>SXGQ01421706.1_pt1 | contig 15432 bp, 15 predicted proteins | sample 3178371 | NCBI WGS metagenome assembly SXGQ01 (sample SAMN11356859, study PRJNA531348) | freshwater metagenome | isolation source: freshwater sample F1-20 | place: China: Fuxian Lake, Yuxi | collected 2017-12-25
AGCAAGGGCCCCATGTCTGAAATAGTGGCTCTGACAGGGTGCCCTTGCTTGCCAAACACGTCCCACAAGGTGGTGGGGCAGCTTTGGGCACTGGGTTCATCCAGCCTGCGCTCTTTCAAAATACCCTTAATTTTGTCGCTCAGGTGGCCGGTTTGGCTAATGCCGACCAAATCACCTTTGACGTCGGCCATGAAGACCGGAACCCCTTGATTGGAGAAATTCTCGGCCAAAGTTTGCAAACTGACCGTTTTTCCAGTGCCTGTGGCACCTGTGATCAGGCCATGGCGGTTGGCCATCCCCATCAAAATGTGGCAATCTGTGGTTTGATTGCGGGCAATCAAGAGTTGATTTGGCATGAAAAAGGGTCCCCCCAGCTAGAAAAGTAAAATCTCACCCAGTAGATTAAATCAACAACAAGGATTTTCAGATGGCTGGCCACAGTAAATGGGCAAATATTCAGCACCGCAAGGGCAGGCAAGACGAAAAGCGCCAGCGCATTTGGACCCGCGTGGTCCGAGAAATCATGGTGGCAGCCAGAACGGGCGGGGGCGATCCTACGGCCAATCCTCGTTTGCGCTTGGCCATCGAAAAAGCCAAAGCCGCCAACATGCCGGCTGACACCGTCAAACGCAACATCGACAAGGCCACGGGCAATTTGGAAGGCGTGACCTACGAAGAAATTCGATACGAAGGCTATGGCATTGGCGGCGCCGCCATCATTGTCGATACCATGACCGACAACCGTGTGCGCACAGTGGCCGAAGTGCGCCATGCCTTCAGCAAACATGGCGGCAACATGGGCACCGAAGGCTCTGTGGCTTTTCAGTTCAAGCATTGCGGTCAATTGATCTTTGCGCCGGGCACTTCGGAAGACAAAGTGATGGAGGTGGCGCTGGAAGCTGGTGCTGAAGATGTGGTCACTGATGACGATGGCGCCATTGAGGTACTGACCACCCCTGCAGACTTTGAAGCTGTTAAAAATGCCCTTGAAGCGGCTGGTTTGACAGCGGACATGGCTGAAGTAACCATGCGTGCAGAAAACAGCATTGACTTGGCGGCTGAGGATGCTGCCAGAATGCAAAAACTCATAGATGTTTTGGAAGATTTAGACGATGTGCAAAACGTTTTCCACAACGCAAGCATTTCTGAATAAGGTTTGATCGATGAAAGTATTGGTTGTAGGTGGGGGTGGACGCGAACATGCGTTGGCCTGGAAGTTGTCGCAATCTGAACGCATTCAGAAAGTGTTTGTGGCCCCAGGCAATGGCGGCACAGCACGTGATCCCAACTTGATCGATGTGCCCATCACGGATGTGAATGCGCTGCTTCAGTGGGCGCAACAAGAAAAAATTGATCTCACAGTGGTGGGGCCTGAAGCGCCATTGGCCGCAGGTGTGGTCGATGTGTTCAGAGCCCATGGCATGCGAATTTTTGGACCCACCCAAGCTGCTGCGCAATTGGAAAGTTCCAAAGCATTTTCAAAAGCTTTCATGAAGCGGCATGGCATTCCCACGGCCATCTATGAAACCTTCACTGACCCTGCCTCGGCGCATGCCTATATTGACAAAATGGGAGTGCCCATTGTGGTCAAGGCAGATGGTTTGGCTGCTGGCAAAGGTGTGGTGGTGGCCATGAACGCTGAAGAGGCACATGCTGCCATTGACTTTATGCTGTTAGACAACACCTTGGGCGTGGTTCACAACGCAGGAGCGGACGGTGCGGCGTTGCCCCGCGTGGTCATTGAAGAATTTTTGCAGGGTGAAGAGGCCAGTTTCATTGTGATGTGCGATGGCAAAAATGTGGTGGCCTTGGCCACCAGTCAAGACCACAAACGATTGCTGGACAAAGACGAAGGCCCCAACACGGGTGGCATGGGCGCCTACTCGCCAGCACCGGTGGTCAGCGCTCAAGTGCACGCCCGAGCGATGCGCGAAGTGATCATGCCCACCATCAAGGGCATGGAAAAAGATGGCATTCCCTACACCGGATTTCTGTACGCTGGCTTGATGATTGACGAGAAGGGTCATCCCAAAACATTGGAGTTCAACTGCCGAATGGGAGATCCCGAAACACAACCCATCATGATGCGCTTGAAGAGCGATTTGGTAGAAGTGATGTTGGCTGCAACCAGTGAAAAGTTGGACACCATTGAGCTGGAGTGGGACCGCCGAACCGCACTCGGTGTTGTGATGGCTGCTGCGGGCTATCCTGTGAGTCCGCGCAAAGGCGATGTTGTTTCCGGTTTACCCAAAGATGAACTCGATGCGATGGTCTTTCATGCAGGCACCGAAGCCAAGGACGGGCAAACATTGACATCGGGTGGGCGAGTGCTTTGCGTCACGGTGTTGGCCGATTCTGTGAAGCAAGCTCAGCAAAAGGCTTATGAACTGGCCAAAGGCATTCATTTTGATGGACAACAGTATCGAAGGGATATTGGTTTTAGGGCAATCAAATCGTGAACCCCTTTGTCGATCAAAAACTTTCCGAGCCTGTCTTAATTCCAGGACCTTTTCCAGTTCAGTTCAAAGGGCAGGCTTGGGCCTCTTGGGTGCTCAAACTCATTGGGTGGCGCGTTGATTTTCAGGGTCTTCCGACGCTGCAAGGAGTGGCCATTGTTTACCCCCACACCAGCAATTGGGATTTCATGACGGCCATGTTGTGCAAGTGGACCATGGGACTGCCTGTGCACTTCTGGGGCAAAGATTCTTTGTTCAAAATTCCACTTTTTGGCCGCTGGGTCAGCTGGATCGGTGGCGTGCCCATCGATCGCTCATCCGCTCGGGGTGTGGTGGGCGAGATGCTTGAGGTTTTTGCCGAGCATCAACGCACCAACAAATTCATGTGGTTGGGCTTGTCCCCTGAAGGAACGCGAAAACGCACTGAGGGTTGGAAGAGTGGTTTTTACCAACTTGCGCTCAAATCCAAATTACCCTTGGGAGTCGTGAGGCTAGATTACAAAAAGAAAGAGCTTAAATTTGAAGGTTTTATTCAGCTCACCGGTGATGTCGAAATCGATTACGCCTATCTTCGAAAAATGTATGAAGGCGTTGAGGGCTTCCACATCGACAAAGCAGCACCTATCAGACCATTGCCCGCCAAAGAGCCCAACACCAAAACGGCTCAATGATGCGCTCAATGACAGGTAACAAGGCGACAGACAGAAAGAAGCAGCATGCAAGTTAGTCAAGCACACACTGTTCGAGAGTATTTAATCCAACTGCAATCGCAAATCACCCAAGCACTGCACGACCTGGACGGCACGGCGTTTGTGGTGGATGCCTGGCGCAAGCCTGAAGGTGAGATGTTGCAGGGCGACGGCATTACTCAAATTTTGGAGGGTGGGCCAGTGTTTGAAAGGGCAGGATGTGGTTTTTCGCATGTCACTGGCCCCAAGCTGCCTCCCTCAGCCACGCAACATCGCCCCGAATTGTCGGGCGCTCCCTTTGAGGCCATGGGCTTGTCCCTGGTGTTTCACCCGCGCAACCCCTACGTGCCCACTGTTCACATGAATGTGCGAATGATTGTGGCCAAGCCTGAGGGGCAAGCTCCGGTGGCTTGGTTTGGCGGGGGCATGGACCTGACGCCTTACTATGGATTTGAAGAGGATGCAGTGCACTTTCATCAAGTCTGCAAGGCTGCGGTTGAGCCTTACGGCGCTGACTTGCACCCCAAGTTTAAAAAATGGTGTGATGAGTATTTCTATTTAAAACACCGCAATGAAGCTCGCGGTGTGGGTGGCATTTTTTACGATGACTTTTCAGAACTCGGATTTGAAAAAGGCTTTGCCATGATGCAAGATGTGGGCAATGGTTTGCTCAAAGCCTATCTGCCTCTTGTGTTGCGACGCAAAGACACGCCTTACGGCGAGCGTGAAAGAGACTTCCAGTTGTACCGCAGAGGTCGCTATGTGGAGTTCAATTTGGTCTGGGACAGGGGCACCCATTTTGGTTTGCAATCGGGTGGTCGCACCGAATCGATTTTGTTGTCGATGCCCTCGCTGGTGAGCTGGTCTTACAACCGAGTGGATGCACCCGATTCTGCTGAAGCTCAGTTGACCAGTCGCTTTTTGAAGCCCAGGGATTGGGTTTGATGCCACAGCGCATTGGCATCTTTGGGGGGGCGTTTGACCCGCCTCACAATGCCCATGTGGCCATGGCTGAAGCGGCTATTGCTCAATTTAACTTGGATGACTTGCGTGTCATCCCTACGGGGGACGCATGGCACAAACCCAGAGACTTGAGCAGCGGAGTTCACAGGGCCGAAATGGCGAGACTGGCCTTTGGTCATCTGAGCAAAGTCAGTATTGAAGAGATTGAATTGCTTCGTCAGGGTCCCAGCTACACCATCGACACCCTCAAAGCGCTGAGCCAGAAAGCACCTGAGGCGCAATTCTTCCTATTCATTGGTGAAGATCAGGGCAAAGCACTCGGAACGTGGCGTGAAATCGAAGAAATTGCTCAGAGAGCTATAATTTGCGTCGCTGAACGCGAGATGCCAGGTTTGCCTGGGCTTGAGGTTCCAAGCCACCATATTCCCACCCAAGTCCTGAAACTGCCCCATTTGCCTCACAGTGCAACGCAAGTTCGAGAAAGGGTGGCCCAAGGGCAAGCCATTGACCATTTGGTCCCTGAGCCCGTTGCGCTGTATATTCAACGCCATCACCTTTATCTGCCTGACCGATGAACGAAACCTCTGCCAAAAAAGACACCCAAAAACTTCAACGCGCCATTGTGGACGCGCTGGAAGATGTGAAAGCACAAGAAATTGTGGTGTTCGATACGGAAGAGATGTCAGCTCTTTTTGAGCGTGTCATCATTGCCTCCGGCACATCCAACCGTCAAACCAAGGCATTGGCTGCCAGTGTGCGCGATAAGGTGCGGGAAGCGGGTTATCCCAAACCCCGCATTGAAGGCGAAGACAATGGCGAGTGGATCATTGTCGATTGCGGCAGTGCCGTGGCGCACATCATGCAGCCCACCATTCGGTCCTACTACAACCTTGAAGAAATTTGGGGCGACAAGCCGGTTCGACTCAAGTTGGGTGCCCCCAAGCCAGCCGAGCCAGTGCGCAAGCCTGTGGCTAAAAAGAAAGCCAACGTCAGCGCTGGCCGCACGCCAACACGCCGCGACTCAGTACCCGTGGGTCCCATGGGTTCTGAAGCTTTGAAGCCAACGCGCAAAGCACCCGCAAAGTCTGCAGGCAAGCCCGCCGCCAAAGTGGCCAGTAAAACAGCCAGCAAGGCCTCGCCATCTTCTGGAAAATCGGTGGCCAAACCTGCAGCCAAACCTGCTGGTAAAACAGCCGGTAAAACAGCTTCTAAACCTGCAGCCAAATCTAGCGCCAAGGCCAAGCCTAAGGCCTGAGTTCCATGAAGCTGCTGATTGTGGCAGTGGGACAGCGAGTCCCCGATTGGGCGCAAACGGCTTGGGATGATTATGCCAAGCGTTTTCCCCCTGAACTCAAAGTGGAGCTGAAGGCGGTCAAGACCGAGCCCCGTGGCTCCAAAACATACGACACCTTGGTGGCCGCAGAGCGCCAGCGCATTGAGGCCGTCATTCCACGCGGCACTCGCGTGGTCGTGCTTGATGAACGCGGCACCTCTTTGCGCACCACGGCTTTGGCGCAGCGTCTCAAGGATTGGCAACTGGGCGGTGACGATGTGGCGCTGATCATTGGCGGGCCAGATGGGCTGGAGCCAGCCTTTCGCGATGCTGCCCATGAGCGCATTCGATTGTCTGACCTCACCTTGCCCCATGCCATGGCGCGCGTGTTGCTCATTGAGCAGTTGTACCGCGCGTGGTCCATCAATGCCAATCATCCCTACCACCGAGAGTAAAGAGCTCATGCCAGACTTTATTTACTTGGCCTCCCAAAGCCCAAGGCGCAGGCAATTGCTCGAACAGATGGGCATACGCTATGAGTTGCTGTTGGCTGGGCCTGAAGAGGATGCTGAATTGTTAGAGCGTGCCATGCCGGGTGAAGCACCGCTGACCTACGTGAAACGGGTGACGCAGTTGAAACTCGAAGCTGCCGTCAAGCGCAGGCAAGCACGTAACTTGCCGTCTGCGCCGGTGTTGTGTGCTGACACCACTGTGGCTTTGGGTCGTGATATTTTGGGCAAGCCCGAAAATGAACAAGATGCGGTGCGCATCCTCAAAATCCTGTCTGGTCAAACGCACCGAGTTCTAACGGCAGTGGCCGTGGCTTCAGGCCGTCGCAGACTTTTGAATGTGTCAGTCTCCAAGGTGAGTTTTGCGCCCATGAAGCTGTCAGAGATCAAAGCCTACGTGGCAACAGGGGAGCCCATTGGCAAAGCGGGCGCTTATGGCATTCAAGGTTTGGCCGCTGCCCATATTTCAGCCATACAGGGCTCTTATACAGGCATCATGGGGCTGCCGATTTTTGAAACTGCCCAGTTGTTGAATAAAATTTAACGCCTATGCGGATGTCTAGAAAACATGGCTTGTCGCCTGAAACCATCGCAAATTATCAAACCCAAGGGGCAGTGGTCTTGCGCGGTGTCTTCAATGAAGCAGAGTTGAAAAGGTTGGAGAGTGGCATTGAACACAACTTGGCACCAAGATCAACCGTATTACAACGTGAGCGGGCGTCAAAATGTGAGTTTTTGGATTCCCGTCGATTCTGTGCCCTTGATCAGCACACTGCGCTTTGTTGCAAAGTCCCATCTGGGAACTTGGTTCATGCCGAGAACTTTCAGAGATCAGCAAGCCAAATGGTTTCCAGAAGGCAGCCTAGCAGAGTTGCCTTCTATTGAAGAAGAGCCTGAGCAATTTCATCAACTGGGCTGGGCCCTTGAACCGGGCGATTGTGTGGCATTTCAAATGTTGTCGCTTCATGCTTCAAGCGGCGTAGGGCCACAAAGTAGAAGGCGCGTGTTTTCAGCCAGATACCTTGGCGACGATGCGCGTCATGCCGTGCGCCCTTGGGTCACATCGCCACCTTTTCCTGAATTGGAGAAGCGCTTGCCAGATGGTGCAGAAATGAACGATACCTTGTTTCCTAAGGTGTGGGGTTAAAGCCCCAAGCCACACCATCTCGCCTAGGATCGGCAGAGCCTAGCCAACCTTCGCCACTGCGCTTGATAAATCCCATGCCACTGTTCATGGGCACCACTTCAACATTCTGGCCCTTTGCCTGAAGGGCCTCCGCCAGTTGAGCAGCCGCTGTGCCTTTTTCGAGTTGAACCCGATTGGCAACGGCGGTAGAGATGTGCCCTTGTGCCAACGCTTCCAAAGGACTGGCTTGGTTGGCCAACATGCGCACCAAGTTGGCAGACACATAGTCAACTATTTGGCCACCGCCAGCGGATCCGCCAAGCGTGTCCAATTGACCACGTTCATCAAAGACCATGGTGGGCACCATGGAGGTGACAGGTCTTTTCCCGGGTTCCATCTTGTTGGGTGCCACTTCACCGGGTTTGGGTGATGTGGTGAAGTTGGTCATGGCATTGTTCAAGACATAACCTTGAACCAAAATACGTGAGCCAAAGTTCAAGTTGTTGGTGGTGGTCATGCTCACAGCATTGCCTTGCGCATCCACAACGGCCAATTGAGTTGTGGCGTCGGCGCTGGGAGCGGCCGTGGTTTGTGCAAGGGGTGGGCTTGGCGTCTCAGCCAACAAGGCTTCAGGTTGGCCTGGCAGATAGCCAGGCAGGGTGTTGCTCTGAATCAAAGTTGCACGCTGTTTGACATAAGCCGGCTGGATCATGGCTTTGGCCGGGACTTTGAAAAAAGCCGGATCGGCCACGTAGCGATGGCGATCGACTTGTGCCAATTTGCCCGCCTCTGCAAACGCATGCGCGAACTCGGGCTGGTTAAAGTCAGTGCCCAAATTGGATTTTTCAGCCAACATCTGCAACACCTGAAGAACCATCACGCCGCCAAAGGACGGCGGTGCCATGACGCAAACTCTGAAACGAAGGTAGGGCGCACACAGGGGTTCACGCTCTTCAACTTGATAGCTTTGTAAATCTGCTAGCGTCATGAGAGAGGGCCTAAAGCCCCTTTGGACGGCTGCTAGAAAATCTGCGCTCGCGCCATCTGTCCAAATGGCAGAGGGACCTTGGAGGGCGATCTGATGGAGTGTTTTGGCATATTCGGGGTTGGCAATGAGAGTGCCAACGGCTTTGACTTTTTGGTCTGGGTCAAAATACAAGCCCAGCATGTCGGGGTGATCTTTGGCTGCAGTGGGCGCTGACAAAATTTGGTGCATGTAAGCGGGCATGGGGAAGCCTTTGCCAGCGGCTTCGATGGCGGGTTCAAACAGGCTTGGCCACGCCAGCTTGCCAAACTTGGCATGCGCTTTGGCAAGCAAGGGCAGCGTGCCAGGGACGCCTGCACTGCGCCCGCCGCGGGCCATCGCTGCATAGGGCAGTTGGCTGCCATCCACATCGGTGGTCAGGGAGGGCGTCGTTTTTTGCGGCGCCATTGCAAGTCCATCGAGGCTGGTCAGTGATTTCTGCGCGGCATCCCAATGCAATAAAAATCCACCGCCTCCCAAGCCTGAAGACTGAGATTCAACCAGCCCCAACATGAGCTGTGCTGCAATGGCGGCATCGACCGCAGACCCACCTTGTTGTAGCATTTTGAGGGCGGCCTCGGTGGCCAATGGGTGAGCCGTGGTGACAGCCACTTTGGCTGGTTTCTGGGTAATGTCAAAAAATGGGCTTTGAGCGATTGCCGCTGAGCTAAGTAGCGCAAAGACAATTGTCAGAGGCTGACCCCAACGAAGATGACCCGTGAACTTGGCTAAAAAGCAACCGAATAACATCTTTTATAAACGCTGAGCGCCTCCAAATTTAACAATCAGATTTTGAATCATCTGACATCGATCAGCCAGTCTCCCACCTGACTCAGTGCAAAATACGAGCATGACTTCTGCTGTGACCGATACCAAGCACCTCACGGTGGCTTTTTACAAATTTGTTGATTTGCCTGACTTTGCAGATCGGCGTGCACCCCTGCTGGCCTTCTGCGAAGCGCTCAACGTCAGGGGCTTGATTTTGCTGGCCCGTGAGGGCATCAACAGCACCATTGCAGGCCAGCCAGAAGACGTGCATGCGGTGTTGGCCTATTTGCGACAAGACCCCAAGTTGGCTGATCTCGAACACAAAGAATCATGGACAAGCAAAGCGCCTTTTCACCGCATGAAAGTACGGTTGAAAAAAGAAATTGTGACCTTGGGGGTGGAGGGCATCAGCCCCATCAAGCGGGTGGGGCAGTATGTCAAGCCTGAAGACTGGAACGACCTGATCTCATCACCCGATGTGGTGCTGATTGATACACGCAACGATTACGAAGTTGAAATTGGGACATTCAAGGGTGCCATCGATCCACAAATTCAAAGCTTTTCACAGTTGCCAAGTTGGGTTGAAAAAGCCAAATCACTCGAAGCTCAGAATGGTCGCAAGCCGCGGGTGGCCATGTTTTGCACGGGTGGTATTCGGTGTGAGAAATCCACCTCTTTGATGTTGGAACATGGCTTTGAAGATGTCTACCATTTGCAGGGCGGTATTCTCAAATACTTAGAGCTTGTTCCACCAGAGAAAAGCTTGTGGGAGGGTGAGTGTTTTGTTTTTGACGAACGTGTCAGTGTGGGGCATGGTCTGCTGCCAGGCCAGCACGAGCTGTGCCGTTGCTGTCGCGAACCCTTGCCACCTGGCGCCAAAGAAACGCCGATGTTTGAGCTGGGTGTAAGTTGTCCAAGGTGCCATGGCCATACCAGCGAAGAGCAAAAGCAAAGTGCTCGCGAGAGGCAAAAACAATGGGAAATAGCCAAGGCACGCCAAATCAATCACATTGGGACGCCTCAAAGACAAGAAAGGGTGGCCGCTTTGTTACCTGTTGATGCCCCTGTTTTGTATTCATTCCGTCGCTGCCCCTACACCATGCGCGCTAGATTGGTGCTGTTGTCCTGCGGCATTCGATGTGAAATTCGCGAGATTGCCTTGTCGCAAAAACCGGAAAGCATGTTGGCCGTATCCCCCAAAGGTACGGTGCCTGTGTTGGTGCTCAAAGATCAAGTGCTTGAGCAGAGCCTGGACATTGTTCATTGGGCTTTGCAGCAAAATGACCCAGCTTCGTGGTCAACAGCAAGCTCCCCTCAACATGCAGATGCCATGGCTTTGGTGCAACAATGTGACGGTGAATTCAAGCAGCATTTAGACCGTTACAAATACCCCAACCGATACGATTTACCAGATGGCTTGGCTCACCGGCAAGGGGGTTCAGAATTTCTTGAACTTCTCAATGACAGGTTGAGCAGGGCAGCAGGTTTGATGGGTGCCCAATGGTGCTGGGTGGATGCGGCCATCGCACCCTTTGTGCGGCAATTTGCCAGAACAGACCGTGCGTGGTTTGATGCGCAATCATGGGGGCCTCTGCAAAACTGGCTAACCCATTTTGAAAACTCAGAAGCCTACGCGGTGGTGATGCACAAATACAAAGTGTGGCACCCAGGCGCCAAACCGGTGTCTTATCCAGCCACACCTTGAATAAATTGAACGCATGTTTCGATTTGAGTGACCGGCAGCATATGACCTCCGCTGACCACCGTGACCTGTGTGCCAGCAATGCGAGACCTTAAATCTTCACCATTGAGCTTGCAATCTAGGATGCGATCTTCCTTGGCAAACAGCACGTGAACAGGTGTTTTCATGCTGGCATAGGCTGCTTCAATTTGCGGCATGCTCCACTCTGCATTTTGCAAGTCACTTGATGCGCTGATGAAGGTTTGAGGTTTGAGTGACAAGATGCCCCCACCTCGAATTGCAAAATCTGAAGGAAATTTTTCAGGTCCGAAAATCACTTTCAAACTCACTGACATCCTGAAAATCGTGCTAGGAATGGCCAGGGTCCAACCGAGAATGCTTCTCATGGTGGACGAATCGATTTTGAGAGGTTTGAACACAGGGGAGGGTTCGTCGGGCAGGCGCGTGAGGGGTGCGATGAGTGCCAGTGCCTTGATCCTGTCAGGATGTCGTTGCGCCGCGGCCAATGAAATAGCGCCACCCAAGGAGTGGCCTACAAAAACGGCAGATTCAATTTGCAAATGGTCTAGCAAACTCACAATGGTGTCGGCTTGCGCTTCAAGGCTGGCATCGGCATGTGAAGCGCGTTTGGAGTAACCGCAAGCAGGGCGGTCTACACAAATCACTCGGTGGGTTTGGGCCAAGGGCGTTACCAAGCCATAAGTGAAATTTTGTAAATTGCCGGCCAAGCCGTGAATCATCACAAGGGCGGGACCTTGGCCTTGATCGACATAATGCAAACGCGTATCGCCCAGTTGAACGAAAGTACCAGCAGGGGGCAAAAGATCTTGTGCCTTTTTGTTTGAAAAAGCGGCAAATCCAATCAAGCCAATCACACTGGTGGCGAGTAAAAACAAGATCCAGAGAACCAACATGGTGAAACCTCGAGGTGAATGTGCCAATCAACTGAACTGCATGACACCATCATTCAGACGGGCATATTTGATCAGAAAAATATCTTTGATGTAGTTTTGATTCACCTGCCAAGGTGCGCGCGAGCCTTGCTTGGGCAGGATGCTGCTGGCACGTTGAACGTAGCCAGAGGTGAATGACAAATAGTCTTGTTCTGAAACAGAAGCATCGCGCACAGGCACCACTTTTTGATAGCCATGTTGACGCATGTAATTCAATAGCCGGCAGGCATAGACGGCCGTGAGATCGGCCTTCAAGGTCCAAGATGCGTTGGTATAGCCAAAGGTCATGATGGCATTGGGCAAGCCAGACAAGCACATGCCGCGGTAGGCCATGGCTTGCGAGGGTTTGAACGCCTGCCCATCGACCGTCACTTGAATATCCCCCAGCATGTTCAAAGACAGACCTGTGGCTGACACAATGATGTCGGCTTCCAGAAACTGACCGCTGCTCAGTTGAAGCCCATTTTCGGTAACCGTTTGAATGGTGTCTGTGACCACGCTGGCGTGACCGCGTCTGATTTGCTTGAACAAGTCGCCGTCGGGAATGAGGCACAGCCTTTGATCCCAGGGTTTGTAGTCTGGCGAGAAATGCTGTGCTTGTTCGTCAGAGCGCAATTGCTTGGCAGCGATTTTGACCAAGTAACGTTTGACAAATTCGGGTTGGCTGCGGGCCAGTTGATACGAAAGCATGCCCAAGATCACATTTTTGACACGAGTGATTTGATATGCCCAGTTGATGGGCAAGAACTTTTGCAGAGTGAGTGAGAAGCCATCTTCAGCGGGGCGAGAAATGACATAGGTGGGAGAGCGCTGGAGCATGGTGACGTGTGCAGCCTTTTTGGCCATTTCTGGCACCAGCGTGACTGCCGTAGCACCGCTTCCAATGACCACCACTTTTTTCTGTTCGTAGTTGAGTTTCTCCGGCCAAAACTGAGGGTGAACCCATTCACCCTTGAAATTGGCTTGACCTGGGAAATTGGGTTGGTAGCCATTTTTGTAGCTGTAATAGCCGCAACACAGATAAAGAAATCGGGCTTTCAAGACGACTGGCTGCTCATTGTTTTTTTGATTGACTGTCAGGGTCCAGCATGCTTCATGGCTTGACCATGAGGCGTGGGTGACCGAGTGACCATGGCGAATATGCGGCGTGATGCCATTTTCGTCGGCCGTCTTTTGAATGTATTGCCGAATGGTGCTGCCATCTGCAATAGATTTGTGATCGATCCAAGGTTTGAAAGAGTAGCCCAAGGTGTACATGTCCGAATCTGAGCGAATGCCCGGATATCGAAACAAGTCCCATGTGCCGCCAATGGCATCCCTTGATTCCAAAATGCACCAGGTGCTTTGCGGACTGTGCATTTGCAAATGTTTGGCAGCACCAATGCCAGACAAGCCAGCTCCCACAATCAAGACATCGATGATGGGGTGGTTAGCAGCGCCATGGGCCATGGCGGTTTGATGCAAAGCGCTCATGGTCAAATGCCCAAACTTTCAAGAGTGACCAGACCTTTGGGTGTTTGCAGGGTGGCGACGATGTTGGCGGGACCCTCCGTCACATCGATGTTGCCCAGCATGATGGCGTCGTAAGCTGCTTTGATCTTGCTTGCACTTGGGTGCGAAACCGTCAAAGATTTCAAGGACACACCTGAGCGCGGCAAATGATTGCGCGGGTGCAATTGCATCGGGTCTGCCGCGTCTGGCTTGCCCCATTGAATCAGGGTTGGAAGAGTGCCATTGAAAAGCCTGTCGCCGTCGGGCCTGACCGTGATTTGCCATTGCAGCAAGCCCTTGGGGGTTTTGCGGCTGGCATGAATAATGGGGCCGCGGTCAATGCCTTGGTTTTTCCAGGCATGCCGCGCGTCTTGAATGCTGTCTGTATTGGCCACGTAGTGAACCAATCGAGGCGACTTGGCCAACTCAGCTTGGAGTTGTGGGTTGTCCAAATCAAACCAACGCGTAGGCGGTGGTTTTTTCTCGATCACAGCATCAGGGTTGATGGCAATGATTTCGAAATAGGCCACTGGAAATGCAGGTGTGGCAATTTTGAAAAGTCGATTGTGGGTGCCGTATTTTTCATGCTCACCACCTGCAGCAGGTGTGATACCCATTGTGGCCTCGCACCATTCAACACCTTGTTGCAAGCTGTGCGCTGCCACCACCAAATGGTCAATTTGGCTCTTCATCAGGCGGCTTCAAATTCGATTTGAACTTTCAGTGATTGCGATTTGTCGCAAGCCAACTCGAAAGCTTCGATGGCTTTGTCCATCGGCAAAATGCCGGTGATCACAGGCTTGCCATTGACCAAGCCTTCATTCAAAAACTGAACAGCTGTGGCAAATTCTGCATGAAAGCGGAAGGTGCCGCGCATGTCGATTTCCTTGGCAACCAATTGGGTCATGGGCAAGCTCATGTCGCCCCCCATACCCACGCTGACCAACACGCCGCGCGGCATGATGACATCGAGGCCTGCCCGCAATGCAGGTTCGCTGCCGGAGGCTTCAAACACCGCTTCAAATTGGCCTTTGTCGACTTTGTATTTGTCGAGCAACTCTGGCTGTGTTTTGAGGTTGATGGTTTCGTCGGCGCCCATCTCTTTGGCGCACTTCAAAGGCAGGTCTGCAATGTCGGCTGCCACAATGCGGGCTGCACCGGCGCGGCGCAACGCGCCAATGAGGAGCGAACCAATGGGGCCGCAACCAGTCACAAATACCTGCTTACCCAGTACACCACCAGCGCGTTGAATGGCATGCAAGCCAACAGACAAAGGCTCGGCCAATGCAGCTTCTGAAAGGCTTAAGTGCTTGCCGATGGCATGGGCTTGATAGGCCTCAATGATGAGCTGTTCAGCAAAAGCGCCTTGGATATGAGGGAAGGGCATGGCGCTGCCGAAAAATCGCATGTTCAGGCAATGGTTGTGCTGCCCCAGTTGGCAGTATCGGCATGTGCCGCAAGGACGGGATGGCGAGATGGCAATGCGTTGACCCACTTCAAGGTGTTTGACGTTAGCGCCCAAGGCACTGACCACGCCAGATATTTCATGCCCCAATGCCATGGGTTGTTTGATTCGCACAGTGCCAAAGCCACCGTGTTGGTAGTAATGTAAATCCGAACCGCAAATGCCACCAAAAGCGACATTCACCCGAACCTGATCGGGGCCCATAGGGGGAAGCTCGGTGGTTTCGATTCTCAGATCTTTGGCAGAGTGGCAAATGAGCGCGCGCATGAAATAAACCTTGAGTTGCAATCTTTAGAGTGTAGCGGTGACGCCGCCATCGACATAGAGAATATGGCCATTGACGAATTTGGAGGCATCGCTGGCCAAAAAGACAGCAGCGCCCCCTAAATCCTCCACATCCCCCCAGCGGCGGCTAGGGGTTCGGCCCACCAGCCAAGAAGAAAACTGGGGATCGTCCACCAATTTTTGGTTCAGCTCGGTTTTGAAATAGCCCGGACCAATGCCATTGACGTTGATGCCAAACTGTCCCCAATCGATGGCCATTCCCTTGGTGAGCATTTTGACAGCGCCCTTGCTGGCCGTGTAGGGGGCAATGCCGGGACGTCCGAGTTCGCTTTGCACGGAGCAAATGTTGATGATCTTGCCGCGGCCGCGAGGAATCATTTTCTGTGCAACCGTTTTACCAACAAAGTAGACGCTGTCGAGGTTGGTGCGCATGAGGGTGTGCCAATCTTCGTCCTTGTACTCATGCAATGGACCTCGAATTTGCATACCTGCGTTGTTGATCAAAATTTCAATCGAACCCACATCAGATTCAATTTGGTGAATTGCCTTAGCCACATCTTGCGCTTGGGTGACATCAAAAACAGATTGGCTCACTTTCAAGCCTTCCGCTTGAAGAGTGGCTGCAGCCGCCGCAACTTTGTCAGCATGGCGTCCATTGAGAACGACATGCGCGCCTGCTTGGCCCATTGCACGGGCCAGTGCAAAACCGATGCCCGCTGATGAGCCTG
>SXGQ01595873.1_pt1 | contig 15432 bp, 8 predicted proteins | sample 3178371 | NCBI WGS metagenome assembly SXGQ01 (sample SAMN11356859, study PRJNA531348) | freshwater metagenome | isolation source: freshwater sample F1-20 | place: China: Fuxian Lake, Yuxi | collected 2017-12-25
AAAGTGCTAATACGGAAATACAAATCTTCTCGAAACTCGCGATCAGAAATGGCCACACGCAAGTCTTTGTTGGTGGCCGCAATGATCCGAACATCAATGGCCACTTGGCGCTCAGAGCCCAAGCGTGTGAGTAAACGTTCTTGCAACACGCGCAGCAACTTGGCTTGCAAGTGCATAGGCATTTCGCCAATTTCATCCAAGAACAAAGTGCCGCCTTGTGCTTGTTAAAACAATCCATTGAATTCTTTTTGGGCGCCGGTATATGCGCCTTTTTCGTGGCCGAACAACATGTCGTCAATCAGTTGCTCTGGCAAGGCTGCACAGTTCAAACCCACGAAGGGGCCGCGCGCACGCTTTGAAGACTCGTGCAACACACGCGCCAAAATTTCTTTTCCAGCACCGGTGGGGCCTTCAATGAGAGCCGTTACGTTGGCTTGCGCCACACGCTGGGCCAAAGCCAACAAATGACGGCTAACTGGATCGACATACACCACACTCTTTTGGGTTGCAGCGGTAGCCACCACTTCGGAAGGGGGTGCCATGCGAGCCACCATAGAAGCTGCAGAAGAAGACAAACGCAAAGCTTGAATGGCCTGATGCGCCATTTGCCATGAGCCTGCAGACCAGTCGTCCGTGGCCAGCACATGTGCGGCACCTTGGCGCATGGCTTGAACTGCCAACTCTAAATGACGGCGGTCTACACGGCAGACCATAGGCACAGAGAAGCCAGCGCGCAACATGAGCGCTTGGCAGCTTTGCAGCAAATCTAGGGTGGTGTCGTGCCGTATGACCAATGCCATGGTTTGGCCGTGGCTTAATGCCGATTGAAGTTCGTCTAGCGTGCTAATGCAGCGAATGGATAAACCGGCGGCCGTTAATTGGGCGTGCTCAGGCGCATTGAGTGGCTGGACGGGGTCTAGCCACAAAACTTGTTGCGCAGTATGTAAAGAGCTCATTGCTTTCTGGTGCCTCATGTGCATGGGAATACATGAGTAATAGCAATGGCCGTGCCATGTAAAATTAAATACTTAATTACTAAAAAATTAGCCAATTAGTCAATTTACCGACAGATAGCTTGTTTGGCAACTGGGTGAACCCCCCGCGCTAGAAAGCTCTAAGCGCGTAAAAAAGCCAGCGCTTCAAACCGTTTCGGCTTTAAGCGCTAGCGTTTCCGCTAAACAATTGGGCACTTAGGTGCCCAGACTGGGGTTTAACCCTGCAACAGTTTGAGCACTGTTTGCTGTGACGTATTGGCTTGAGCCAACACCGCCGTAGCTGCCTGTTGCATGATTTGGGTGCGGGCCAATTCGGTAGAGGCCTGTGCGTAATCGGCATCTTCAATTTGGCTGCGTGAAGACTCAGAGTTTGTCACCACGTTGGTCAAGTTGTCGATCACGTGTTCCAAACGGTTCATCACCGCACCCATGGTGGCACGTGTGGCTGCAATACCGTCCAAGGCTTTGTTGACATTCACAATCACGTCATTGGCTGATTGAATGGTCAGCAAATTGGTTGGCGCTTTGTCGCTGGTAATGGGGCCTGTAATGTCACCATTTTTACCAAAGTCGGAAAGATCAATCGAGATCAGTTGGTTGGCAGCTGGGCCCACTTGGAAATTCAAGCGGCCTACATTTTTAGCCATGACCGCGCCTGGTGTGAAACCCAAGGTTGTTAGGCTCGCGTAGTTAAGTTCTTTGGGCTTTACCTGTGTGGTTGTAGCGTAAGTAGCTGTGCCACTAATTACCGTAGAGCTTACAGTGGGTTTATTGACCGTGCTGTTCGCAGATATTGTCAAAGGTAGAGCTGATGTACCTGCCTCCTGAACAAGTTGAACTGAATCTGCAGCTGTTACGCCAAATGTAATCGTACGTGTATCGTTAGCTGCAATAGCCGCTGTAGTTGCTTTTGAAAGTGTGATGGTCTTTTTATCAGCACTGATTGCTGAAATAGACGTCCCAAGAGCAATACCAGTACCTGTTACCAATTGACCAACAGTTAAACCAGCGGTTGCCGCGGTATAAACCAGTTCTGTGCCTCCTATAGCTGTCGTAGAAGCAAGTGCAGAGTTTGCCTTATCTTGGCTGCCACCAAAAACAATTGATCCGCCGCCATCGGCAGTGATAGTAGCTCCTGTTGTAGCTGCAGAAAGAGTGATTGTCTTCTTATCTGCGCTAATGGCTGATATCGTTGTTCCTGTTGGAATTGAAGTTCCGGTGACTAATTGCCCAACTTCTAAACCGCTGGTTGCTTCGGTATATACCAAGTCAGTTCCGCCCACTGCTACGGTAGCAGAAAGGCCAGCGTTTAATACTGTCTGACCACCTACAAATGCAATTTTGTTACCTGTAGATGAGTTTAAAGCAGCGGCAAAAGCGGCAGCTGTTCCAGCACCTGTGGTAGCAGCTGTGTAGGAGCCATTTTTTCCGCCGTAAGTGAAGTCAACGGAGCCAGTGCCCGCAGTAAACTTAAACACATTGCCTGTAGCAGTTGTTTTGTCTGTGGGGTAAGAATTAACGCCAGGGTTAATTGTGAATTCTTTTTCTGAATTCAAAGTCACAGTCCCATAAACTGTTGATGACACTACACTGGTACCAGCGGCAACCGCAGCAGTAGCCACGCCTGTCACACCGTCTGGATCTGAACTGGTTTGCGTGTTTGCACCCAATCCAAAGTCGGAACCGTTGGACAAACTTGCGTCATACCAAACAGACAAGTTACGGCCATCCACAGTCTTCAGAGTTAAACCGCCATTACCAGAGTCGCCTGCCGTAACTCCGTGCTGATCAGACTTGGCATTGATAGCGTTCATTACATATGATCTGCGCTCTGCTTCAGTTTGACCTTTGGTTAGGCTGAGGTTCACGGAGACGCCATTGATGAACAAATCGGTTTGAACTGAGCTATCACCAACTGTTGTTTTGGCGCCTCTCACTACTGCACCGTTGGCCGTGGCTGATACACCAGTAACGGCAAGTTGCTTGTTAATTGCAGCGGCAACGGCGATAGCACTGCCTGCCTTTGCGCTAGATGTGGAAATTACGCTACTTTTCGTATCATCAGCTGCATCTGAAGCCACAATGGAATAGTCTTGGGTGCCAATAGAAATTTTCAAATCCCCAGCGCTCAATACTTTACCTGTTGAACCAGCAGCGACTGCAGCACGTTCCATGGTCTGAACCTTAGGCGTGCCAACTGGTACACCGGCTTTGCCATTCAGAATTGGAAATCCATTCCATTCGTGAACTTCTGAAACCCGCACAATCTCTTGCTTGAGTTGCTGAAACTCTTGGTCCAAATAGCTTCGCTGATCAGAGGAATATGTTGAGTTGGCAGATTGCACGGCAAGCTCACTCATGCGTTGCAACATGGTGGTAATTTCTTGCGTGGCGCCCTCAGCAGTTTGAATCATGGAGATGGCATCACCGGCATTCCGAATGGACTGCTTCAGGCCTTGGATGTTTTGATTCATTCGCGCTGCAATGGCCAAACCAGCTGCATCGTCCTTGGACGAATTTATGCGTTTGCCAGTGGACAGCTGTTGCATGGCAACTTGGCTGTCACGGTTTGACATTTTCAGTGCCGATTGTGTGTACAAGGCTTTAACGTTGGTGTTAATGACGGTCATGAGAATTTCCTAATGGGGCTAGTTGCAAGTAGTTGCTGTTTGGCAACACGTTACCGCTGTTAATTGCCGTTAGTTCAATTGTTTCAATTGGATCAATTGGTTATGTTGGATGCAGGCATGACATCCTGGACTGCGGCCATTGCATTGCGTTCTTGGAGCAAAGTGGCATCGCTGGGCCACTTTTGGAGGGCTGTCTCAAGCACTTGGTGTGCCTCAGCAACATCTAAGTTACAAGCCAATGCGCGAGCCAACATTTGATATGTCATTGGCTGAACACGGTTGTTTTGAACTGAGACCAGATCTTGCAAAATTTCTACAGCAAGAGGCCAGTCTTCACGGGTAATGGCCAAAAGGCCAGAAATTGCCAGAATGTCTTCACTTAATGGGTACAAAGCCAAGCCAGCTTCGGCCAAAGCCTGAGCCATATCGGGCTGGTCTTGGGCTACCAGCCATTGAATGCCCAAGCGAAAATCAACCGGTGTGAAGCGTGAAACTTCTTGGAGGTTCAAAGATTGCTCGGCAACCAAGAGTTGCATGGCCTGTTGTAATTCAATGTGCATAAAGTGCTCCTGTGGTGAGTAAACATCAGTAAAACCAAGGCTTCTGATGCGAATACAGAACATGGAGCAAGAGGTATGCCAGCTTTTCTAAGCTGTTAAACGTCGAATGCTTGACAGAAAGTGGCAAGGTGTGACCGTTTAAATGACTAAAGCGGCAAGCTTTGTTCGTTTGCGCTTATGTTTGGCTGTCTGTCTGGCTAAATTTAGTCTTTGGCCAAGATGAACAAGGTGCCAGGGTGTTTTAAGTTAGGCCGTTCGTGCTGCTTGATTTTCTCGTAAAGGAGTTTAGTTGAGATAAGATATAGCTCCAAGAAATAAGACTCTTAATTTTTTTTATAAAAAAGATTAGAATTTTTTAATCTTAAAGCGCCAAATTTAAGTGGAAACATTTAAGGATATGAATGTAGGTACAAGCCGTGTACCTACAAAAAAAACGCCACACGTTAAAAATAACGAGTGGCGTTTAAAGTTTGATATCAATTCAAACTATTTTTGGAGAAGTTTACTTCAACAAAGCCAATACTGACTGAGCAGACTGGTTAGCTTGTGCCAACATTGCTGTTGCAGCTTGTGAAATAATTTGAGATTTATCTAAATTAGAAGTTTCAGCAGCGTAGTCAGTATCCACAATACGGCTGCGAGAAGCAGAAGTGTTTGTTGAAATACTGGTCAAATTTGAAATAGTGAATTCCAAACGATTTTGGATTGCACCCATTTCAGCGCGCATGTTAGTTACAGCTTCCAGTGCTTTATCAACTGAGGATATTGCATTATTCGCAGAAGCTTGACTTGAAACATTCAAACCTGCGATAGATTTCGTAGAACCTGTGCCAAGTGTGGGCTGGTTTACCTCGTGGTCAGCTGCTCCCACATTCATCTCAAGAAAGCCGTGTTCGGCAACCGCTGAATCGTCACCTAACTCAATTGAAACAGGTGAATTGTTAATAGAATTTAACTTTATAGATCCAAAATCAGTGACGTTATCCCCCAACATAGTTGCATCCGTCAACCCTAAGTAAACGTTTGTTCCAGATTGATCCGCTAATTTAGTACTATCTGTGGCTGTAAGAGTTAATGACTTAACATTATCGCCAGAGAGTACCAAATTGGAGCCATTGGCAAACGCTGTAATTCCAGTTTCGTCTGTTACACCGTTAATGTTGGCAACTAAAGTAGCAAGGTCCCCCCCCAAAGCTACACTTGTACCATTAATTATAATCTTGTCTGCTGCATCAAAATCAGTATTTGCGGTACCATTGAAAGTCGCAGTCGTATCTATTGTCTTTTCATAGTAAGCAGAAGCCGTTACGCCAGTCTCTGATGCCAAGGAATTGATAGTATCCAGCTTGCCTTGAAAACTATCACTATCTATATTGGAGTTATAAATTTGGACACCATTGATTTTGATGTCAGTCAATCCCCAGGCGGTTGACGGATCTGTCAAAGCTATTCCGGTTGTTGTGTACGCATCACCCCCAATTGAATTACGCGTAGTTTCACGAAAGCCCAACACTGCCAAGTCGGAGCTTGAACCAGGGGCTGTTAATCCGAGGTTGCCACGTTCAATGCGTACGCTACTTCCATCTTTAGACTCAAGCTTTAAAAAACCTGCAAAGGTTGTTGCTGTAGCTAAAAAGCCTGAACCACCATCATAAGTTGCAGCCGTTGCACTGGCGTCGGTTACTCTTATTGAAGCGCCAGTAGCGTTTGAGAGTTGCAGTTTCCCCTCAGAATTGATTTCAGCCTTAACAACACCACCAGCTTCTGCGTTAATATTTGAAACTAATTCAGATAAGCTGTTAGAAGCTGAAATATTAAAGACTGTTGCAACAGTTTGCCCCAACTCCTTAACTTCAATGTCGAATTGACCAGATGAAGTTACACCATTACCAATTTGTTGAGCAACGACAACGTTAAAACCAGTAGCTTTAACATTGTCAACATTGTCATTTATGGCCAATAGAATATCTTCCATGTCGTCATTGGCGCCAATCGCACTAATTGCCTGGCCATTGATTAAAATATCACCTGCTGCAACAGCAGCAACAGCGATTCGAGAGCTAACTAGAGTGTTTGAAACGCCAGTTCCACTACCTAAGCCCAAATCCTTGGTTTTGACAGAGCTGATTGATACAGCAATGTTAGAACCATTTTTATCACCGATTTGGAATTGCTTATTTTTGAAACTACCGTCTAGCACGTTTTGACTATTAAATTGGGTGGTGGTTGCAATTCGATCGATTTCCGCTTTAAGTTGTTGAACCTCAGCATCCAAAGAATTTCGATCGGAATCATTGTTAGCGCCGTTCACTGACTGCACAGCCAATTCACGCATACGTTGCAACATGCTTGTCACTTCTGACAAAGAGCCCTCAGTAGTTTGCATCAATGAAATACCGTCATTGGCATTTCGAATCGCCATGTTCAAGCCGCGAATTTGAGAGTCCATTCGTGTGCTGATGGCCAGGCCTGCTGCGTCATCTTTAGAGGAGTTAATTCGAACTCCAGTAGAAAGACGCTCCATGGCTTCGGAAAGTTTAGATGAATTAGCTTGAAGGGCGGACTTGGCCACCAAGGAGCTAACGTTTGTGTTGATAACTGTCATGACTTTTCTCCTGAAGTTGGAAAGTAAATTGGACAAAAAACTGTTTTGAGTTTCTTGTTAATTGATGAATCGGTTGGTATTTAATTAACTTTAGCTATTTGATGAAAATTTAGACGCGTTTATTCAAAAGCAGCCCTTTCATTTCATCAATGCTGTGCGCCATCCGAATAACTACTTCGGTAGGAATCTTCCTAACCACTTCGCCGGTGGCTGTGTTTTGTACGACGACAACAGGCCGTTGCAGACTTTTGTCCATGCTAAAACCCAGGCCAGTTTTGTTAGATGCCATCTGGTCGTTCAATGACTTAATGGCATCGTCCAAATTTTTCTTGGCCTTCACTTCGTCAAACTGCAGTTGAACTGGTTTGATCTCCATGATTTTGGCTTTGGGTATAGACAGTTCCTGCTTGAGACTGGCTGGTGCTGGCGCTGCAGTAGCTGCAGGCGCAGGCATTGGCGGTGGCGGTGGCGCTCTAAACCCCGCACTTGTTGAATTCTGAATCTCGGAAACCATAAGTAACCTTCCTTTCTAAGTATCCCGACCAACGCAAAAAAGCTGAAATCAGCCTAATTGGTAAGTCAGCAACTTAATATCGGAAGATGGCCAAGAAACTTGAGCAATAAAAATAAACTTTTTAAAAAAGCCTTAATTACTTGTTCGTATAGACGGACATCATGCCCTCAAAGGTGCTTTCCAAGCTGGTTCTCAATGACTTAGATTGGCCCACCAAGTTTTCCATTGAGCCAAATTGCTTGTTGTAGCGAGAAAGAAGCATGGTCATCCTGGCGTCTAGCTTTTCCAGCTCTTGCTTGTAATTGGTTACTTTGGTCGTGAAATTGGTGCTTTGCGTTGAAAGCACGCCTGTAGGGCCTATTAAAGTACCAATTTTTTTCACTGCGTCACCTGCTACGCCGCGGCTAAGAACGCTAAAGTCGCTCTGGTTTTCCCTGTTGGCCGAAAGCATGGTGACCACATGCTCAAACTTACCTTGCAGAGACGCGTCTAATTTGGTGGCGTCAAGCGTCAGTTCGCCTGTTCTGCTAATGCTTAAACCGAGATCACGAAGTGCTGCAAGCCCACCCGACTTAGCACTTGAATCGGCTGTAATTAGCGAGCGCAACTGGGTGCGAACTGTATTGACGATTGAGTTGCCCACCAGAGTGGCACCATAAGTTTCAACAGTAGATTTGGGGTCTGACACCACTCCCAGCATGGTGTTGGCATCGTTAAACTTGGTTACCAAGTCTGTTATTTTTGTTTTGACGGCACTTGTATCGCGCGAGAAATCTAACTTGGCATTGTTCGTTGTATTAAACAAATCCAATGTGGTGCCCACAATGACGTTTTGTACCTTGTTAGAACTAGACGAAATAGGAACGCCATTGACAGTCAAAGCGGCATTGCCAGCATTTTGAATGTTACTAAACGTTAAACCAGCTATGGCGGAGCTAGGGGTCAGGGTAAATGTATTGCTGGCACCTGTTTGGCCAGTTACCATGATTCGGTAAGGTGCAGTAGCATGCCCTGTGTTAATCAGCTGTGCCGTAACCCCTAAATTGGCAGCGTTGATAGACGCTACGATGCCTGCTGGAGAGGTGTAGTCTGCGTCAATGGCAATGTTGGCAAAACTAGTCGGTGTATCGATATCAGCTGCGCCATTGGCAGCAGAAGTTAAAGTGACCACACCCGTTGCACTAACGCCAGCGCTGTATCCAGCTGCAAATGTGCCAGAGTAAGTGCCCAGTTTGGCGCTGTTGGTGTTGGCCGCCGTGATGGCTGCAGCAGTGACGCCGGTATTGGCAATGCTAGAAAAGGCTTCAGCAACCTGGGTGGCGTTCATGGCTGACTTGGCTGTAAAGCTTAGGCCATTGACAGTTACTGACTGGCCAGCTATCAGTGCAGAAAAGCTTAAAGTTGAAGTTGAAGCTCGTGTGGCACCCGTCACAAATGTGTTGGTAACGGTGGTGGTTGTAGACGTGGTGGTAGGCGAAGCAATGTTTGCAGCACCTTGGGTGGTAGAGGTTAAAACCAGCTGGTTGCCAGCACCACTTGTGGCTGCAGCAGATGAGTAGCCAGTCGCAAAAGTACCCGAAAAACTGCCCAACGCGGCGCTAGTTGAGTTATTCGTGGCAACTGCGCTTGCAATGGTGCCAGAAGCTATGTTTGAGTAAGCCGCAGCAACTTGGTCGGCTGTTAAGTCAGTATTGGCAGTGAATGTCAACCCGTTCACAGTAACTGACTCGCCATTGAGGAGAGAGCTAAAATTCAAGGTGGCTGTAGAGTTGGCCGTAGCGCCAGAATTAAACACCTTGGAAGGTGCGGTAAAACTGCCGGCATTAAGTTTGAAAGAAAAGGGCTGACTGCCGTTGATGGCTGAGTCAAGGGCCGTAAAGCCACCATTGGCGTCACTGCCTGAAATGCTTCTTTGAGCCGTAGCCAAAGCAGTGACTGTAATATTGTGCGTACCTGCTGGCGTACTTGGGCCAGTGGTGATGCCAATAGCCGTTGGGTCGCTTACACGTGAGTTGATGACATTAAAGTCGCTTTGGTCTTTTAGAGCCGCAAAGGCCGTTTGCAACTCGCCCATGACAAATTTAATGGCAGAGACGCCAGAAATACTGCTTTCAGTCTTCTTGATTTTGTCATCGATGGCCGATTTCCTGGGTACTTTTTCTGCATCGACCAAGCTTTGAGCCAATGCCTTGACGTCCACGCCCGAGCCAGCACCCAAGGCACTTATTGTGTCAGTTGCCATTGCTAGCTCCTAAAGGCGTTCTCAAATTGTTCATTAGGCTGTGCAAGTTAATTCGTTCTAATACTCGGATTGAATGTGAAAAACTTTAGGCGTATTGCTTGTAAGAAGTGATTGAGCTCACTTAATGTAGTCAAACAAATTCAGCTGACTCACCTTGGCAAAGCTAGCCTGCGCAGCCTCCAAACTCATCATCTGTTGATTCATTTTGGTAATGGCACTGGCATAGTCCAAGTCTTCAATCGATGACAGGGTAGTTTTCAGGTTAAGTGTGGTGTCTTCAATCACAGCAGTTTGCTGGTCCACCACGTTTAAATTGGTGCCTACTTCAGCTTGTGCCAAGCTCACACCTTGTTGCAAGTCGTCTAGCTCGCCCACTGCGCGGCTGATGTTGGTGCCATTGGAGGTATTTAGGCTGTTAGTTAAATCGTCCATCACTTTGAAAAACCCAACCCCAACTGTGGCACCGTCTTTGTCTTTTCGACCCACTGGCACAAACGCATCGGTGCCGGTGCGGTTAATGGGAATGCTTCGCTGTTCGCCCACTCGCACGTTCATGCGGGTTTGGTCGCCCTGATAAACAGGAACGCCGCTTGAGTCCTCTGCAAAGGCGGGCTGTTTCACGCGGCTGCCGGCAAACAAATAGTTACCGTTACTGTCTTTGGTGTTGGCCAAGCTCAGCATTTGATCTCTTAGCGCTTGCATTTCTTGCCCTAGCGCTTTGCGGTCACCAGCATTTAAGGTGTCGTTGGCGCCTTGAACAGCCACTTCTTTGGCACGCACCAGCAAAGCACTGACGCTTTGCAAAGTACTTTCCTCACCTAGCATTCTGTTTTTAACTGTATTCAAGCTGCTTTGGTAGCTGTCTTGCCGATTCAAAATAGATTTAAGGCGCTGAATGGTAGCAGCCTGGTCGGGCGCATCGCTGGGATTGATCACCTGCTTGCCTTGTGCCAGTTGGGCCTGAGTTTGTGTCAGCTTGTTTTGCACGGTGCTCATTTGAGCAGAGCCTCGGTCAAACATCAGCTGAGTTGAAATTTTCATCATGATTCAGTTTCCTGTCTTCAACGCACTTGCAGCACACTGTCAAACAGCTGGCTGCTAATTTGCAAAATTTTGGCGGCAGCTTGGTAGGCTTGCTGGTATCGAATTAAGTCTGCGGCTTCTTGGTCTAAGCTCACCCCCGACACGCCGTCTCTGGCTGTTTCTGCTTGGTCGTAAACCACTTGCAAAGCCGATTGGGCAATAGAGGCTTGGCGGGCGATGTTGCCCATGTCGTTCACGGTGTCAATGTAGGAGGCTGCAAAAGTTTTGCCTCCGCCCATGACAGGGTCGCTTTCTAAGTCAATCATTTCCAACATGTTTTCATTGTTGCCCGTGCCATCGCGGTTGCCATCAATCGTGTAAACATCGCCTGCTTTGGGTGGGCTAGAAAATGAAATCTGAATGCCCTGGTATACAAAGGCAGGCTCAAGTTGCAGCGAGTCAAAGTTGCGCTCGGCCACCTTGGTGCCTGTTTTGGTGTCCAAAATGGTAAAGCGAGTGGCCGTGTCAAACCGTACTTCCAGCGGGTTGGTTCGCATGGCTTGTTTGGCGTCTACAGCCGCGCCAGAATAACTGGCCGAAATTTTGGCATCGCCTGCACCTGTTAAGAAAACAAGCAAGTCTTCGTTGGCTACGCCTTTGATGTAGGCGCCGGTTTTGAATCCCAACTTTGCCAAATCTGCGGGTGTGCCCGTTCCAAAACCAAATTCAATGGGGGTGTCTTTGCCATCAATCAAGGGTCTGGTGAGGGTAATTTGACCGCCATACGTTTGCGGCTTTAAACCCAGTGCGTTGGTGGCGGTCGTGGCTGCAATGCTAATGTCTTGACCTTCAAACCCTGTGGTGTTGGTCAAAATCAAGTGGCCATCATCGGTCAATTTGGCCATGACTTTGGTCACGCCCGACTGATTGTTAATGGCAGTGATCAAATTATTCACACTGGCCAAAGGGCTTGCGCCGTTGACAATGAGTGTGGTGGCGGGTGTGGCAATGCCTGTTTGTGTAATTGACAAAGGCAAGCTCAAATTGATTTGGCTCACCGGAACCCTGAGTTCATTTTTAGCAGTGGCCTTTATGCCGTCTACGTTGGCGGCATTCACCCACCGAGCCAAGTCATTGGCTTGAATTGAGTTGCGAGCGCTTACGGTGGTAACGCCTGCAATGGCATTGGCACCCGTGCTAGCTGATGTGGCACCAGACAATCCCCAAACTTCGTTAGAGCCTCTACTGTTGGCTGTAATAGCTTGTGAGCTAACACCCACATTGGTAAGTCCCGATGATGCGGCAGTTAAGGTAAAGCCAGTGCCAGCAACACTTGACGTAATTTGGACATCACCGCCACTGGCTGAAGCAGTAACGTTTTTCAATGAGCCTTGGCTCACTCTTGTATTGATAGCGTTAGACAATGCAGTGGCTGCACCGGCATTGATGTTTGCAGCGAAGTTGCTAATTGACGCAGCAGTACCAATTGCGCTGGTTGCTGTAGCTGAAATAGTTGTCCCATTGATCACTGTGCTTGCAGTATGGGAGTAGCTATACGACACAGTACTTTTTAAATCTGAAATTTGATTAGTTGTCAGTGCATCTACAGTGGTTGCCGTCGTGGTGATATTGTCAACAAACAACTTTGCACCAGCAGCGTTGCCACCTGTTTCATCCCAGCTGCCTGAAACAAAAACAAACTTGTAGTTGCCTGCCGTAGGCACTACAGTCGAATTGCGCGTCCAACTTGTGAAGTCTGTAGCACTGGCGCCCGTCTCATTTAAAAGCTGAACCTTGGCGCCTGTGTTGATGTCAACCAAGTAAGCATAAACGTCGTAGGCATCTGCACCGCCCTGCGCTTGCCAGTCAAAAGAAACTGTGTCGCCAGCTTTTAAAATAACGCTTGAATTACTGACCAAGGCTGGGCCGTGTACAACGCCACCTTTGCCTGAAGGTGTGTTGATCACACCGCTTAAGACAGAAGAGAGCTCTACGGAGGAGCCACTGCCTCCTAATGTGCTGTTGTTTGATGAAATAACAGTGGTGTAAGTGCCACTGCTTAAGTTTTCGGCTTCGGTGCCACCATTCGGCGCAGTTGTGCTGTCGATGGGGGTTGGCCAACCAGCCAAAGTGCTAGTGCCATCTAGCTTGACTCGACTATTGACAGTGGTCCACCCGGTAATGCTGGTAGAGCCAACGCTGTTAGCGCTGAAATCGGCATTGACAAACGGCGCAGGATAATTGATTCGCAATGCCTGACCATTAAGGCCATTGAGCGTGCTGTCTATTTGACCAATTAAATTGGCTGCAGTGCCGTCGCCAAGGTACAACTGGTTGTTAAAAAATGACAGTTTGCCGTTGGTAATGTCGGCGCTGCTGCCATTGATTGGCCTTAGACTTTCAGACGAAGTGCCTGAATTTGTAAACTGCAAATAGGAACTTGTCTCCGTAAAAGTTGGCAGCGATGGGTTGACACTGGCTGAAATTGATAATTTAGCAACTTGAGCTACAGCGCCAGTTTTTTCCAGGCCAAAGCTAGCAGCCGACAAGCCCTGAACGTCCGAGTCGTACCAAACCGATAAACTGGCTGCGGTAGCTTTAAGATCCAAAACGCCATTGCCTAAAGTGGCCGTTGTGCCATGCAAATTGGTCTTGGCATTGATGGCGTTGGCCACTTTGGTCAGTCTGTCTGTGACAGACTCGCCTTGAACAAAGCCCACAGAAACAGCTGTACCGTTGATGTACAAGTTGTAGTTGCCAGTCGCTGTTTGGCTTGTGTTGGTTGAAGCGCCAACCGTGGAAGCAATGACCACATCCGATTGCTGCGCCGAGCTATCTAGCGCCGTTAAGCTTTTGCCATTGAGCGTAAACAGGCCACTCGCAATGCTGGTCATGCCACTTTGAATGCTGGTGCTAATCAGTTGTGCCGGTAAGTTGGCGGAGGCCAGAGCCGTATGCTTGGCGGGGTCGGCTTCTGCCATGTCCCATCGCAATTGCTTGCCAATATCTGCCTTGGCCCCGTAAAAAACAGAAAGATCTTTGTAGCTCTCAGTGCCTGTGACATTCAGGTAGGCATTGCTGTAAGTTGCATTAGTAGCAAAACCATTTTCAGGCTTCAGCATCAGGCTCTGCATGTCGCTGTTAATGGCCGCACCAACCAATTGGCGGCCATCCCGCGTAAACACTTGCAACTGTTGCCCAGGATCGGGCTCGCCCATCAGCAGGTTGATGTTTTGAAAGCCATTTGGAATGGTGGTGACACCTGTAAACGGCACACCTACTGTGGCGCGGACTGCAATAGCCGATGCATCACTGGGGTTGTTGGCCAGCACCTTGGTGAGTGTGGCAGGACCATTTGTTTGCGGTTGAACATAGGCAATGCTGGCATCTACATCGCCAGTATTATTGGCTGCTTCAATGACACGAAACTGTGCGGCAGCAGCCACACGCAAGGCGTCTTTGAATACAACTTTCACAGTGCCAGCAGTACCTACCGTCGTATCTTCAATTGAGAACAAGGCGGTGCCGGGATTGCCATAAGCATCAATACCACCTTGGTGAATGGCATTGGTCTCTTTCACAAAGTTTGTTGCCAATACATCAAGCGCACTTCGGCTGCTGCCCAAAACTTGTTCTCTAAATGACATCAGGCCAGACAGCTTGCCGCCCCTTAAACCAGACAAGGGTGTGGGTGTGCCGTAGGGGTCAAGCACCAAGCTGACTTTTTCAGGTGCGGCCGAGTTAAAGTCTGTGCCCACCATGTAAGACTTGATGCCATTGACAACCACATCTCGGGTTATTGAGGGGCCAAGACTGACGGTGACAGAGCCGTTTTCTGTGAAGAACGTATTGATGTGGACGTAGCCTGAAAGGTCTTTCAAAAGTACATCGCGTTGATCTAACAAATCTGGCGGCTGATCGCTTGCAGACTTTTGCTTGGTCAACTGTGTGTTGACAGCAGCCAGCTGCGAAAAAATGGTGTTCATTGAATTGACGTAGCCCTTGGTAGCCTCGTCAGTTTCACTTTGAACCAAATCTAACTGAGCAGACAACTCTCCAAAGCGAGAAGCCAAGTTTTCTGAATCTCGAACAAAACTACCGCGCATCACGGTGGATGCTGGATCGGAAGACAAATCACGCGCAGCATTGAAGAATTGATCTAATGCGCCGCTCAAACCCATGGAGGTGCTACCCATGATGTCAATCACGCGGTTGGCATAGTTCACCATGGGGCCTTGGCTTTCAAGGTCGCTGTTGCTGTTGCGCAAGTTGGCTTCAATGAAGGTGTCGTATTGGCGCTTGACGGTATTGAGGGCCACACCTGTGCCCAAATAAACCGTACCCACTTTGGCAACAGGGTTGGCCTGCAGCACAACTTCTTGGCGCGAGTAGCCATCGGTTGAAACGTTGGCAATGTTGTTACTGACCGTTCCTAAGGCGCGCTGATAAGAGGCAACTGCGTTGGCTGCTACGCTTACTAAATCGGTCATTTGTCACCTCCCAACAAGAACTTGGGGGGTGCGGTGAGCATGTAGCCCGAGGCCGCTTTAGGCAGGGCAAATCCATTTTGTTTTGGATTCAATACCTTGTCTAACGGCATACCCACGGCCTGTGGGTTCAGAGGGAAGGGCTTTGTAGCGTTCAAAGCGGCAGGATCTTGCCGTTGCTTCAAAATATCTGCCGTAGTGGCAATGTTGGCTTGTTGTTGTTCTAAGTTTTTGACCAACATGTCGGCCAAGCCCATGCTGTTCTTTTTGGCCAGCTGCACAGAAACCTCTTTGTCGAACATGCCTTCAAAGGTTTCCATGGTGTTTGACTCAGACATTTCGCTCTTCACAATGGATTCGCGCATGGACTTCATCA
>SXGQ01566617.1_pt1 | contig 15427 bp, 17 predicted proteins | sample 3178371 | NCBI WGS metagenome assembly SXGQ01 (sample SAMN11356859, study PRJNA531348) | freshwater metagenome | isolation source: freshwater sample F1-20 | place: China: Fuxian Lake, Yuxi | collected 2017-12-25
GTTCTCGCTGTGTGCTAAGAATTTGGGCAAAGAATTGGCCGGTCGCCTACCCCTAAGCGACCGGCCGTTGCTTTCTTAGTTACCCCAAAACTTCCCGCTAGGCGGGGAGAAGTGATACTTGACTGCGTTACTGATGTTTAGGTTCATAAATCCGTCAACTAAAAGATTATAAGTTTTTTAAATCCTGTGCTAACTGTTATTATATAGTTACTTAATATATGTTACAAATGACTACAGGCAGTAATTTTTTTTGCAATAGTAAGGCAAAAGCGGTGTTTAAAATCACGGGAGAGGACGCTTTCTCCTTCTTACAGGGTCAATTCAGCAATGATTTGCGAACGCCCGTGGGCGGGGCGACTTATGGGTTATGGCTTAATCAAAAAGGCAAGGTAGTGGCAGATAGCGTGTTGCTGAGAATCGCCGAGAATGAATTTTTAGCATTCAGTAACCATTCGCTGGCGAGCGTGATCCAGCAACGCCTGCAGGACTATCTGGTGGCCGATGAGGTTAATTTGAGCGACGAAACTATGGCTTACGATCGCCTGATCATCAGCGGGGCGGGGTGCGGAGCCCTCCTTAAGGATTTCGTTAAGAATGAGCTAAGGGTCGGGCAATTTATTCAGTGGGGAGATTTATTGGTCGTTCCGGGGGGGCCACTACCGTTTGAAAATTACACGGTAATCGGCCCACAGAAATCGCTGGCGAGTTGGCGCGACCAATGGGTCGCTCTTGGGTGGGTCGAGGGGAGTGAGTTGGCGTGGGATTGGGCGCGCATTGCTGCCGGCGTGCCGGCAATCCCCGACGATTTAGGTCCAACTGATTTGCCCCAGGAGGGAGGTTTGGAGGTAGGCGTGATTGCTTACAATAAAGGCTGCTATCTGGGACAGGAAGTTATGGCGCGGTTAAAAAATTTAGGCCAAGTGCGCCGACGATTGCACGTGGTGCGAGGTCGAGGGGCGCCGCCTGAGCGCTTAGCGGTTCTTTATCAAGGCGGGAAAAAAATAGGGGAGCTGCGCTCAATCGCGCATCATCAAGAAGGCTTCGTTGCCTTGGCCATGCTCGCTTTAATCCATTTAAATTCGCGGGCGGGCTTGGGACTAACGCCGACGGGGCCGGAAACGATTTGGCTTGGTGCGCATGAGTGAGCTCGCCGCTTTAGCAAAACTTTGCCTCCGTTGGGGCGCTTCGCCGGCTGCCGCCGAGGCGATGGCGCGGCAATTGTTAAAGCGGGCTGAGCAATTGATGAGCGAACGCGGGTTGTCGCGGGAGCAAGCTTTGGCTTATCTCCTTAATCTTATGGCGCAGGGGCAAGCGGGCCAAGTATCGGCAGAGTTTCAGCCCCCCGCCGCTGCCCGTCCGCCCTCAGAATAAAAAGGCGAGATTATCGAAGTAGGTGTTTACCCAGAGATGGGCCCCGAAAAAATAGATGAGTGCCGCCACCCCGAGCATGGGGCCGAACGGCACGTGGACCCCGAGCGTGATTTCCGCCGGTTGCCCAGCGGCGGACGTGGCGGGTAGGCCGAGGGCGGGGGCTCGGCCTGATATTTTTTTCCACAAATAAGTTCCCGCGAGCCAAACACAACCGAGGAGGGCGCCGCCAAACAAGCTGAACACCGCGCCTTGCCAGCCAATAAAAGTGCCAAGGGCGCCTAAATATTTTACATCACCAAAGCCCATCGCTTCTTTGCGCAGAATAGCTTCGGCAAAAAGTGCGATCCATAAAACGAGCGCAGAGCCAATGAACAAACCGAGTATCGCGGAGCGGCCGGCTTGCAGGCTGGCTACCGCCAACAGGGGGTGGCTGTGGCCATGTAAAGCGGGAACCGCGAGCGATAAAATAAGCCCGGTGGCCGCCCCGCCAATGGTGAAGACGTCGGGAATGATTAAGTGATCGAGATCGATAAACCATGCACAGATGACAATCGCACAGAGCACCATACCCACGAGGGCTTTGGCGGGAGAGAACTGGATCCAGCAGGCGAGGAAAAGCGCGGCCGTGAGCAATTCGATCGCGGGGTAACGGAAGCTAAAAGGCTGGCGGCAGCAGCGGGCGCGGCCGCGCAGCAGGAACCAGCTGAAGACGGGGATGTTATCATACCAAGCAATTGTCTGACCGCAGCCACAGTGGGAACCGGGTCGCACGATCGATTCGTTCTTGGGCATCCGATAGATGCAGACGTTAAGAAAACTACCGATGCATGCACCCAACAGCGTGACGGCGAGCGGAAAAAACCAGGGAAAGAGGTGGGCGATCTCAGTCAAGGCTGACATAATCATTGGGCCGCGCTGAGCGCCGCTTGCATGGTGGTCGTCGGGACAGCGCCTTGCGTCCAGAGCTCAAGCGCGCGGGCGCCTTGATGGACGAGCATGGCGAGTCCGTTGGTGTGCGCTAGACCCAGCTCAGCCGCTTGGCGTAAAAGTGCGGTTTGCGGTGGGCGATAGATCATGTCGAACACCGCCGCTGGTCGGGGGATGTTATGCAAGTTGATGGGGGCGGCATCGCTGGGGGCCAAGCCCAAGGAAGTGGCGTTAATGACAACAGCGCCGGCGGGTAGAGTGGCGGGCGGGGCGGCTAGATCAAAACCGCGGACAGGGATTAATTGATCGGGGCGGACTAACTCAGTGAGTAGTTTGCCTAAAGTTGCGGAGGTGCGATTGCCGATCCAGAGCGAGGCGCAGCCTTGGCGCAAACTTTCGGCGGCGGCGGCGCGCGCGGCACCGCCTGCGCCAAGCAAAATAATGGGTGCGCCGGTAAGAGTGACGCGCAAATCCTGTTGCAGGGCGGCGGCTAAGCCAAAGCCGTCCGTGTTGGCCCCGCGCCAGCCAGTGGGTGTGGCGGTGAGCGTGTTAGCTGCTCCGGCTGCGCGGACAAAGTCATCGCTCGATGCAAGCTGATCAATGACGAGGGCTTTATGTGGGACGGTTAAATTCAGACCGTAAAATTTTTTCTGATGAAACAAGGTCAAGGCCCGGGGCAACGTTTCCGACGCGATATCAAATTTAAAGTAATGCCAATCGTGGAAGCGGGGCTGCGTTTTGGTCAATTGCGCCAAGGCCGCGTTGTGCATGGCGGGGCTGAGGGAGTGCGCGATCGGCCGGCCGATAACCGCCAGAGCGGTACCCGCGAACGACCATTGTTCCAGATCGGCGAGGGTATGAATAGGCTCAGGGGCGGTGCTCATGGACAAACCCAGCAAAGCGCACTGACGGGAGGAGAACGAGCCCGATTTTACGGCTGCGCTTGGCGCTCGTGGGTCGATTCAAATTCCGCGACAAAGTCAGCGAAGAGGCGGGCGGGCGCGAGTTGCTCGCTGGCCGCGTAGTGGTGGGCGAGGTTGCGGCAGCAGCGGCAAAGCACCTCGCGCACTGGCGTGGGGGCCAAGTCGGCTAAGGTGGGCTCGTTGTCATTTAGGCGAGCCAGTAAGAGAACTTCTGGCGCGCTCAAAAAAACACCGGCATGAAAAGGATCGAGAAAAAAGGGCGGAGTTTCTTCGTAGCAACCGACAATGAAATGACCGGGTAAGGCGACGGGCTCAAGGGGCAGGCCGATCCGCTCGGCGATGAGCAGGTATACGATGGACAGTGACAGCGGCAGACCTTTGCGCCGGATGAGCACTTGATCGAGAAAGCTGTTGAGGGGATCGGTATAATGCTCGGTGTTCCCGCGTAAGCCAAATTCTTGCAGCAGCACGTGATTGAGCACGCGGCATTTTTCGCGGGGAGTGCTGGCGGCGGTGATGAGCTCACGGCAACGCGCGGCGAGCGCATCCAGTTGCGTGCAACACGAACCAACATCGAGGTCCGCATTAACGGTGCGACTCAAGAGGAGGGCGCCAGTTTCCAGTTCATAATTCAGCGAGCGAATAAATCGGCGAAAATCACCGACTGGATCAGCAGAGTTCAGCCGACCAAGATAGTGGGCGGCATGGGCCGCGAGCGTTTGGTTGGGCTGGCTGGCGACGGTGCGCAAGAGCTCAACGCTTTCGTCGCCGTGGGCTAAAAATAATTTTAGCAAGGCCTGTTGCACAACTGGGGAAGGATCATCCAGCAATTGCGGCAGGGCTTCTTTTTGCGAGATCGTGAAGGGCAGCGCTGCCATGTGAATCAGCCAAGTCGGTGTGCTCCGCGGCGCAATCGGGAAATATTTTAAGTTTTCCCAGGATTTATTCCCGGGGGCCGTACAGGGCGCTGCCGACGCGAACCACCGTGCTCCCTTCGGCAATCGCCGATGCGAGATCGCCACTCATGCCCATCGATAGTTCCCTCAGGGGTGTCCCAAAGCGGGTGGCCAGTTCATCGCGTATGATGCGCAGGTTGGCAAAAGTGCGCCGGGCAATGTCGGCGTCATCAGCCAACGGGGCTACGGTCATGAGTCCGTCGACTTGCAGGTGGGTCTGCGCCATCGCGCATTCGAGCAGGCGGGGCGCGTCAGCTGGCTCGATGCCAAATTTAGCCGGATCATGCCCGGCATTAATTTGTAATAGCACGGGTAACTTTTTACCGAGCTCCCCGGCGGCGCGGTTGAGGGCGGCGAGGAGCTTTTCACTATCAACGCTCTGAATCCGGGCAAAATGAGTCGCGGCTAGCTTGGCTTTATTGGATTGCAGGTGGCCAATCAGCTCCCAGCGCAAGGCGGGGGCAACGCCGATAATTTTTTGCATAGCCTCTTGGACTCGATTTTCTCCTACTGCGGTAAGTCCATAACGGATAGCGTATTCTGCGGCGGCGACCGGATGGGTTTTAGTCACAGGCAACAAGGTGACCTCGTTCGGCGAGCGTCCCACTGCACGACAACACTCGGCTATTCGAAGCATGAGAGCGTCTGCTCTTTGGCGGAAGGTATCATATTCGATAAACATCTCTTGGTATGTCTTTTAGATTGGCCTGCTGATAAGTTATATTTATACTGAGCGTAACAAACCCTTTGTATGCAAATTGAGAATTTTAAAATTTTCGCCGATTTAGTGGAAACCAAGAGTTTCTCCAAGGCGGCCAAGTTGAATGGCATTACCCAGTCAGCGGTTAGTCAGCAGGCTCGCTCGATGGAGCGCAACTTTAAGACGCTGATGGTTGATCGCAGTCAGAAGCAGTTTAATCTCACCCGTGAAGGGCAGCGAATTTATGAGGCCGCCAAGGAAATTCTCCATGGCTATGAGAAGCTGGAGAGCGATTTGCAGGAAATGAAGAAGGTGATTAGTGGCACGATACGAATTTCCACGATTTACTCGATTGGGCTGCATGAATTGCCGCCTTATATTAAAAAATTCCTGCACGATTTTCCTTCGGTCAATGTGCGGGTGGAGTATCGGCGGTCTAATCTGGTGTACGAAGATATCTTACATAACTCCGTGGATTTTGGCTTAGTCGCCTTTCCGCAGAAGGTGCGGCAGATTGAGATGCTGCCCTTCCGCAACGATCGCCTAATTTTAATTGCGCATCCGAATCATCCTTTGGCTAAGGGCGCTAACGTAGAAATGAAGGCGCTGGCGGCGCATAAATTTATCGGCTTTGATCCGGATATTCCAACGCGGAAGGCGGTCGATCAGATTTTCCGCGATTTCAAATTAGAAATCACGCCCGTGATGGAGTTTGATAATATTGAGACCGTGAAGCGCGCCGTGGAGATCGATCATGGCGTGGCAATTGTGCCGCAAGCGACCGTCTTGCAAGAAGTCCGGCAGGGTACGCTCGTGACTATTGCCTTCAAGGGGCGGGAATTCACTCGGCCGCTCGCTATTTTGCATCGCAAAGGTCGGGTGCTGACTCCCGCCATGAAAAAATTTATTGAGATTCTCGGCGCGGAACCCACCGAGGTGACCGCTAAAATCTAATCCGGGATGCTTGCCGCTGCGCGTGGCTGGCGATGGAGGGCTGATGGTCGCAGATTTTTATTATGCATCTTTTTATTCGTTGGATCGTTGGGGTTCATGGGCTGGGTCTCATTCTAGGCGGCCTGTTGAGCGGCGCGGTGTTGCTGGCTGCGCCGGACACCGGATCGAGCACCGCCTTACCAGCGCCGACGTGGCAACTCCCTGACCTAGCGGGTCAGACCGTCGGCTCTGAGCAATTTAAGGGCAAGGTCGTCGTGGTCGATTTTTGGGCGACGTGGTGCCCGCCATGTGTGGCTGAAATCCCTGGCTATATTGCCCTCCAAAAAAAATATGCCGCGCAAGGCTTGGTAATTATCGGCATTTCAATGGATCGTCGTGGACCAGCGGCCGTCGAGCAATTTGCGGCCGCGCGTGGTATAAATTATACGATTGTGATGGGAGACGACGCTAGCGCGGAGGCCTTCGGTGGCATTGAGGCTCTGCCGACGACATTTTTGATTAACCGCCAAGGCGTGATTGTGCACCGGAAAATCGGGGCAGTTGCGACGGAGGAGTATGAAAAACTGGTGCAGCAAGCGCTGCGGTGAGGGCCCGTTAAGGCTGGGTGCCGGCGCCGTGGGCCAATCGGGGTCATGATAATGAAATTCCAAATTAGCCTTTTGCTGCCTTTGGCTTGTGCGCTGCTTTATGTGGTGGCCGCTCTGACCGTGAAGCGCGCCGCGGCCTTAGGCGCAGGCATCTGGCGCACGGGATTTTTATCAAACTGGGCCGTCGCGCTATTTTTCCTGCCGCTGTTGTGGGGGGCTTCGGCGGCCCATCAACCGAGCCTCGATTATTGGCAACCGGCCGTGACCGCGTTACTTTTTTTTGCGGGCCAAGCGTTCACTTTTTGGGCCTTAAGCCACGGTGATGTTTCGGTGGTGACCCCAGTCATGGGCACCAAAGTAATTTTGGTCGCGCTGTTCAGCAGCTTACTTCGCGTGGGGGTGGTCCCATGGCAATGGTGGGTTGGGGCCGGCTTGAGCACGGCAGCGATCATGCTGCTGCACCGAGGTAGCGGGGCGAACCGACCGCGGGTTGGGCAGACGGTGTTACTCGCTTTTTGCAGTGCGACCGCTTTTGGGCTGGGGGATGTGTTGGTACAAAAATGGCTACCGCATTGGGGGGCGCGGCAGTTTTTCCCACCGATGTTCGCGGGGGTTGGTTTATTGTCCTTCGGCTTCATGCCTTTTTTCAAAGCGCCCCTGCGGGCGATGAATGCAGCCATGTGGCGCTGGGTCGGCGCAGCGGCGCTCCTCTTGGCCTTGAATAATGCCGGCGTCCTTTGGTCTATCGGCCTGGTCGGCAGCGCGACGGCCGTAAACATAGTCTACAGTTTGCGCGGACTATTCAGCGTGCTGCTCGTATGGGGGATTGGGCACTGGTTTATGAGTGCGGAACAGCATCTCGAGCCGGGCGTCTTGCGCGCTCGACTGCTCGGGGCCGGCCTCATGATCGCGGCGATCGGGCTGGTTTTAATTTAAAGCTTCGAGCGCCGACTGGGCGCGTAACTTAGCGGGCTGATCATATTTTTTTAAAGCCGGCATCGTGAGTCCGCGTTGCCATTCAATTTTGGCGCGCGCGAGTTGTCCTGCGGCAGCATAAGCGAAGCCCAGTTCCAGGGGATGGGCCAATGCCTTTGGCTCAAGAGCGATCGCGCGGCTCAGATGCCGCTGACTCTCCTCAAACGAGGCTGCGGGTAGGCCCCCGTACCATAAGCGTACGAGCAATCGAGCGGAGATACCAAGGGAGGCTATTTCGTAATGCCAGCGCCCGAGTACATGATGGGCCCAAGCATAATCTGGGTCTAAGCGAAGCGCTCGCTCCGCCTCGGACCGTACCAAGCGTGAGTACTGAATCTTTTTGGCAGTATCACTGTAAGCGGCGAGGGAGCCGTAGGCCACCGCGACGGAAAGTACGTTGATCGCGTTCGCATCCAGAGAGGTGGCGCGCTGTGCATAGGCGAGAGCCGCTTGGGCGAAATCTTGCCGCGTGTCATTGGTCAATTGGTCCGCTATAAGGTCCGCGTATTGCTGGGCTATCTTTTGTAAAATATACGGGTCATCAGGCTTGGCTCGGTCTGCGGCGAGAAAAAGTTCAAGGGCAATGGCGGAATTCCAGTTAGCCTCAGCGGCAAGGGCTGCCTCGAGGGAGGCCCGCGCACTGGTTGAACCCAAGAGCAGAAGAGCGCAAAGTAGCTTACTAAACATAAAAGCTAAACTCTCAGGGCTTGCGCATGAGGTAATGGCTGACGTGCCACTCTTCCCCGGCGCGGAAATTCCACAATTCGGCGCAGGAGAGGTAGAAAATCCGCCAGTAAGCCCACCACTTTACCGCGTGAGCCTCCCCGTAGGTAGCGCGAAACAACGGCATGATTTCCGCTTGGTGGGCGTCCATATTTTTTAGCCAATGTTCGGCCGTTCGCGCGTAATGCGTGCCGTTGACGCGCCAAGTGTCCACGAGGGTGAGATCGGCTTGGCACAAACTAAATAAATCATGGGCCGGCATCATGCCGCCGGTGAAAAAATATTTACTCATCCAGTCGCTCTGATCGCGTGCGACGAAGTGATAAGCGAGTTGGGCGTGCACAAAGACGTGGGCAAAAAATGTTCCGCCCGGTTTGAGCCACCGGGCGATGTGGGCGAGGAGGCGGGGCCAGTTTTTCATATGCTCAAACATCTCGACTGAGACCACGCGATCAAACTGGCCGGCCGCGAGGTCGAGATCATTCATATCGCAGGTAATCACAGTTATGTTCGTGTAGCCCCGCGCGCGGGCTTCGGTGGTGATGTGTTCCCGCTGCGTGCGGGAATGCGAAACCGCCGTGATCTGGGCGGCGGGATATTTTTCGGCCATCCAAAGCGTCAATGAGCCCCACCCACACCCGAGCTCAAGGATATGGTCGCCGTCGGCGAGTTGAGCGCGGGCGCTAGTCAGGGCCAGCATCGCCTCTTCCGCTTGGGCGAGGGTGGCTGGTCCTGTCAGGTAAAGGCCGCTAGAATATTTCAGCCGCGGGCCGAGGCATTGCTGGTAAAATAAAGTGGGAACCTCGTAGTGTTGTTCTTTGGACTCAGCGGTATTGACCGCAATCGGTTGGTGGGTGAGTTCGGCTGCAAAGCGTCGCAACTGGCTCGTAGGATCGCCGCACGCCTCCTCGCGCAAGCGTTGGCGAAGCAAACGACGAATCCCGATGCGGATTAACCAATCGGGTAGCAGGTTTTTTTCCAGTAAGGAGTCGATCATGGCAGTTTTTTCGGGAACCAGGGGATGAAGGCGCTGGTGGTGGCTTGGTAACGGTGATAAGCCGCGCCCTTGGAGCGAATCGCTTGCTCTTCGGTCAACGGGATGCCGGTCACGCGCAGCAGGAGAAATAAAATACTGAGCGGACCGATTACCGCGATCCAGCCGAGGGGTGAGGCGAGGGCAAAAACGAAATAAGCCACCCAGATCAGCCATTCAAAAAAATAATTAGGATGGCGGCTATAATGCCAAAGACCGCGGGTGCAAACGGCTCCCCGGTTAGCGGGGTCGCGCTTGAACGCCGCAAGCTGGGCATCAGCGAGCGCTTCTCCGCCGAAGGCTACCAGCCAAAGAAGCGCGCCGGCGATCTCCAGCGGCTGCAGTGCGGGCGCGGGATTAAGGCAGGCCAGGGCAAAGGCGGCGGCGAGGACCACGACCGAGAGCGCTTGAAGTTGAAAAAAACCAAACATCATCGCGGGAAAATTACCCGCCCAGTTTTTGCGCAATTGCTGATAGCGGCCGTCCTCAATGGGATGGTGACTCATCACGCGGCGATAGAGATGGGTGCCAAGGCGCAGGCTCCACAGTGAAGCCAGCGTGGCGATTAAGCCGCGGCGAAGCGGCCAGCCGGAGCCGCCCACGGCGTAATAAATCGCCAGGACGGCAAAGGCATAGGCCCAAACGATATCAACGATGCCGTAATTATTAAGGCGCGCGGCGAGGAAATAAAATAAGGCAAAAAACAGACACAGGCCCCCAAGCGCGCTGAGGATAAGCAGGGGGGCCGTCATGGTGGGCGGTAGAGGTTAAGCGAGAAACAAGACGGCAATACCTGCGGCGACGAGGCCTAGACCAAGCCAGCTCGGACCAGCGCGGCGGGCGGTCAGCACGGCGGCGAGTGGCTCCGTGGTGGCAACAGACCATAAAGCATGGAGACAGTAGGCGGCCATCGCGATATTGCCCAAAAGCATGACGGCGATGAACCAGCTCAGGCGCGCCAGCCACGAGGTTTGTTGATAAGCGACCCAAACATAAAAAGTGAGGAAGCCCGCGTAGGCGTCAAAGAGGGTCGCGATAAACCAAGGATGCGTATAAACATCCCGCGGCACAGCAAACAGTGGGCAATGAAAACTCGCCCACGAGGTGACGCCGAGCATGGCGGCGAGAATCACGGTAAAAAGAAGTCGAAGCAGCCAAAGCATGGGAGGATTACAATGAAAGGTTGTTGGGGCGCGTGTAGACCGCTTGGACTACCGAAATATTGCGCAGGGCAAAAGCGGTTTCACAGTAACACAGGTAGTAATGCCACTTGCGTATGAAGTTTTCATTGAAACCGAGGGCGCGCACTTGGTCGAGTTGCGCGTGAAACGACTCCCGCCAATGCAGCAGGGTGCGCGCGTAATCTCGGCCGAGATCTTCCAAGCCGTGCAAAACAAAATTACCTTGTTCGGCGAGCTGTTGGTTGACGCGATTGAGCGAAAGTAACAGTGAACCGGGAAAAATATGCTTTTGAATAAAATCTACCCCAGCACGTAATTGCGGGTAGCGAGCGTCGGGGCAGGTAATAAATTGGAGCGCGATCAAGCCATTCGGTTTAAGTACGCGGCTACATACGGCCGCATATTCTTTGAGGTAGTGGTGCCCGACTGCTTCCAGCATTTCAATGGACACAATTTTATCAAATTGGCCGGTGAGTTCGCGGTAGTCTTGTAGGCAGACCGTGATGCGATCGCTGAGACCAGCTGCCGCGATGCGCTGAACCGCGAGGTCGCGCTGTTGCGGTGAGATAGTCAGCGTGGTGACGCGGCAGCCATAATTTGTGGCGGCATGAATGCTCCAAGCCCCCCAGCCCGTGCCAATTTCAAGCACGTGGTCGGTCGGTTGAAGGTGTAATTTTTGACAAAGGGCATCGTTCTTCGCGACTTGCGCAGCGGCGAGGGTCGTCGCGCCACTCCAGCGAGCGGTCGAATACATCATTGAGGGGTCAAGCCAGAGAGCAAAAAAATCGTTCGAGAGATCGTAATGGGCCCGGATGTTGCGTTCGGCATTCGCCCGCGTGTTGGGGCGAAGTAAGTGCCCCCAGCGATTGCCGGCGCGCAGTAAATTGAGTGCGAGTGACTGGGCCCGCTGCGATCCTGAAAGCGTGGGGGCATGTTCTACATTTAAGACAAACCAACCGAGCAAAGCGGTGAGATCGGGCGTCTCCCAATCCCCATCCAGGTAAGCCTCCGCAAAGCCAATATCCCCATAAAGCGCAGTCTTGGTAAACAGAGCGGCGCGGCGCACACGCAGCGTGGCGCAGTTGTTCACTCCAGGCGCGATGAGCTGCGGCGTTATCGCCGGTTCGCCAAATATGCGGACGGTTCCATCGGGTAGCTCGAGGCGAAGCTGGCCGCGCGGCATCGCCGCGAAAGCTTTAAGCACCGCGCGCTGGAAAAAAGAGCCCGCGGCGGAAGAGGCATTGAGCGGCGTAGAATTGATCGTAGTGGCAGGCGGGTTCATGCAGCAGGCGGGGCGATGGAGGAGTGGGGCCGGTAAAGATCGCGCTGAGCCTCAGGCCGCGCTGATTTTGCGAACCACGGCACGCGTTTCAGGTAAAGCTGCAGCGCCTGCCAGTGAATCAGGGCCATTACTCGTAAAGTGATAAAGGGATATTTAAACGTAAACCAAGCGAGGCGCCCATTAGTCAAGCTCGTCCGAGAGCCGGTTAAAACGCTGGTGAGGGTGCGCTCACCGGCCGCATAATCATCGATCTGAATCGCCAATTTATCTCCTGGCGTGTGCAAGGTGAAATCAAAAGCCACGTCGAGATCAGAGAAAGGGGAGACGTAGAAATATTTTGGCGTGCGCCGAGAAAAAACCGCCGCGTTTGCGGTGGTCGCGCTGGTCGCGGGCCCGAGCACGAAGGGCTTCATTTCTTTGAAGGTATTGCTGACTTCCGCGATGGAGGCGACCGGGCGCCCCTGTCGATCGTAGCAAAAATAAAAAGAAACGGGATTAAATTGATAGCCGAATACCCGCGGCAAGGTGATCAGCATGACGCGCCCACCGGCGAGATCGATGCCGTGGGCCGCAAGGTGCGCGATGACCCGATCCTTTAATCCAGCGATCGGCGCCGGCGCGGGCGCCAGGGGGCTCGGCTGGTGAAGCACTTCTGTGGTCGGCAAAAAATCACGTTCGCAAAAATTGTAAACATTGCGGCGTTGGTTGGAAAACAAAGCAAGCCGCTTGGGTAGGGCGGCGAGTTCATCCAGATCGAATGCAAACATGAAAATGCGATACACGAAGCGATGCGCCTTGGGCGTAAAGCGCTGGTGCAAAATCTGGCATTCGTAGAGACAGGAATTCACTCGTAGAGATACGTTTAAGCTGAGCCTGAAGATGCCCTTAGAATCATGATTTTGAGAAGATCCACGGGTCGCGTCCGAGGAGTTGTTGACTTAAATTCACGGCGGAAAGCAGGCCATCCTCATGAAATCCATAGCGCTGCCAAGCGCCGACGAAATAGGTCTCGGTTCGACCGCGCGCATTCTGGTTGAGTTGGGGTAACTCCGCTTGGGCCTGGACGGCACCTCGACTAAATAGCGGATGGGAGTAGGCGATCGTTTTGAGAATTTTTGCGGGAGCAATGCGGGCGGTGCCATTGATCGAGACAAAATAATTTTCGCGATCGGAGACCCCTTGCAAGCAATTCATCCAGTAATGCGTGGCGGGCGAGATTACACCGTGCGCATCGCGGGCAATGGAGTAATTCCAGGCCGACCAAGCGAGGGGGGTGCGCGGCATCACGGAGGCATCCGTGTGGAGCGTGGCCATATTGGCCTGGTAGTGAAACTCGCTGAGCAAACGGGTTTCCTCCGCGGTGGGGTCGGCGAGCAGGCGTAAGGCTTCATCGGGATGACACGCCACGATGGCGTGGTCGAAATGCTGTGCCGCGCCTGTGGCGGTGGTGACCCTAACCCCGCCTGCCGCGCGCTGCAGACGAACTACTTTGGCCTGGTGCCGAATGCGCTCGCGCCAGGGCGCGGTGAGTCGTTTGACATATTCTTGGGCCCCACCGGTGACGGTCCACCATTGATGCTGTGTATCTAGACCAAGAAAGCCGTGATTATGAAAAAACCGCAGCAAGGTAGTCGCGGGGAAGGCCAGCATTTTATCAGGAGGCGTTGACCAGACCGCCGAGCTCATGGGGACTAAGTAGAGGTTGAAAAAGTCCTCACCGTAGCCGCGCTGTTTAACATAATCGCCTAGGGTTAATTTGCCCCAGGCAGGATCAGCAAGCGCGGCGATGGCTTCTCGATTGAAGCGGGCAATCGCCATCAGCATGCGGATAAACCGCGGACGAAGCAAATTGCGCCGCTGCGCAAAAAGATGATTGAGCGAAGACCCGGCAAACTCGAGGCCGGTATCCTCGTGGCGGACACTGAAGGACATCGCCGTTTTCTTAACGGGCACCTCGAGCTGGGCAAAGAGCCGGGTCAACTGGGGGTACGTGGCATAATTAAATACCATAAATCCGGTATCGATCGGCACGGGGTGGCCGGTGTCTTTCTCGGGGATGGTCACGGTGTTCGTGTGGCCGCCCGTGTAATCATTCTGCTCAAACAAGGTTAGATCAAAATGCCGGTGCAGAAAATGCGCCGTACCCATCCCGGCGATGCCGGTTCCGATAATGGCAAGTGAGGCCATAAAAAAACCCAGAGGGGTCGCTAATATTTTTAGATTTCCGGCTGAGGGGCGGAGATTGGCTGGGTTGATGGCACGATGAGCTCACCAATATTTTTATGAACGGCGGGGCCATCCACTTTTTTCATTTGATCGGCGACGGCTGGGCTCTGGACAGTGGCCAGGGCGATGGCTGCGGCCGTCGGCACCGCGCGCCGGAAGAGATCGATCTCATGTTGCACGGAAGACATCGAAAAGCGGGCGAGGGTATCTTGATGGTTGCGTATTTCAGCTTCGCGATAAACCGAAGCCGGCACCGGTTTAAGATCCCAGATGAAACCCGTCCAAGAAAGGGCTTTCAGGATATAATAAGTGATATCGAGCTCCCACCAATAGAAGCCTTGGCGGGTAGACGACATGTAGCGGTGGTGATTATTATGCCAACCTTCGCCCAGGGTGATGAGGGAGAGCATAAAGCTGTTGCGAGAATCGTCACTGGTGGCGAAGCGCCGGCCGCCCATGAGATGGGCCAGCGAGTTGATGCAAGAAGTGCCATGGAATAGCGCCGTGGTGCTAATAAAAAATCCCCAGACGAGCAGTTGAGGGCCGCTTGTGTGCCAAGCGGGTAAGGCTTGTTCTAGGCTGCGGCCGAGAACCAAGAGGGCGGTTGCAAACAGGACCGGCACGATCACATCGAAGCGATTGAGAAAAACGAGCTCGGGATATTTAGCGAGATCACGGATTTTGGTATAGTCAGTGGGAAAGTTACGGCGGCTGGTGATCCAGCCGATATGCGACCACCAGAAGCCATGCACATGAGGGGAGTGCGCATCGCTTGGTTCATCGGAGTGCTGGTGGTGATGCCGGTGATGGTAAGCCCACCAGAGGCCGCCTCGTTGAACGCAGGTCGCGCCGAGAAGCGCTAAAAGAAACTGACCAAAGCGGGAGGTGCTATAAGTTTTGTGCGAGAAATAGCGGTGATAAATGCCAGTAACCGCAAACATGCGGATAAAGTACAGCGCGACTGCTAGGCTAACGGCGAGCCAACTCCAGCCAGTCCAAATAACTCCAAGGCAGCCAAGGTGCAAAACCACAAAGGGAATGCAGCGAATCAGATTTACGCCGTCCGGTTGGGCCCGAATAGCCTCAGGGGTTTCCGATGAATAATCGGAGTCAATCCATTGAAATAGGGAGCCGAGCAGGCGGGGCTTAGACATAAGGTGGGTGGGAGCGTAAAAATTGAAGCGGGAGAAAAACTATCTGAAGACGATGGCGCAAGCTGAGTTTAAGGGTATCTCATTAACGGTGTTTAGATTATCCCGAAGCACAAGGGGTGGCTGCCAGTTAGATGTTATTACCCAGCATTTTCCCTTAGCTAATCGCGGGTTAGGTTAAGCCCTAGAATTGCGGACGCATTTTTACGGGCGGGGCTATTATCCCCGTAAAAAGGGGCCGGGGTGCCGTCCGTAACTTTACTTTTGACTGCGGGCTAATATCATTGGCTCATAAGTATTAAGTAATTATCTAACTTAAGGTTGGCTGCTTTCATTTTCCTGGAAACCACCTGTTCAGTATAATAAATCTAGGAAAGCAATGAAGCTAAGGTGATGGGCTAAGAACGACGATGGATGCGAGAGCCAGTATGAAGGTCA
>SXGQ01831095.1_pt1 | contig 15423 bp, 15 predicted proteins | sample 3178371 | NCBI WGS metagenome assembly SXGQ01 (sample SAMN11356859, study PRJNA531348) | freshwater metagenome | isolation source: freshwater sample F1-20 | place: China: Fuxian Lake, Yuxi | collected 2017-12-25
AGCCATGACGACTGAGGAGTACGAACTGTGGCGAGAGGAAGAAGAGCGTCACTCAGAAATGGCTGAGTTTCGCGCAGCGGGGCGCAGCGTGTATCTCGTCTATGGGTGGGATGAGTTCATCAAGTCAGTAGGCAATCACCCTAGTGGTGTCGTTAGACATAATAACCGATAGGATGGGAGATACATGGATAACACACAGATAGCGCAAGTGACAATGACGATGGATGAAATGGTGGAAGTCCGCCGTGCCATCTCAGCACGCATTGGCAATTGGATTGCTGATGGCGAGTTGGGTCATAAGCATGAGGAAATCAACCTACTCATGCGGGCAGGCGAGAAATTGGATGCCCAAATTGACAATTGCCTAGAACTATACGAAGTCAATCTTGCTCGCCGTGAGGCGCAAATACTTGACGATGACGAAGCCGTACGCAAATTCATGGAAGGCGACAAGTGAACCCAAAAGTCAATCTCACGGGGCTCAGCAGCGAGGAGCGTGAGCAAGTCCTTGACCTGTACTACGATTACCTAAACGCAATGGCTGACGAACACACAATGAGCGAAGAGAACGGCGAGTAATGTCGCAGTTCTTAGTGGAAATCATCAACATGGAAGTTTCGGCGGAGTCCCGAGTTGGTGATTACGAAGTCAAAATCGAGAAGGGCGACCTCAAACAGGGTGGAACGGTGTACCCAAGCATGGTGCGCCGTGTAACTCTCACAAGTTCGTCTGGTCAAGCCACGGTTCAGGTGTTTCGGGGCCACGACTGCACCAAGAAGGCGAGCAAGTGGCTCAAACAGGCAAGCGAGGGTCATTGGAAGCCTGACGGAACTGAGTGGATGTGGCTGTGAGCCCTTTCCACCACCGTAAAGATAGAGAGAACAGTTTTTGGGGTTGGCTGCCCCGCGTGCGTGCATGTGTGCGGGGCCGTTTGTGTTTGCTTGTTTGCCAAGGTTTGCGGTGACACATAATAACCGATAGGGTAGAGGGTATGACCACGATGTTCACTGCTAAGGCTTGGCGAAAGTTGGGTCGTCGCACCACACCCGTGTATGTTTCTGTTGGGCGAGTGACTGACGGCGTTTCCGTTCTCATTGAGAGTGAGGGCATAGTCAAGGACTTCGCCGAAATCAGCCACACCTGCGCCGATGTTTCCGACGCACAACTCTTTGTCCTGCGTTTCACCAAGAACCAGAACCTTGCCGAGTGGGTCGCACTTGCCCTGCCCGAAGCGGTGAGCGCATGAAGCAACTCAACGCACACCGCTACCGCTCTCGCCCCCTGAGAGCGGTGGGTTGGGTGCTTGCCGTAGTCGCTGGGGTAGCCCTTATCGGGGTCATCAGCGACAATGCCAGCAGGTTCACCTGCGGGGCCGACCCGCACATAGTTCAGTACGGCGACACCCTATGGGCGATAGCCGAAGCCAAGTGCGACGGCAACATTCAGGCAGTCACCGACAACCTTGTGGATACATACGGCTCAACCATTCAGTTGAGCCAAGTCATCTGGCTTCCTGAGAACCAAGACTGCCTGCTAGAAAATCGGGGCGGCGAGGTGTACGACGAGTGCGGGTGAAGTCAGACATAATAACCGATAGAGTGGAAAGCAGATAACTCATGAAGGTGGCTGTATTTGTAGCAGGAATAGCCGTGTATCTAGTTTTTATGACTGCGCTAGTTGCCTCGTGTATCGGCAACGGTTTTTAGTAGATGAGCCGACTATTTCTAGACAACGACACCCTCGCACTTGACTTCCCATACGAGCCGAGCCAAGTAGCCGAAGCCAAGCAGATACCCGATTGCAAGTGGGATAAGGTTGCCCGCCTGTGGCGGTGCCCCGCTTCCAGCGTTCAGCAAGCAAGGGAGTTCGCATCAAGGCACGGCTTTGAGATAGACAACGAAGTTCTACGCTTCACGCTTCCAACCAGACGAAGCGCACAAGACACAGGCGTGTATGAAAAGGGCGGCGACATCTACATCTCGTTTCCTTACGACCCCGTAATGGTCAGGTCAGTCAAACAGATACCTTCCGTGACTTGGGATAAAAAGACGGGTGCTTGGCGGGCCCCGCTGACGGCAATCAACGAAGCAATCCAATGGGCTGAACGGTTTGGCAAGTCAGTTGCGCCAGAGGTCGTCGTAAGAGCAAAGGAAATCAACACACAGTTGCTAGAACTTGCCGAAGCCAGCCGTGCTGTTGAGTCGGACATCATCATCGGCGACACGGGGCTCGAAGCCAGTCTTCTGCCGTATCAAAAGGCAGGAGTTGCTTATGCCAAGCGAGCCAAGCGTTGTTTCATCGCAGACGAGATGGGCTTGGGCAAAACCTTGCAGGCGATTGCGACGATTGAGGTTCTTGCCGAGTACCCAGCCGTAGTGATGTGCCCACCCAACTTGGTGTTGAACTGGAAAGCCGAGTATGCCAAGTGGTTGCCACACAGAAAAGTCGCCACAGTCCTCGCAGGGAAAGGTCAAAAAGAGTTCCCGCAGCGGGGCGCCTACGATGTGCTGGTAGTGGGGTACTCAAACATTTCGTACTGGGAGTCACACCTGATTGGTCATCGTGCGTATGTATTAGATGAAAGTCATTACTGCAAGACCCTGACGGCGAAGCGAACCAAGTCGGCTCGCAAGATAGTCGCGTCAGCGCCGTCTGGTGCGCCCGTGTTGTGCTTGACGGGTACGCCCGTGACCAACCGCCCCGCGGAGTATGTGGCGCAGTTGGACATACTCGGAAAGATAAAGGACTTCGGGGGGACTTGGGGTTTCTATCGTCGCTATTGCGCCGCATTCCAAGACAAGTGGGGTCAATGGCACTTGGAAGGTTCGTCCAACTTAGAGGAACTGAACGAGAAACTCAGGTCAGTCTGCTACATCAGGCGAACCAAAGACCAAGTCCTCACCGAACTCCCGCCCGTGTTTCATCAGGAACTCACGCTCATCGGCGCGGGGCCCGCGATGGCTGATTACGACAAGGCACAGAAAGACATCGTTGCGTTTCTAGTTGAGCGAGCCAAGCAACTCGCGATAGAACTTGGCACTTCACCACAGTCGGCTGCCGTGCGAGCCAGAATGAAAACCGAAGCAGCACAAGACCTTATCCGCTTGTCCGTGTTGCGTCGCCTCGCTGCCAAAGCCAAAATGGAGAGCATTGTGGAGTGGGTTCAGCAGAGAACCGAAGGCGGGGCCAAGGTTGTTATCGCAGCGCATCACAGAGACGTGGTAGATGAACTCGCAAATCGTTTCGGTGGACTGAAAATACAGGGCGGTATGTCTGTTGAGGAAGTTGAGGAAGTCAAACATAAGTTCCAAACCGACCCCCAATGCCAAGTCATCACCCTTTCTATCCAGGCGGCAAAAACGGGGCACACGCTGACGGCGGCGCAAGACATCATCTTTGTGGAGTTGCCGTGGACACCAGCCGACATTGACCAGACATACTCACGCCTTCATCGCATGGGTCAAAAGGGCTCAGTCACGGCGACTTATGCGCTGTGTGCTGGCACGATAGATGAGGAAATCTACTCAATCATCGCCGCCAAGCGAACTGTGGTCACAACCGCCATTGACGGCGGCCCCGCCGTTGATGATGCCAGCGTTGGGGCGCAGTTGGTTCTGTCGCTTATTGGCTCATTAGAACACCCGTAGGCTAGGGGTGCGGTTCTTCACCCCTAGCCAATCGGTAGGCACTCTCGTAGGAACCGCCCTATCGGGAGTGGCGCCCTCTTCGGGTTCGCTACCCACCACTCTATCGGTTATTATGTCCAACAATCTTGTGGGCCCCGTTTGCGTATTTCTTTGGTTCGTGAAACGGGACCCCATGTCTGTTCGGGAGTTGTGGGAGCGCATAATGACCGATAGCGTGAAAGGTATGACAAACAAAACCACATACCGCCCAAAGGGAGCGTTGGCAAGTGCGCAGGTCGTGTACTCGCCAACTACCGAGTACGGCGTTAAGACAGAATGGGCAGTGGAACTATCGTTCCAAAGCCCGACAGGCGACATGAGTGACTTCATCAGGCGTGAAATCCCATGCATTGATAAGTCACAAGCGGAATGGATTGCTAACTATTGGAACCAGCAAGCCGTGCCGTTCAGCATCACCGAATTGGAAGCGGTCTAATCATGGACTTGACCATTCGCATTAGCGAGTATGTTTCATACTCACTCATCGTGGCATCGCTACTAATAGTGGTTGCCTTGCGCTTTCCAAAGCGAGGCTAGTAAGCGAACGCTCCGAACTCCTCGCTCAGCCAAGCGTCTCCCTCCCTTACGGCTGGGCGAGGTTTCGGGGCCGTTGTGATACGAATACAAAATAACCGATAGGATGAGAGCATGAGCGAATTGACAAAAGAAGAAGCGCAGTTGCTGGTCACAAAGCACCTGAGCAAATGCATACAGGAGTGGGCTGGTACTGGCGACGAAGAAGCGGGCGAAGAATTTGCACGCCTAGTTGTAGATGCGCTAGACTTACGAGTAGTTGCTGTGGAAGCGCAGTTTTTCACGGCACGAATAATAATCAACAACAACAACAACAAGGAAGCGAGCAAGTAATGGCAACAGCAACACTTACGATTTCGGGGAACATAACCAACGACCCTGAACTCACCATCACCAATAGCGGGGCGGGCCGACTTTCGTTCGGCGTAGCCGTGAACTACGGATACACCGATGCACAAGGCGAGAAGCAAGAAAAGACTTCATACTTCAATGTCACCGCTTGGCGCTACCTCGCAGAGAACTCAGCACGCACCCTTGAAAAGGGCATTGGCGTCGTCGTAACAGGTCGCCTTGAACAGCGCTCATACGAGGACAAAGAGGGCAATAAGCGCTCAGCAGTAGAACTGATTGCAGACGAAATCGGTATCGCAACCCGTTCGTTGGAGAGCATTGAGCGCCGTGCCAAGCAGGAAAACGGTGGTCAGCAGCAGTCTCGCCCAGCAACATCGGCGGCCCCGCGTACACGCCCTGCAACAACAAAAGTTGCAGTCGGAGTAGAGCCTGAAGGAGAGCCGTTCTGAAGCGGACATTGATGCAGCGTTACGCTGACAACAGGTCGTACTTCAATCCGATTAAGGCCATGTACTGGTCACTTCGGGGCCGTTCACGTGGTTATGAGGCAAAGCAATTGCTTCTCCAAAAAATGGAGAGGTGGAGGCGAGAAGAGGGACTTGAATTCGTTTCGCTGAACTCATCTGAGGGTCAAGCCATGATGAATAATCGCATCCATGAGCGACTTCATAAGGAAGCACCTTCCAACCCACTGCACGGTGCCGAATAAGCCACAACTGAGCAATGCCCTGTTAATTCAGCCCTGAGAGGCTGAAACGGGGCGCTTTGGTGGAGGAAAAATGAAATATGTCAGGTGCCTAGCAAAGACAAGCAAGGGCGGGCAATGCAAGAACGGTGCCATGTGGGGCACTCCTTGTTGCGGAAACCATCAAGACCAAATCCAAGTCATTTGGGATGAGCCACCTGCGAACGTTTCGATTGCAAAAAATTCGGATGCGATACCGAAGACTTAATACTGGAAATCTTCTCGTTTAGCGTTCTTGTTCCGCTCAAAATAGAGCAGGTGCGCTTTGTCTGGGTCATGGTATGTCTCGCCCATGTAATCATTTGCTTCTTTGATGAGGCTTCCGTATTTGCGGCGAGCCGTGTCATGTCGCCATGACTTTACCAACTCCCTGTACCGACGTTTCACTTTCTTTTTCGTAAGCGGCGGGAAACTTGCCAACTCAACGAGAAGAATGTGTTCCTTTTCGTGTGGAGTTATGTACCAATCTCCGTCGTTATCAAGGTCGTTTGGGTTTGCGTTCCATTTGGTCATGGTTTGGCTCTGTACCTCGCTGAAATTTTAGCGACGCTTTCCGTGTTCCGCACGAATTGTTTGCCGCCGCCCTGCAACTTCTTTCTATTTGTAGCAGCCCGCTGTGATGGAGTAAGGCGTTTCCACACTCTGTCTGGAAGATAGCGCCGCATCTTGCCGCCCCGCCCTGCTGGCTTGCCATCAGAAGTTCTCCAACGCTGACGAGTCCACTTCTTCAGCGAACGTTGTGTTCGTGTGCGCCTACCAGTGCGATAACCCCCACCTGCTTTGCGATACGCCTGAGCGACCATTTGTGCCTTGCGAGCCGACCATTGTCCAGGTCTGCCACCAGACGAACCAGCCATAATACGGCGCTTGATGCTTTCACGCAATGCTGGCTTTGTGTAGTTGCCGTCCTTGTACTCAAGCGGAGCGTTGACCAAGAAATCCTTGACCGAATCGCTTACCCACTTTTGGGTGCGCTGGCTATTTCTTTCGTCTCTTTGCATCTGGGTTTTGCTGTTCCTTGTCTTGTTTCATTCTACGAAGCGCTGACGCCTTGACACCCAGGCGCCACATTTGGTATTCGCCTTTCTGCATCTCCATCATGTCGTCTTTTTCCTCGGCAGTGAACCCATCAAAAATCAATTCCATTAGTGTTTTTTTGGGTGTCTCATCCTGAATCATTTGAGTTTGTCCAAGTCCTGTTTGTGTAGTTTTTTGAGACTGGGGTACTTGTCAGTCATGTCATTTAGGGCATTTACTACATCCTCAAGTTTACGCTTTGCTTGGCGTTTGCGGCGCTCGTATTCGTCATTACTGCGCTCCATTGAGGACTGCGAGTCATCCTCGTACCCGCGCGGCGGGGCCCCGATTATGTCAAGGGCAAAACGAAGAAGATTATGGAATTCTTCTCGCTGTCTGGCTGTCGGAAGAGGAATTGGTGACTCGTCCTCGAGTATCATGAAGCCGCCTTCACTGCCTGAGGCTCTCGAATTTTTCGGCTTGTATGTCTCTGCTTCTTTGAGGATTTTGGCGAGTTCCACGCCGTCCATTGGGTCTATTTCTCTAGCCATTTACGGTTTGTTCCATTTCTCTTCTCGAACGGAGGGTCTGTTCATGCATTTCGTCAATGCTACCAACGAGTTCGTGATATCGGGAAGACCACACACTGCCGTCCCCTCGGGGAGTGAAGCCAATCCTTTCCCAGTACGGCATGCTGCTATCAGTCGTTTCCAAGAACACCTTCTTTGCACCCCTGCCCGCAGAATCCTCAAGTACTTTTTGGAACAGGAAACTTCCCATTCCCTCAACATTTTGGAAACTGACCAAATAGTCGATGTACACCATGCGCCCCGTGATTCTGTCTTCTGGCGGAAGTGAAGTGGCATCGGTTTGCCGTGGGATTCCTGGTGCCTCAAAGGTCACATCGACACCGAGGAAACCCCACATGGTCATTCCAGCCAGAGTTCCGTCGGCTTTTCTGACGATTACGTATTTATTATCGTATTGGTCTCCTCTTGGACGAGCGGAGTTGGCCTGTAGGTTTCTCATCATCAGACGCGCGAGTCGGTTTGCTTCCATGCCTCTATTGATTATTTCCTCTTGTCTATCGAGGTCTTCCAGTCGCTCCTCAATGTCGCCGAGTTTCCAAGCATCTCTTCTTGCTAATTTGCCCGCTTCCTGCAATGATTCGAGTCTGTAATACGCTTCTTGCAGGGCCAACCGTTTGTCCTCCAGCATTTCAAGTGCTCGGTCGAGTTTTGTATCGGTACCATCTAGCAACAAACTGATTTCGTCAAACTCTTGTGTACTGAATTCGCTTTCCTTCTTGATGGTAATTTCGACACCTTCCAGTGATGCCCGTGCCAATTCTGCACGGAAGCCGACATCTCTCAATTCCGACTTCACTGGGTCACTAAGAGAGATGTCTCTTCGTGACGGCTCCCCAGTTGAACGAAGCGTTCCTGCTGATTGAAGTTGCACGGCTTTAATTCTGTCTACTCTCCGTGAAGCATCATCTGCCTCTTTTAACACGCGGGGGCTCAATACGGGGCCGCTGGGGTCACTCGGTATTACCTCTACAGTGATGAATGAGTCATCAATGGACTTAACCCTGAACTTGGTTCCTCGGGGAAGGAGAACTTCGGCTTCTTCTTGTGGAGAAATATTGTTGCTGGGGGCGTAGACACGTGCACCTTTGGGAACAATAATCTTTAGAATTGGCTGCACTCTTCCTCTTACATAGCCATCCAAACCTTTTGCTACACGATTGTCAAATAGGTCGTCCTCCGTGAGGCCAGGCTCCAGTTGTGTAAATTTTGCGTGTGGTCGACTCGAAAAACCATCTGCGTTACTTAGCACGGTACTTGTGGAGACAAAGCCAGCGTCAGTAAATACTGCTCCCTCTCCAAGCCGCGCAATTTGTTGAACGAAACTCAACTCTGCTGGGTCATCGCCTAAATTTTTTGGATATTTTGATAGACCTCGGTAGACTATTATCTCTTCTTCAAGAGGCGGTACCAACGCCATTATATTGTCAAGTGCATCGATGGCGTCATCCAAATCCAATGACTGTTCAATTGCTTCTTGGATTTGCCGTATGGGACTGGTCAGCGGCGTTGGCGAATAGTCGGAATCCAGGGGTGTTTTCCCCTGCGTAAGTGCTTGGATGGCAAGCAACTTATTCGCTTCGGTTGCGTTCGGGTCGGCAATTGTGCGAAGTACTGAGTTTATCGGCTTAAATCCGTCAAAGAAGTACGCTTTAATTGCGCGAAGTGCAGTTTTGTCTTCGCTGCTCTCTATTGATTCATTGAATTCACGTAATCTGTCGAGAAGGCGGCGCAGAACCTTATTTCCTTCTCTTTCCTGCGAATCCCTCATCTCATCGGTTATTCGGTCTGGATAAACACCACTATCAGTGCTGATGCCTTTTGGCCTTTCACGGCCAGTCTCGAAGAAGAGACGGCCGCCAGAACGCAGAGAACCGCTGGAACGTGGCGCCCGTGGCTCTTGTGACCCACGATAAGCGTCGTAATGAACCTGTCTGTACTTGTTGACTGAGGTTGTACCCATCCCCAGTATGTCCGCTGTTTCCCTAACGCTAAAACCGAACAACTTCATTTCATTAATCAAGATGTACTCGTTTTCGTTTTTTTTCGGCCCCTTAGCAGCAATGGCTTCTCTTGGTATACCCTCATTAATACCTTCCAGCAGTTCCAAGAGTTCTAGTACTCTACGTTTGCGAGTTTCGCTTGTGCCTCGCTCTGACGTTACGCGAAAATCTTCGTCTTTGACTTGGAAAAGGAAGACCGCCACCGCTTCGCCGCGCGACATCCCATTAAGTAAGTTCTGATGATAGTTAAAGTAGGCGTTATACCTAGCCTTTTTCGAAATACGGCGATTGCGCACTAACGAGTCTGGACTTTTCGCTTTCCTGACTTCGCCTATCTTTCCTTCTTTTCTTAGGCGAAGTATTTTATTAAGTGCGTTTTTGTAACTAATTCCAATTCGCTCTGAGATTTCCCTGATGGTCAAGCCCTCTTCGGCGAGTTTGATGATTTGTTCATCGTCGCCCCTGTATGCCTTCGGGCCCCTCTTGGTCGGGGCGCTGCTGGAACGCAGACTGCTGTTTGATGCTTGTGTTCGTTGCCATCCAATGTCGGACGGCTCAATGCGCACGTATTGGTTCCAAGGTGTGGTTGTGAATATGAAGGAGATGTGTGGGTCGTCCTCATTCAGCGGGTCAAGACGCAATGCACGTAGCACCTCTGGGGTGAGGTCCTGCTCCATCGCTTTCCGCAATGCTTCTTTATCACCATCGGCAAGGGCTTGCTCCTCATACAATCTTGTTTTATTGAGGCCAGCAATTATTTCCGCCTTTTCAATTTCGCTAGTAGTTGGGTCTTCCTGAACATTCCTGATTATGTCGTTGAGGAATCTGTCCATATCGCTTCTCTTTGCGTGTGATTTACCGTTGCCTGCTGGTGTCATTTTCGTAGTAACAAGGCCAATATCTTCCAGTAACATCTTGGTTTCTTTGGATAGAGAGTCAAATAATTCTCTTTGTTCCCTTGTCCACCTTAAGCCCATACCCTCCTCGATGGTCATTCTGTCGAAAAAATTGGATTGGTTCATTTGAGTTTGTATGAAATCACGCCAGAACTCGGGGCCCATGGTCGCGTAGGACCAGAAGTTTGACATGAACTCGCCGTGGCGGGTAAATGCTTGGCCGAACAGGAAGTGCCCCATTTCGTGCACGCCGTTAGTGAGTGGCGATTCGTCCGTGATTCTTGGTAGGTTTCGTGAGCCCAAACGCATGGACATAAATGCACTTAAGGCAACCTCAAACATTGTGAGCGTGGACGTCTCGGATGCTGGTGTTCCATTTTGGAAAACACTCGAGGTCCTCGTTGCCGTATTTGCAAGTTGTTTAAATCTTTCGGCTGCTTCAGTCTTTGAGAGTCCCTCCGATTCTCGCAGCAAGTGAGCAAACCGTTCCCCAAGTTTTTCGTACATCTGAATATGGCTTTCAACTCTCTTGATTTCCATGGACACCATGTTTTCCATGTGGCGACCAGCGGGAGTTGGAGCGAATTGCATCATTTGCGCATCTTTGCGCATATCGGCAAGATGCAACCGCATAATGGTAAGGCTTCTGGGTTTACCATCAGTGAGGCTACCTTCTTCGACAAACTCATTTGTACGGATTATTGAATAATCGGATACACCAACCGCCTCAAATATTGCTTCGAGGATGGCATCGTTTGTATTTGTGCGGTCAACCTTTAACGAGCCACGCCTGCCTAAACGGCGAATCAGAAAGGCAGGGTTTATCTTTTGGCCGAGTCGTTCTCTTCGGTATAATTCATCCAGTTGTGCATCTACCGACATCACCAAGTTGCCTCTGGCGTCGTAGAAGCCGAAACTTCCTCCGTTTTGCCTTGGTGAACCATCTTGCAAGAACTTTTCATACGCCCCGCCCTGACCCTGAAGGTCTGCGCCAACTTTGTTCCTGGCCCCAGGCAGCGATGATGAAGAATCGTCTTCCTCATAAGAGCCGAACATCTTGTTTAAGCGATTGACCGTTCGTGCCCAAACGGCGTGAATACTCGCCAGACGCTCGTATGTGGGTGCGCCCATGGCGCGAATCATGGCCAAGTCAACTTCATCAACAAGAACATCGACAATCTCTTCGTGAACCGCCCCATTGATTTTCTTTACCCTGTGGCCCTCAATGGCCTGGATACCCCAGCCTGATTGAGCGGCAATCTTGGCCGACTCCTTGATGATTTCCTTGAGTACTTCTTTGTCTTGGTCGGTAAGAGGTTCTGGCAACATCTCGCTCAAAGGAATGCGACTGGAGAAACCAATATCGGTTTCCTCATCTGAATTATCAATGATTTCAAGCATTTCCTCAACGCTAAGCGGGTCTTGTGGCGACAAGAGCATGAACATGACCCTGCCATATTTGCCGTCAATCATCAGGTCTTGTTCTTTTACGTCGTATTTGCCTAGTCGCTCAAGTAGACGTGAGTGGAAACGGTCTCCTCTTGAAACACGTGGCCGCTCAGGCGGAGTCCCCCGTGATGCCAGTCCCTGTGAACGCAAGTTGACACCGCGAATCATGGGAAGTTCGGGGCCGCGCGAATTTGAGCGCAGTGTCAGTAGGTAGTCGTTATCGGCAAGGTCTGGTCTGTGTGGTTCAATCAATCGCTTTGCTGAAGTGAGGGCATTTTCTCTTTCTCCCTCGTATGGCGTGCTGCGGGCAAGTCGGACCGAAGCGACAATCTTTCTCCACACCTTGAGTGGAACTCCTTTTGGCACCCGTGAGGGTTGCGATGGTGTTGCATCAATAAGCGCCTCTTCGTATTGGGCGTTGTATTCTTCGCGAAGACGATTATCGTGTCGTGCACCCCATGTTTGTCTTTCTTCTCTTGTAATGTCTTTGACCAAATCTCTGAATCGTATTTCGTCTTCGCTCAGGTTTGGTCTGCTGAATAGGTACCTGTCATCCTGACCCTGGCGCCAAGTTTCGTAATCTGGGTCAAAGAACGCACGGTAGATGTCTTCGAGCGCCCCGTCTGCATGGAACTCTGGGTCTTCTTCAAATACTTCAAGGACTACTTCGATGTCATCCATTTCCGACCTGATATCAAACTGGTCATCAAGTAAATCTTGTAGCAATTTTTGTCTGAACAATATTTCTGAAGTAGGTGTTGCTCGTTCCCTGAGTTCGGCGAGGAACTCGGTGAGTTTGGTTCTGTAGTCTTCGGGTATTTCCCGCATTGCAGGGTCGTTCAAGAACTTCTCCAACGCGAATATCAAACCTTGTTCTCGCTCTGACATTTCTATATATGCATTCACAGTGGCGATGTACTGCGCGATACTGTCGGAGAAATCTTTCATTTGCATTTCTGTTTCAGTCTTTGAATCACTCAGTTGGTCAATCTGTTCGTTGATGGACGCATCTAGTTCTGGCGTCAGTTCTCCAGCCACATCCAGGTCCATGTATCTGCTTTCGAGTTCCATAATTTGGTCGTCTATTTGTTCGATTTTTGCAGACAGTCGGTTGTAGCCCCTCACGCGTTCAGAAAGTTCGAGTGTGAAATCGCCCTTTGAAGAACCAGGCAGCATTGGGTTCGGTAGTCGTGCATCCTCACGCCCATTTCTCCAAGCCTTTAGCCTGTTCTCCAAGTCGAAGTTACTGCTGCTTCGCAATGACGTGGCGGGTGGGTTTATGCCGTAATCTTGTTTTAACAAACGGCTGTACGAGCGAGACTCAAGTCTTCTTGGGGTGAGTTCAAGTGGGTCGTTCATGCGCAACAACGTTGGTTCCCCGTCATCGCCAAGCATCATTGTCGTGGCTATGCCGCTACTGCGCAACGAGCGGGGGTTCATGGGAGTTACGGTTGCGCCCGTCAAATTATTTATGTATGCCAACGAAACAGGTTCATCGACCATTATCAGAGCGCCTCTGTTCAGTACAGCAATTCGTGTTCTTGTGTGGCCAACACCCGTTTCGTCAAGAAAATCGTAACCGAGTAGTGTCGCAAACGTTTGTCTGGTTCGCTGTTCGACTGAGGCAAACCCGCCATCAGTCAGCAAATTGGACAACCATTTCAATTGCGCTTTAAGTTTGTCTGTGTCCTCACTGTTCGCTGCTCCTCTGAGCATGGTGACGTGGTCAGCAAAACTTCCGAATATCGCCCGCATTGCTGATTTGTCTGCATTCGGAAGATTGGCATCAAGGAACTTGAAAAATATTTCGTCGTCAAGAACAAAGACATCCTTACCCGTTTGTCTGTCTTTGGCCTTGACATAGATGGGCTTTCCGCGAAAGGTAAACTTATCCAGGTTTTGTAAATCTGTTCCAGCAATATTCTGCAACTTCTTGAGGGCTTTGCCCGCGTCGGTCTTGATTTTGTCGACGTCCGCGTTTGTTATTACTTTTGCATTTTCTTTTGCCATCCCAAGCAACCCGACGCTGTTCGTCGCTGGGTCAATCGATGGGTCATCGGGGTCGGCAAAACGCTCTACATATTCTCCAGGTGTTGTTGTGAATATGAAGTCAGTATCGAATCGCTTGTCTTCGTTGTCCCATCGCCTACCCCTGTTGCCTCGCAGGAAATTGCCAGCCGCTTCCACAATTTGTTCTCTAATATTTCTACGCTTTGAGTCTTGTCCTATGCCGACAAGAGTTAGTGGCCGTGTCTTGAGTCGAACTTCCTCACGAAACAGGGCTTGAAACGTTCCAGCATCAAAAAGTTTAGGGAGGCCTTCCCCACCCGAAATCTCGCGAGCCAAGAGAGCCTGAGAGGTTAGGTTTGCTTTATATTCTTTACCTTGGTCCATGAACAGAGTGGACAAGCGCGATACTCTGGCCACAACTTCCCCAGCATCAATGCTGTCACCATCGGCGATGCGTGCGTCCTGATTCGATGACACGGGCAATAACATATCCATCGCATCGCCTTCGTTACGTGCTTCGCTTATTGCGATTTGTCGTGCAACCAAGGCACCAATTGGGTCTTCGTCGCTTACGACGAAAGATGGAAGATAGTCATCGTCTTCACCGCTCGACCCGTCAAGTTGTATTCTGAAACGTCCGTCGTGGGATGTGGTGAACAATTCTTTCCACGCTTCGCGCTGTGGTTTGGACATCGCGGATGAGTCAAGAAGATTAGCCAACAGGACTAGGTTGGCTCTTCTTGGTTGGTCTGGCCGTTGTTCATCTTCAACTGAAAGCGCCAACCAAAGCGCAAGGCGTTCGCGCATTTGCCTGTCGCCGTCTTCCTGTCCTAACTGTGTATATAAAGTGTTGCCACTTCTATCGATACGCGCCGCAATGAGTTTTTCAAATTCCTTTTTGGGTGGGTATGTGGATTCTCTTGTCTTGCGGTCGGGAGAAGTTGCAGCAATAATAAATTGAACGGCTTTTATGAGTTGCCCGTAAGCAACATCAGAAGTGTTCAAGATTTCTGGGTCTGCAGGTTCTGCATTGAATCCGTGACGTGCCCAGACAAATCTGCCATCGTCAACCGCGGTTAATCGAACTTCAGTTTTGGGAATTTGTTTCCACCATTGCCACGCATGTTGATTCAGTATCGTCGCTACTCCGCCGCCCGCGCCCGACATGTCCATGTTGCTGTGGTAAATGCTGAATCGCCCGTCACGTGTAGGGGTCACCGTACGCCTGAAATTTCCTACGTAGATGTCTCCGCGACGCACTATGCCGTTGAAAAAGAACTTCTCCGCGAACTCGGTAGGGCCGAAACTCGGCTTGAACATATATATCGCGTCACCAAATACAGAGTCGTCGAGTGTCAAGGTGTCGCTGACGGTAAATTCGGTCCCATTTGAAGTAAATGTCTGGCCGTCTTTGCTATCCAACATATATGCGCGTTCCCCCACTGCAATGACGTCCCTAATGGTCTTCAGGACATCCCGTTCTTCATCTGTCAACGCAATCGATACGCTGGCAATCAAATCCCCTTGGCGCAACTTATTGGTTCTGACGGGGGAACCCTTGTATCGCACGGGCACCCTGTTCAGTGGGACTGCCAGTTCCCCCCTGTCTATGAGAATGTCCAACTGTTTGCGTGATAGGGACATGTCCCCCTTTAAGAAATAGTCCGCTACCACACCTCGTTCAGCAAGAATGGAGCCTTCGACCCATTGCACATCGTCTGTCCTGTCGCCATTTTCAAACGTGGCTGATATTCGGTCGCTAATCCGTGCAAATATGCTTTGCAAAACCGCGTCCCTTTGGTCTGTGTCCGACGAAACGAATTTATTCAGTGCTTCTGCGTCTTGTATCCACGGCTTTGAGTCCCCATATTTCTCCCGCAGCACTTCGCGCGCCTTGTCCAATCGCCTATCAACTTGGTTTTGTATTGCTTGGCGAACCTTTGCCTTTAGCGCTGCCACGATGTTTTCGGATGCTTTGCGTCGTTCGCTTTGTGTTCCTATGAGTTTTTCTATTTCGGCATCAGCGCTCGGCCCGAAGAATGACTCAGAGGTTATTGTGCCAGACGAACGCAGGCCCGCAATTTGCTTACCCACTTGCGCTATGTCCATGCGTCGCGCTAAGTCTGTCTCCATGAGTTGCTGTTC
>SXGQ01140960.1_pt1 | contig 15418 bp, 15 predicted proteins | sample 3178371 | NCBI WGS metagenome assembly SXGQ01 (sample SAMN11356859, study PRJNA531348) | freshwater metagenome | isolation source: freshwater sample F1-20 | place: China: Fuxian Lake, Yuxi | collected 2017-12-25
ATATGGACGTTGTTGTTGGCCGCTTAGGCCGCCCGCACGGTGTTCATGGCGAAATAAGTGTTGAAGTTCGCACCGATGATCCGGAAAATAGATTTGCCATCGGTGCAAAAATCACTTTAAAAGAGACAAATCAAGTGCTGACTGTTGCTGCAACAAGGTGGCATTTATCAAGATTGTTAATAAAATTTGAAGAAATTCAAGACCGAACCCAAGTTGATAAAGTTCGAGGCAAACTACTCGTAGTAGAAGTTGATCCATCACAAACACCCACAGGCAGTAACGAATTTTATGAATTTCAACTAATTGGTTTAGAAGTTTTCAACCAAAAAAATGAAAAACTTGGTGTAGTAAAAGAAGTATTACCAGGTAGTGCTCAAGCTCTAATTGTGGTGAAAACCCCAGAAAATAAAGAAGTCATGGTTCCTTTTGTTAATCAACTTGTACCCAAAGTAGATATCAAAAACAAACGAATTGTGATGAATCCACCAAGTGGTCTATTTGATGAAGAAAACGCTGAAGATGCGCGTTGATTTAATAACAATTTTTCCGGAGTACTTTGCCCCATTAAAACTTTCCCTTTTTGGTAAAGCTCAAGAAGCAGGTTTAGTTGAAGTAGAAATTCACGACTTAAGAGCCTTTACCCAAGATAAACACAAAACAGTTGATGATGCGCCTTATGGCGGAGGGCCAGGCATGGTCATGTCACCAGTTGTGTGGGGAGAAGCAATTGATTCGGTTTTAAAAAATGCGCCAGGTAAAGCATTATTAGTGGTCCCAACACCATCGGGAAAAGTTTTCAACCAAGAAATGGCAATCAAACTTGCTTCCTTTGATCACCTAGTTTTTATTAATGGACGCTACGAAGGAATTGATTCCAGAGTTGTTGAGCATTACCAACAAAGTGGTGAATTTAGTGAAGTGTTAGAAATCAGTATTGGCGATTACGTGCTCGCAGGCGGGGAAGTGGCATCTTTAGTTATTTTGGAAGCAACTTCAAGACTGATTAATGGTGTGCTTGGTAACGAAGATTCGGTAAGTGATGATTCTTTTGCCCCAGGTTCCATGCAAAACCTCCTAGAAGGCCCTATTTACACCAGACCTGCCTCATGGAGAGGCCTAGAAGTTCCTGAAGTACTAATTAGTGGAGATCACGCCAAGATCGCCCAGTGGCGAAAAGATGAGGCGATAAAGCGCACGAGCAAGTTTCGACCCGACCTCAAGGCTTAGTTGCCGGTCTTGGCAGAATAGGTGCTTCACGGATTTAGATGAGCTCAATATTTCGCCACAGGGGAATATAAGGGCTATATAAGTAGTAATGATCCGGCTTTAACCGAACAAAGACTGAACGACCTGTGAGCGTTGCAGATCAGAAGAGTAAATATGAACCGTTTAGATGCGTTAAATAAGTTAAGTCAAAAAAAAGGTGTTCCAGCATTTAGAACTGGTGACACAGTCAAAGTACATGTGAAAGTTATTGAAGGTACCCGTTCACGTATCCAGTTATTCCAAGGCATTGTTATTCGTAAACAAGGTGCAGGAATTTCAGAATCTTTCACAGTTAGAAAAGTTTCATTTGGAACAGGTGTGGAAAGAACATTTCCCATACACACTCCAACTATTGAAAAAATTGAAGTTGTTTCACGCGGTGATGTTCGTCGTGGCAAGTTGTACTTCCTACGCGATCTTCGCGGTAAAGCATCCAAGATTAAAGAACTTCGTGGTGATTTAGCTGCAGCAGTTGTGACTGATGAAGATGTTGAAGTCGCAGTTGATGAAACAGTTGAAGTCAAGAATGACGAAGTTATTGAAGAAGTTAAAGCAGAAGCACCAGTAGCAAAAGAAGAAGTTGTTGCCCAAACTCCTGCCGCAGAACCAGTTGCTGAAGTTGCTGAAACACCAGCTGCTGATGCACCTGCTGACAAACAAAACTAATTAAATTGCGCGCCCTTTGGGCAGCAGTTCGTGAACTGCTGATCGTTGTGGGAATTGCTTTAATTCTTTCATCCCTTGTGCGCGCATTATTTTTCCAAGCATTTTATGTTCCAAGTGCTTCAATGGAAGACACACTGTTATTAGAAGATCGAATAATTGCCACCAAAATCACTAAACCATTTACTGAAATTCAACGCGGGCAAATTGTGGTTTTCAAAGATCCGGGTGCTTGGTTACCAGAATATGATTCGGATCGAAACACATTTTTACACTTTTTAAGCGTGGTGGGACTACTTCCATCTGATGCAGGAGATGATCTAGTAAAAAGAGTAATTGGCACAGAAGGTGACACTATTAAATGTTGTTCCGAAAACGGCAAAATCATTATTAACGGACAAGAATTACTTGATGAAGAATTCACAAAACCTGGAGTTGACACAAATCAAGTTGAATTTGAAATAACTGTTCCCAAAAATAGAATTTTTGTGATGGGGGACAATAGACCTGATAGTAGGGATTCTAGATTTCATTTAGAAACCGCTTATGGCACAGTTCCAGTAAATAACGTGGTGGGACCTGTGCAGTTAAGAATTTGGCCATTAGCTAGATTTTCAACTTTGAGTATTCCGCAAGTCTTCGAAGCAATTCCTGATGCCCAGAGCTAAAAAGAATCGACCTAACCTCGATTTTGAAACAAAACTTTTTGAACGGGGCGCAAAACTAATCGCTGGAATGGATGAAGTAGGCAGAGGATGTTTAGCAGGACCGGTTAGCGTTGGGGTTGCGGTAATAAATATTGAATGTGTTAATCCACCAGAAAATCTGGCTGATTCAAAACTGTTAACCCATGAACAACGAGAAGAGTTATTACCTTTAGTTAAAACTTGGGTAAAAGATTTTTCGGTAGGACATGCCACCAATGCTGAAATAGATGAAATAGGCCTCACCAGGGCTCTCAGGCGGGCAGGAAGACGTGCTTTAACACAATTAACGTCTAAACCTGACTACTTAATTTTAGATGGTAAACACAACTGGTTGATGCCCGAAAAAGAAAATCAAAATATGTTTGCAGAAGAGTTTGATGATGGTGCAATAAGTGCAGAATTAAAAATATTCACTCAAATAAAAGCTGATTTAACTTGTGCTTCAGTTGCTGCTGCTTCTATTGTTGCCAAAACAACCAGAGATCAGATGATGGCTGAATTGAGTAAAGAATTTCCAAATTATTTATGGGCTGAGAATAAAGGCTATGCAGCACCTGAACACTTAGAGGCCATCAAGAACCATGGCGCCACAAAATATCATCGGGTGAGCTGGAAAACCTTTCAAAAATAGTCTTAAAAATGCAATTTATGCTTATCAAACCTGGCACCTAAAAAACCTGGGGTCGCTCAGATAGTGCTTAAATGTAAGAATGGAAAGCATGTTTGATCTATTTTTAGGACTTCCACTTCACGTATTGGTGAATCATTTTGTCATTGTGCTTGTGCCACTTTTTTCTATTGCATTTATATTATTAGTATTTTTTGAAAAACTAAGAAAGAACTATTCTCTCATTACCATTATTGGGTTAGCTTTTGCGTTAGTTTCAGCTTTGGTTGCAAGACAATCAGGGCAAGCGTTAACTTTGCGGGTAGGTTATCCCACAATCCATGTTTGGTGGGGTCAAAGATTAGTGATTGTTTCAGCTCTTTTGTTTGTTGTGGCACTTATTTGGTATCTAACCGTAGAAAAAAAATCTTTAATCAGTAACTTACTTGGTTATGTTGGAGTACTTTTGGCTATTGCTTCGATTGTGATAGCTGCCTTAGCCGGTCATTCTGGGGCAAGTGCTAGTTGGAGTTATAAAATTGAATCAACCAACTCTTCTTCAATTTTGCGTCAGACTATCCCTGAAATAGAAAAATATAATGATAATTCTAAATATTTTGTCAACGATGGTCTGATAGACATTTCGCCTGTCTTAATCTTAAATAGTTAAAATGATAAATGATATAAAAGTAGCCTTTGCTTTTTTGACTCGAATTCCCATAAATCACAGTCCTGAGGTGCGAATTCATAAAAGTGCTGCTTGGTTTCCATTGGTTGGTTTTATCACCGGAAGTTTAAGTGGAGGCACGTATTACTTATTGTCTCAAGTTTTGCCTTCACTACCGGCGGCAGTTTTTGCTGTTTTGGTTTCTACTTTGATAACAGGAACTTTTCACCTTGATGGATTAGCCGACATATTTGATGGGCTAGTGGGGGGATGGAACATTGAGGATCGTTTGAAAATATTAAAAGATTCAAGGCATGGAACCTACGGGGTCGTAGCAATAGTTATTCAAATTATTTTGCAAATAAGTCTTATCGCGTCTTTAAACAGTAAAGATGGCGCGCTAGCCCTGATAGCTGCTCATACGATAGCCAAAGTTATTCCGGTAATTCTCATGCTCATTCCTGCTGTATCTACTCACCAAGGAATGGGTGCGAGTACTGCTAGAGAAATTAGATTTCCACAAGTTTCATTAAACGTATTTATTGCAGCTATTTTTACAATTCCCTTTTGCGGCTACTACTTTTTTACAATTTTATTGGCACTGGTAATCCCTTTATTTATTTTTTCGAAATGGGTTATAAATAAAATTGGCGGTATGCTGGGGGATGCTTTTGGGGCAGGAGAACAGATTGCCGAAACAGTAATCTTGTTATTTTTTGTGGTTAATTTCTCGATATATGGGGTTATCTTATGGAATTTTTAAACAAATACGATGCAATTCTTTTTGATGTGGGTAACACACTTGTACTTCAAAATAACCCTGGATTATCTTTTGATGAGTTAAAAGTTGAGGTATTACCTGGAGTCTTAGGTCTTCTAGAAAAATTGAGTAATAAAAGACTTGCTATTGTTTCCAACTCCAAAGTTTTAAATTCAGCTCAAATATTATCAAAGCTTGCTGAAGTTGATTTACACAAGTACTTTGAATTATGCATCTCATCACTTGATGTGGGAGTAGAAAAACCTTCTCCATTGCCATTACAAACAGCACTTACTCAAATGAAAGTGTCACCTGATAAAGCTTTATATGTGGGGGATCAATTAATAGATAAACAGGCTGCTTTAGCTACAGGTATGGATTTTATTTTCACTTCAAAAAATATCAGTCAATCTTTTTCTCACTTTAATAATAATGTTCATTCAGCGTGGCAACGTGGATTAGTGAATAAAATACAAGATTATGAATTGAGTGCGAATAAGACTAAAGAAATACTAGATTCTTTAATTAAACCAAAAGGTTCACTAGGAAAACTTGAAGATTTAGCGATAAAAATTTCATCTATAATAGGAGATTTACCTCAAATAGACCCGGTTGCTGTTTGTATTTTTGTAGCAGACCACGGGATTGCCAAAGATGATAGCGTTACACCTTGGCCGCAAGACATAACAAGTTTAATGGCTGATGTGATCTCGCAAGGAAAAGCTGGAGTCTCAGCTCTAGCTGAGACAGCAGATGTGTTTATAGAAGTAATTAATGTCGGTACTATTTCAACTCCTAAGTCAAAATTAGTCAAAGATTATCAAATTGGTTTTAGCACCAAGGATTTTAGAGTTGAACCAGCAATGAGTGAAAATGAAATTCAAGCTGCGCTTGAAGTCGGAGCAGAAAATGCAGAAAGGCTTGTTGCGGGAGGCTCACGAGCACTTTGTATCGGTGAAGTCGGAATTGGTAATACCACAAGCTCAGCCATACTAATTTCTAGATTTTGTAAAGTGGATGCAGAACTTGCTACTGGTTATGGTTCAGGAATACCTGAAGAGACTTTTCAATCAAAAATTAAGGTAGTAGGTGATGCTTTGGAGAGAGCTCGAATAATACACAATCCTATGGATGTTTTAGCAACATTTGGTGGTTTTGAAATAGCTGCATTAGTGGGTTTCATTATTAGGGCTACAACTTTAGAGGTGCCAGTTATTCTTGATGGCGTGACAACTCTTGCAGCAGCAATAGTTGCAGAGGAGATAAAACCTGGAATAAAAAATAATTTAATTGCCGGTCATGTTTCATCTGAGCCAGCTTCTAAAATCGCGTGTAAACATTTGGGGTTGACTCCTGTTTTAGATCTAGATTTAAGACTAGGCGAAGGAACAGGAGCGGTTTTAAGTGTTTCGATTATCAGAGCAGCCTGTAATATTGTCAAAAAAATGGGCAAATTACAGGACTACTTGTAAGGCATACTTCAACTAGCTTCTAGGTCCCAGATTCTTGCCCCACCTGAAATTCCAGCTTTATTGCTCACTCTTGTAACTTTTGGTCCCAAATCTAAACCTTTAATATGTTTGGCGTTGCCACCACCAACGTAGCAATGATCGTAATAAAGAAATTGGTCATATTTAGCAATTGCTTTAATTACTCTTTTGGTCCATCTTTCAACACCGATTCGCTCTCTTGCTGCATTACCAATTTGTTCTTCAAATTCTTCACTTTGTCTAAAGGGTGCATGACCTAGTTCTAAGTGGGGAAGTAATATTCCGTTTTGAAAAAGTGCGGTACCAACACCTGTGCCAAGTGTCATCACAAATTCCAAACCTTCACCTTTAATCACAGCTGCTCCTTGAATATCGGCATCATTTGCAACCTTGGTGGGAATTGCTAATGCTTTTGCCATTGGAGTTTGTAAATCAAAGTTTTTCCAAGCTTTTATTAAGTCAGGATCTTTGGGTCCATCTTTTACTAAGCGAGAAAGTGAAGGGACCATAACCACAACACCATTTCGAACTAAACCAGGAAAACCAACACTTGCTCTTTGTGCTTTTGGTAAATCTTTAACAAAATTTGCCACAACTTCAGAAAAACCTGCTGGGTGAGATGGGTAAGGAGTTTCCATACGAATACGTTCACAAACCATTTCGCCATCTTTATTTATGACGCTGGCTTTAATTCCTGAACCACCGATATCAATGGCCAGCGTCAAAGTATTTGCTGGCCAATTGATCATGAACTAATTATGTCCTAGTTCTTCTTTGGTTTAACAAGCCCATCGTAGAGAAATACAGCAGCAAGAGCACCAAGAATTGGACCAAGAATCCATATCCAGAAATTATCTAATTGACCTGAGGCTATTGCTGGACCAAACCAACGAGCTGGATTCATTGCCCCACCTGTTAGTGGACCGGAAAATAAAATGTCTGCGGTGATTATCAAACCAATTGGTAAACCGGCTACAGCAGAAAATGTGCCACGAGAATCAATTGCCACACCCATAATTACCATCATCAAAAGAAATGTGGCAAGGCCTTCAATTAGTAACCCATATAAAGGCTTTATTGGTTCGGCAAGTGTTGGAACACCCACGTTTTGGGCAAATGTTCCGTAAGCAAATTTTAAAATAAATGCCGCTAATAAACCACCAAGTAGTTGGGTAACAATATAGGCCAGTGCATCTAATGATTTCATTCTTTTTGTTGCCCAGAGTGCAATAGTTACAGCAGGATTAAATGCTCCACCTGAAATGTGAGCAAAAGCTGAAACAGAAACAAAGATGGCAATACCGTGAGCAAGGGCAATGCCGGTGATATCAGCACCACTCAAGATTGATCCTGCACCCAGTAACACAAGTGCAAAGGTTCCTACAAATTCCGCCATTAAACGGGCAGGTGCGTTTGTCATTTACTAACTCCCTTAATTGAATTAGTAATGAACTTAGACGATGATGCTGGAATGAATAGGTATTGAAGATAGGCGATTGCGACCATTTAAGGCTGAAATTTCAATAAAGACCGCACAATTTGTTAATTTCGCACCAGATTTAGCTATTAGTTCACAACCTGCCATCATGGTTCCACCTGTTGCTAAAACATCATCAACTAAGAGAACACGATCATTTTTATCCAATGAATCTTGATGCATTTCTAAAGAATCAAATCCGTATTCAAGCTCATATTGCACCACATGAGTTTTTCGAGGAAGTTTGCCAGGTTTTCTTAACAAAACTAAACCTAAATTATGTTTTGCAGCTATTGCTGCTGCAAAAATAAAACCTCGTGATTCAATACCTGCAACTTTATTAGCACCATTTAAATGACTGGCTAAATCATCAACGGCATCATTAAAGGCTTTTTTGTCTTGCAAAAGTGGTGTTATGTCTTTAAAAAGGATTCCTGGTTTAGGAAAATCTGGAACATCAGCAATCTTTGATCGAGCATAATTTAGGTGTTCGTTATCTGACATGTTTCACTTCTTTGTAAGGGGCCAACTTCATCATATGAAACATTTGTGACTTTTAAGTAGATTTCCGTGTAAAAATCAAAAAATCAAATAGTGTGTGAAGTGCAAGGACAAGAACCCGATTATTTATCAGGGGAAGTCAGTCGGAAGCTGACGCTGTCCCGCAACCGTGGATCGCACACAAATTCATTTGTGGCCAAGAAGTAAATGCGATAAGTCGGGTTACCTGGAGTGGTCTCGAGTCAAATATTTCGCACCGTCGTGGAAAGCGGGGCGGGGTTACAATTTTTTAGGTAACTTTCGTCCCCTGACGTTTTCGTCAGGGTTTTTTTGTTGCCTTTTTGAGTAATTCCGTTCCTCCAAACTCGGCATTAACCGGAGGAAAATAAATGAGAAACAAAGTAGCAAGATTACTAGCACTACTAGCTTTAAGTTTTACAAGTTTTGTTTTTGTAACGCCAGTAAACGCAGTTACTTCAACTGAGTACAGCGCAACTTATTCTTCGTTGTGTCCGTCCAATCCGACTTCTGGGTCAGAAGATCAAATTGCTGTAGTTCTTGATTACAAAAACGTAAGATCTTCAGAAGTTCTTTGTATTACGGTACCGGCATATTTGATTGGTGACGCAGGTGAACAAACCGCAAGAGAGGTCCTGGCATTGTTACAAACAAGTTCAAGACTTTCTTTTTCAGCCAATTTTGGAATGGTCGACAAAATAAACAACTTTGGAAGTTATAATGATTGGAAGTTTTGGTTAGGAGGAAGTAGTACTCAAACTGTGAGCTCCACAGTTGCTGGCCTAGTCATTAACTCAAACATAGCTACTGTCACAACGAGTTCAAATCATGAATTCAAAGTTGGTCACTATGTGGATGTCTTTAAAGGTTCCGATTGGTACGGCTCTGAGACTATTGCATCTGTTCCGTCTCCAACAACTTTTACGTTTGCCAAAACTGCAGCAGACGAAACTGTTAGCGGGGTAACGACTAGTTCTTTTTCTGCTGGACGCTGGAGGTATCAGCCAGGGTTCGGACAGTTTCCCAGAAACCAAAATGGAAGCGCACATGTCCAATATCCAGCGTTAACAAGTAATCGCTGGCATGAATCTCCTGTAGGAGATGGCTCTGCAGTTGTATTTGATGGAGCGGTTTTTGGTTGGAGGGCTTCAAATGATGCACTAGCTCCACAAAATTACTCACCAGATTCTGTAACAACAACCAGCGCCACAGCCACTACGACAAACACTGCAACCTCTACTGCAAGACAAATTGCGAGAGTAAGTGAAGAGGTAGCCGGACTAAGAAGTATCAAACTTGATTTACAGCGTATTGATAGATCTAAACTGGTAACGATTTCGTTCAAACCAGTTAAGGGTAAATCTGTTTTCATAGGATCTAGACGAGCTAATGCTAAGGGCGATGTTTCTATCACTACTAGAAAAAAACTTTCTAAGGGTGGAACAGTTATTTTCAAAATAGGTAAGAAACAAGTGGGAGAAGTAGTCGTTAACTAGAAGGCAGAGTAAGAATGTCTGCCCCAGTTTTAGTAACCACAAGGGTGTGCTCAAATTGGGCAGACATCTTTCGATCTTTAGTTAAAATAGTCCAAGTATCTTCCAAAATGTCGTAATCGTGAGTTCCTAAATTAAGCATTGGTTCAATGGTGAAAGTCATTCCTTCTTGCATCAATTGACTGGCAGTTGGGTCATCAAAATGGGGTATTACTAAACCTGAGTGAAAAGACGTGTGAACACCATGACCGGTGAAGTCTCTGACTACACCGTAATTAAATCTTTTGGCATAGCTTTCAATTACCCGACCAATCACATTGATGGGTCGACCAGGGGCCACAGCCTGGATTGCTCTATTTAATGCTTCTTTGGTTCTTTCCACCAAAAGTTTTGTCTCTTCTTTAACTTCTCCTACCAAGAATGTGTAGTTGGTGTCACCATGAACTCCATTTTTGTAAGCGGTGACATCCAAATTCACGATGTCACCGTCTTTGATTATTTGATTTGAGGGAATGCCATGACAAATTACTTCATTAATTGAGGTGCACAATGATTTAGGAAATCCTCGATAACCCAAAGTAGATGGATAAGCATCATGATCACAGATATATTCGTGAACGATTTGGTCTAGATCATCTGTGGTCATGCCATCTTTTATGGAATTTCCAGCTGTGTGCATGGCATCAGCGGCAATACTTCCAGCGATACGTATTTTTTCTATAACTTCAACTGTTTGAACATCACTACCCTTATAAGGGGTAGGAGCTTTTTTGCCCACGTACTCAGGTTTGATGATGTGGGCTGGAATTGGTTTGAAAGTGGTGGGCATCAGGTGGTTAAACCTAGCCAACAGCAAAAGTTGTTTTGGCAGTTCTTGCAGTTTTGCCTGATTTCTTTACCGTAAAAGTCAAAGTGCAGGTTCCTTTAGATCTGACAACTACTGATGAAGATGTTGCCACACAAGCATTTTTAGGTTTTGCTTTTACTCCCACAAATTTCACACTCGTAGATTTAACAGTTTTAACACCTAAGTTTTTTACCACTGTGCGAGCAGAAAAAGTGCCCTTTTTTAACTTTGGTCTGCTGGCAGTAAAAGCCTCTTCTGGTGAATACCCTGCAGCACTTAAAGCACTTTTTGCTAAAGCCCCAAAATTACTGGCCACTAAACCAAGTACTGCCCGAGTTTTTATCTCTGGATAACAAGGTGAACCACTGCCACCGGCAACTGGTCCCACTAACAAGTTTTCAGTTTCGGTTTGCAAAATGACTGGTCCACCACTATCTCCAAAACAGGCACCTGAACTACTGGCAGTTTTGGAATACAAATAAGTCTTGGCACCCAAGAACTGAAACGGGGTAGTTGAAAGGGTTAAAGGAATAAGTGAAACTTCACTTTCTTTGGCTGTTTGCCCATAACCAAAAAAGTTAAGTTTCTTTCCAGACACAGTGGCAGCTGCCACCTCTGATTCACTGGCCAGTCGTGTTACTAAAGGAATCCCTATTTCTTTATCTAAAACCACAAACGCAATATCGTTTGCTTCTACATATCCAGTGCTGGAATTTGAGTATCCGCTGGTCAAAATAATTGCAGTTGCAGTAGCAATGTGACCTGAGGAAGATAAATTCGCACCTTGTGGATAAATCTTGACAGATGAAGCATTTGAAACTGTGGAGCTTCCTTCAGCTACCACACAATGGGCAGCTGTGATCACAATTTTTGGTTTCCACAAACCACCAGTACAGGCCGTTTGCATATTTCCACCTAAATCAATTCTGATTGCAACCACAAATCCTGAACCTGTGGCATCTGCGCCACCAACTACAGCAGAGCTAGGGGTGGCAAAAAGGCCTATAAGTAAAGAGAAAAATGCAATAGAAACAGTGGCGATTCTTTTCATATACTGAAAGACTACTTCAATGGAGTCCTTGGCACTACTTGCAAGCCTGATTGTGCTTTCTGTGATCTTGTATGGACCTATTGCAATTGCTTTTTCTTTCATGAGTCCTAAATTATGGGCTCGGGTACTAACTTTTATCTTTGGATTTCTTGCGGTGATCACAGGGCTATGGCTTGCATCGCTGGAAATTGGGATTGGGGCAAGATTTATGGGTATTTTTGCAATGCTAAGTGGTGGATGGGCAATATTTCGAAGACGAAAGTCTTAACTTAATTTGTTAGGCAAATAAAAAACCCCGGTGGCAAGCACCGGGGTTTTTTTAGCAAACCTGTAAAGGTTAAGCAGCTTTCTTACGACGACGACGACGCTTTGGAGCAGCTTTTGCTGCTTTCTTACGACGACGACGCTTTGGTGCTGCTTTCTTTGCTGCTTTTTTACGACGACGACGCTTTGGAGCAGCTTTTGCTGCTTTTTTACGACGACGGCGCTTTGGTGCTGATGCTGCTTTTTTACGACGACGGCGCTTTGGAGCTGCCTTCGCTGCTTTTTTTCTTCTTTTTGCCACAATTCCTCCTGGCGAGTGTCTTCTGTTCCGGAAATCACAGAAGAACGTTAAGTTCAATCGTTGCAGATGAAGTGCATATTGTCACTAAGTAGCGTGTATTTTGACACGCCGTGTCGCAGTTATTTTTTAACTATTTTTAACACAAAATATTTGTTTATTTATTAATTAATACATTTTCAATAAGGGTGCGTTTTCGCAGGTCAGAGGGGGTTTTTGGCATGTGTCCATTGCAAAATTAAATAATTTAGTGCAAAAAAAGTGCTATATATAGTGGTCATTTTTTGCACTATTTTTAAAAAAATCTTTTAATTTTTCGACTATTTTTGCAATATTTTTCAATATTTTGTAAAACTTTTTAAACAATTAAGTTTAATGTTAAGAATGTAAAATACACAAAAAAATCCAATATTTAAAGGGATTTTATGATCAACTAACCCAACTTATTAACGGGTTTGTTGATCAACAAGTTCTATTAGGTGGACGTATTTTTGTCCAGTAGCCTGACTCAAAGCTTGTTGGCAGGGCCTATTGCTGGATGCGTAGCCAGCAAAGATTTCACTGTTTAATTCTTCAGATTCTTTCTTGGTGGCACTAGCAGTTAAGCCTGGGTGAAGTAGTCCTCGATCACCAGCAAAACCACAACAAGCCCAGTCATCAGGGATGACTACTCTGATGGAGATCATTTCAGCGATATCTTTCATGTTTTGATTGATGTTTAACTCAACTCCTGAACAAGTGGGGTGTAGGGCTAACGAACTGAGCCTGGTTTTGATGTTCAATTTGGACAACACCTGCTTATTCACAAATTCCAACACATCAACTATGTCTATTTTGGTTTCAGCAAAAATCTGGGTCAGGCCCTGGGTGCAGGAAGTGGCATCACTTACTACTACCAAGTTGTCTTGTTTTATTTGTTGCAATAATTCTCTTTTAGTTTTCAACGCCATCACTTCAAATCCGTGAGTTAAGCCTTTAGATGCCCAAGGTGTGCCACAGCATAAATTCTCAATTCCTTGGGGGATCAACACATTTAATCCGGCTTTAGCACACAGGCTTAAGAATGATTTTTCAATTTCACTTTCCCCATACAAAGAATTCACACATGATGGGAAATAAACCAAATCTGGTCTTTCCACATACTTACCCACCCTGGGTTTACCCCCTATAGGTAAATCCTTGTTCCAAAGCGGCATTGAGTTATTTCCACTAATTTGGCGAAGGATTTTATTAACAGCTAAAACAAGTGGGGCTGGCATATTTTGTGCGGCACTCAAAAGTGAGCTTAAGAAATTTGTGGTCTTAGCCCAGTTGCTCGCAGCTAAACTTCCCAAACTTTGGGAGATAAATGATTGTTGTTCACTGCGAAGTCGTTTTACTAAATCACCGGTGTTGATATGAACTGGACAAGCAGTGGCACACATCCCATCAACTGCACAAGTATCTATTCCTTGGTAGTCATAGTTTTTATCAATAGCATCAAGAAGTTCTTGGTCATTATTTGCTTGGGCATCTTTTTGCATGCGCCTAATGGTGATTCTTTGTCGAGGGGTGAGGGTTAAGTCTTTACTTGGGCAAACCGTTTCGCAGTACCCGCACTCCACACATTTATCTACCTCTTGATCAACTGGGGGTGAAATCTTTAAGTTTTCGATGTGAATATTTTGATTGGTGTTGATGATGATGCCAGGGTTGAGAATATTTCGCTGATCAATCAATTTTTTTAGATCCACCATTATTTGGTAGAGCTCATCCCCAAACTGTTTTCTCACATAAGGGGCCATGATTCGACCGGTGCCGTGTTCTGCTTTGAGGGAACCCTCATTGCCTAAAACCATTTCCACCATGTCTTGGGTGAAATCCTCATAGCGCTGTAAACAAGTTTGGTCATCAAATTTTTCATTCAACAGAAAATGAAGATTTCCATCTTTGGCATGACCAAAGATGACTGAATCAAAGTAGTCATGTTTTTTGAGAAGTTGACCCAATTGCATAGTTGTTTGGTGCAGGTTTTTCATGGGCACAGAAATATCTTCTAAAAGTGCAGTGGTGCCACTTGGTCTATTTCCTGCCACTGCAGCATAAAGTCCTTTGCGAGCGTGCCAGAGTTCATTTTTGATTGAAATATCAGTAGTCAATTCACCACTTGAAATGGGTAATTCTTGAAATTGGTTATTAGCTTTCAACACTTGTTGGGCTAGTTCTTCATCAGTGTTTGATTGATATTCAATCAATAGTGCTGCGTGATCTTTGAATGCAAGGTTTGCTAGGACCGAATCGGCCATGTGTTCTTTTTGCGCAACTTTCAGCGATGAAATATCTAGTAGTTCAATAAGGGCTGCATCAGTGCTTTTTAGCGCTGGAAGTGATTGGGTGGCATTGGTTAGATTTTCAAATATGAGTAAACCTGTGGCAGATTTTGCCAACAAGGGTAAAGTTTCAAATGTTGCTTCAGCGATAAAGGCCAGGGTGCCTTCCGAACCAACGATTAAATGGGTGAGTATTTCAACAGGTTTTTCAAAGTCAACAAATGAGTTAAGCCCATAGCCCATAGTGTTTTTGATTGAGTAAGCATTTTTTATTTTTTCAACCAAGACGGGTTTATCGATTATTCGTTTTCGTAAACTTATTAACCCCTGATAGATTTCAGGTTCTTTGATTCTTAATTGATCATCAGCATCTTTTTGACTTGAATCAATTAGTGTTCCTGATGGTAAAACAAAAACCAGGGAGGAAAGGGTTTTGTAGGTATTAAACTCAGTGCCGCAAGCCATACCACTGGAATTGTTAGCAATGACTCCACCAATGGTGCAAGCTATTTCACTTGCTGGATCTGGACCCAGTTTTCGGCCATATTTTCTTAAACTGGCGTTGACCCTATTTACCGTTACTCCAGGTTGCACTCTTACTTTCAGCCCGTTTTCAAGGACTGCTATTTCTTTGAAATTTCTACGGGTATCAACTAGTAGGGAATCTGTGACAGATTGGCCACTTAAAGATGTCCCACCTGATCTAAAAGTTATTCCTAAATCATGATTAGTTATTACTTTAAAGATTTCAGCTATCTGGGATGCATTGGTGGGCTGAGCAACCAATGAGGGCATCAATAAATAGTGGGAAGCATCGTTGGCAATTGCTAATCGATCAAAGAGAGAATCTGAAATTTGATCAGGCAGAACTTTCTTTAAATCGTCAAGTAAAGATTGGTTGACGTTCTTAGTGCGATTCACGCAACACCTGGGATCCACTTGATCCCACTAGGAAATCTAAATCAGCACCAGTATCTGCTTGGGTTACATGATCTACATA
>SXGQ01018059.1_pt1 | contig 15416 bp, 9 predicted proteins | sample 3178371 | NCBI WGS metagenome assembly SXGQ01 (sample SAMN11356859, study PRJNA531348) | freshwater metagenome | isolation source: freshwater sample F1-20 | place: China: Fuxian Lake, Yuxi | collected 2017-12-25
CGCTTGCCTACAGGTGCATCCTTCGATGCCTCACCATTCAACAACCCCACCGTTTCCACCGTGCCCCGTTCGGCTACCGAACCCACGGTCGCCGCCCGCACCACAATCTGGCCGTCTTCCATCTCCACCCGCACGCGTCGGCTTAGCCCCAGTTGTTCCACCATCTCGCGGGGCAACTGCAGTCGACCGGCGGCGTCCATCACTGTGAACTCCTCGTGGGTGCCCGATGAACCCGGGGCCAACTTCTCCTCGGCAGATCTAACACCCTCGCCACCATCAACCGCACGGCGTACCGTCTCCGTACTCGTACGTCCATCCCGGATCCGCACCACGCGATCGACCCGCGAGGCAATCCCCGGGTCGTGCGACACGATCACAATCGTGGTCTTGTACTCCGCAACGAGACGTCGGAAGATGCTGTAGATGACCGTCGCCGTCGCGGTATCCACCTCACCCGTTGGTTCGTCGGCAAGCAACAGCGGGGGCTTGTTCGCCAACGCGATCGCGATGGCTACCCGTTGCTGTTCCCCGCCCGAGAGTTGCGAAAGCCGGTGCGTGCGCCTTCGCGCCAGACCAACCGCCTCCAGCAGCTCGTTGGACCACTCCTTCTGCTCCCGGCGGGCCCGACCGGCCAGGATCATCGGGATTTGCACATTTTCCAGTGCCGATAGGTACGGGATCAGGTTCCGGCTCGACTGTTGCCACACGAAACCAACCGTCTCGCGCTTGTACGAGACCATCCCGCCATCATCAAGTTTCAGCAGGTCGCGCCCGCCGACAACGACCCGCCCCGCTGATGGACGGTCAAGTCCTCCCAGGATGTTCAGCAAGGTCGACTTCCCGGATCCACTGTTGCCGATGATCGCCATCAGTTCGCCGGTCCCGACGGTCAGGTCAAGCCCCTGCAGGGCCACAACCTCGAGATCGGCAACCTTGTAGATCTTGACCAGGTTGTCGCACACGATCAGCGCCGTGCTATCCATCACGTCGCCCTGACCTCTCTCCTTCGATGAATGCAGACGCGATGGATCATTCCCGTCTCCCGTGGCAACGGAAGATGACCAAGCCAAGCGTGTGTGGATCCGGGGCGATGGGAAGCGGGGAAGGAGGGGGCGCGACGGCAACGCAAAACACATCCGTGCAGCCCGGCGATTGGACTGGTGGCGAAACGCATTGCAATCACGGTGTGATGGCGTTGGGTGGTTCGGGAACTCACCATCAGCCCGTCTCATCCCCGAACTTGATCGCCTCATGGATCTTCATCCTGGCTAGCATCCAGATGAAAGCCGGGAAGGCAAACGCCAGGATGACCCCGAGGATGGCATAGATCTTGTAGATGTCGTCCCACGAAGTCATCACCACGAAACTCGGGATGCCCGCGTGCTGTTCACTCTTGATCTGCAGGAACGGGATGAACAGGTTGCCTGTCACGACGCCAAGCACCGTACCGGCCGCCGTGCCAAGGATGATCAGGAACCCCTGTTCAAAGACGAACAGACCGATCAACTGGGTAATCGAGAGACCCATCGCGCGCAAGATGCCAAGTTGCTGCATGCGGCGCTTCGCCGACAGGAAGGAGTACAGCATGAACCCAAGCACGGTGAGCATCGCCGCCACAAGGAACCCGACGGTCAGGATGCCGAAGATGCCGGTGCGTCCGGGGTCATCGCGCAGGCGAAGCGCGGTCTCGCGGGCATCGGTTGCGCGCATGACCAGGAAATCCTTGTCACGCAACTGATCGACGATCTCGCGCCATGACCCATCGGGGTCCGTCTTCGCCCAGACGTCATACGGGGTCTCACCAACCTGATCAAACAGGTAGTCGAGGTTCGTGATCATGAACCGTTCGGTGTCTGGCCACAGGGACGGGAAATATGTCACGGACCCGACGATGATCAGGTCGATCGGCTTCTGGCGGATCGTCACGACGATCGCATCCCCGATCTTGAGGCGAAAGTCGGTCAGGAACTTCGCGTCAACAATCGCTGCCTTCTCGTTCCCCCCCATCGCATTCATCAGTGAAACCAGCGAATCCGGTGCAAAATCCTCCCGCCACCAGCCGACCCGGGCCAGATCCGGTGGATCGACTCCGAGGATCTTGACCTCCTGGGGCCGACCGCGCCCGGTCACGTTTGCATTGCCGACCCCACGCCAGATGCGTGCCACCGCCTGCACACCCTTGACCTGGGTATGTTCAACGACCGGTTGGAACGACCACGTCTCCGAGACCTCGTCGTAGTTGCCCGATTCCACCAGCGCGAGGTCACTGCCGGTCTGGTACATGACACGGTCGTTGTAGTTGCGGTCCAGCGTCTTGGCAACCGAGGCCGCGAACGTGCCCAGTGCAAGGGTCAAGGTCAGCAACAGCACCAATCGCGTGTACTGACCCGGCATCCGGCTTATCTGCCGGAGGCCAAGCAGGATGCTCACCCCATAGACGCGACTTCCCGCCCGGGAGATACCCTCGATCAGGTACGGGAAGAACCGCAGGAAGACCAACGCCGACGCGAAGATGAAGACCCACGGCACCACGAGGAGCAGCGGGTCAGAGAAGACATCACCGGCCGCCCCCAAGGTGAGGATCGACCTCCGTTGGGACAGCATGTAATAGCCGTACCCGGCCACGCCAAGCAGCGCAAAGTCGAGGAACCAGCGTTGCCAGAATGGTCCGCGTCCCGACCGGCCCGCCTCCTGCTTGAACGCCACGATGCTGTACCGCGCCGCGCCGACCGCCGGTGCGATCATCGCCGCGACCGACAGCACGATCGCCCCGGTGGCGAACTGCATCGTCTGTTGGGTGATGTGCACCGGCAACGGATCACGATTGGTGAACACCAGGAAGGTGTAGGTCCGCCCAATGAACTGCGCCACAGTGATGCCAAGCAATGGGCCGATGACAAGCGCCAACCCACCGAAGATTGCGCCCTCGGTCAGGTACACCCCAAGCACTTGGAACGTACTCGCCCCCCGACTCTTGAGGATCGCGATCTCACTCCGCTGTCGGTCAACGATCATTCCCGAACTGATCGTGATGTAATAGAGGACGATCCCGATCACCGGCACTGACAGGACAAAGAGCAGGATCTTCAGGAAGAACAGCTTTGTCTCGTAATCCAGCAGGATCGCCTCTGGCGAGAGTTCCATTCGGACGTTGCCCAGGAGGGTCGCGGTCCGGGAACGGAGTTCATTGATCCCTCCCAGTACCCGCGCCACGTTTTCCGACCGTATCGACTTCACATCAAAGACCATGAACCACGCGAATTCGTGCGTGATCCCCTCGTAGCTCTTCGCAACGTGCCCGAGGAAGGTCTTCTCCGACACCATGATGGCGTTGTTGAAGTAGTCGAGTTGGTAGAACCAGTAAGGGTCGGTCGCATCCACCGGAAACCACCGGCCGGTGATCGTGATGTTGATCGGGGTCAGTTTCCCCTGCCTGTCCCACACCACCACGATGCGGTCACCCACATCCAGGCCGATCTCATCAAGTCCGGCCGTCGCCATCATCGCCTCGAGATCACCGTTCGGCAGCGGTTCGGGGTTCGGCAAGCGACCGGCCAGCAACTTGATCTTGGCCTCGAAGTCACGGATGAACGCGATGTACCCGTACCCCGCAAACTCGCGCCCCTGCAGGCTTTGGTCGTCGGTGCGCGAAAGCAATGGCAGCGAATCACTCTGCCCATACGTCACAAAGAGCGTGCGCGGGATGCCAACCGTCGCTACCGCCTCGTCGGCCAGGTACGCGTTCGCCTTGTCGTAATCACTCAGCGTGACGGGCTTGTAGGCGTTTCCAGAGGCCGTCACCACCGGTGCTTTCCCGGTTTGGGCCACCGCACCCGGCGCGGGCGCGGCGGTCGTCGAGGGAATGCCCACCGATGCCTCCTCGAAGTGCCTCATGAGAATGGCACTCTTCGGTTGCACTTGGTCTACCGATGCGGTCAGTTGCCGGTGAAGCAACTGCTCGCTCATCCCCTCGGAATACAGGGGGACGCTGGCAACCAGGGTCACGGTAATCACCAGACCCACCACGGCAGCCATCATCAGGCTCAGGTTATTCATGATCCGCTTGAGGACCATCGTCAGGATTGAGACAAGACTCACGGGTGCTTGGCCCTGACCCTTTCCAAGCGAATCGCATGTGACTCAGGCATGGCGGCGGGGCGCCCGGGAACCCCTCCCGCGTCGTACCGGGGGAGGGCCAAGGCGAACCGCATGCAGGTAGGCGGGGAACGGTGGGATGGTGGGCGGTTGCGTCCTGCCCGCCGAGTGGTGGACGCCTCATCAACCCCCTCTCCCGTCGGAACCAGGAAAGGCCAAGCAGCGAAGCGTGTTGCAATCAAGGGGCGATGGGGCAAGGGGAGGGTGTGGGTCGCAGATGAACCGATCTTCGGGCACCAGGAACGGTTCATTATGGTGCCGGGAGGGCCATGAGTTGTTCGGAGTGACATGCCTAGGTTCCCGCAAGAATGACCAGGCCATTCTCCAAGCCGGACAGGACTTCCGTCTCCTGTTCGGTCGAGATGCCGACCTCTATGTTCTTGGAACGCTTCACTGATCCATCCATGTATTCGACAAACCGGCGCTTGCCGACCGTCCGGATTGCCGAGGTGGGAATGATCAGCACATCCTTCTTCTGTTGAACAATGATCTGCACCCGTGCGAGCATCCCGATGTCCGCACCAGAACGTGTCCACTCCACTGTCAGCTTGGTGCTTTTGTCCGCCACCACACCCTGTTGGGTCACCACGGTGCTTGGCAAGTCGCGCACGATCCCATTCAGTATCGTCCCCGGAAATACATCCAGGCTGATCATCGCCTTCTGCCCGACCGCAAGCTTGGCCATGTCACTTTCGTTGACCTCCGACCGCACTAGCAATTGCGCTGGACTGGAAATGCTTATGGCCGGAGTGAAGGCATTGACGTTGTCGCCTGGCTTGCCGTTCGTCTTCACGATCTTGCCGTCGAACGGGGCGATGATCCGCGCATCATTGAGGTTGGACTGCAACTGGTCCAGGTCCAGCTTTGCCCGGCTGACCGCCAGTTGGAGGGACTGCAGGTCGTAAACGATCACCGACCGGTTCGCCTCCAGCGTCTGTCGCTTGAGGTCAAGCCGTGCCCGCGCCAGTTCGAGTGCCACGGTCGCCGCTTCGATCTTGTTGTCCGCATCGTCCAGTTCGAAGGTCGTCGGCCCGCGCTTGACCGCCTCAAGGCGCGCCTGCGACGCCCGCACCGCTGCCTGGGCACTGGGCACGGCCACCCGGGCACTTTCGATGGCTACGGAAAGCGCATCGATCTGGTTCATCAGCGGCGCCAGGTCCTGGTCGGATGGCCCCTGTTCAAGTTGCGCGAGACGCGCCTGCGCCACCTCGACCGCCAACCGCGCCGCCTGTTGGTCAAACGGTGCCGTCACCCGGGACCGCGCCACCGCATTCTCGGCAGCCATGACATCCTGTTCGGCCAGTCGGAGGTCCCACGGATTGACTTGCTGGTTCCGGAGCTTCTTGAGGTTGTTTCGAGCCTTCTCAACGTCGATGTCGGCAAGGCGTGTTGCCGCCTCGCGTTGCGCCATCGTCTGGTAGTTCTCCCCGCGCACGCGTTCCGCGGACACCTCGGCCATACGCACCGCGAGTTCGGCATTGGCAATGTCCTCGGTCCGCACCGGGGGCGTGTCGCGCACCTGCGCGAGGCGAACCCTTGACCGTTCCAGTGTCAGTTCCGCACTCCGGATGTCCTCGGCCCGAGGCCCCACCGATGCCTGGCTGAGCTTGATCTTCGCCACTTCGATGTCCGAACGCGCCTTCGCCAGATCAGCCTCGGTCGCGCCCACCTTGCGGTACTCAAGATCCGTCCGCTTTGCAACCAAGTCGGCCTCACGTGCGGTCAGGTCAAGCCGTGCCTTGTCAAGCGACGCCTGTGCCGACACCACGGCAGCCTCGCCATCACGCACGTCCTTGTCGGTCGCACCCGAACGAAGTCGTTCCCGCGCGAGACGCGCACTTGACAGCGCAATCTCGGCACTCTCGACCGCCTGCACCTCAGCCGCCGAGTCGTCGATGACCTCACGCGCCTGACCCTGCGCCAGCCGGATCTGCGCATTCTCCAGATCCGCCGTGGCCTTGCCAATCCGCGTCACCAGATCACCGGTCTCCAGTTCCGCAAGCGGTTGCCCGGCCGTGACTTTCTGACCCGTCTCAACAAAAAGCCCACGCAACCTGCCAGTCGTCTTGAAGTAGAGATCCGCTTCCTGTGAACTGATCACCCGGCCGAGGACCTTGATCGATTCGGTGATCGTGCCGGTACGGACGTTGGCCGTCGGACGCGACTGGCTTGTGGACGTCTTGTCCATCACCGTCGGCTGCGCTTGCGCACCCGCTGCAACCGGTGTCTCAACCGCGGGGGTCGTTCCGGTCACTCCGGGGATCGACGGCGCCTCGCAACCGGCCAGGATCATTCCCGCCGTCACCGAGACGCCAACCGCCGTCCGAACCACCACTTGCCAGTTCAGCAACGCCATCCTCATGTCCTGCACCAGGGTCACAACCCCACCTCGCGCCGCCTGCTTCACTTGCGCTGCACCACGGTCAAGAGAACTGAGGCGGAGGCGACACCTACTGCAATCACGCGACGTGAGTGCGGGGAATGCAGCGCCGCTTTCCCGATTGACCGCCATCCGGATGGATGTCCCACGCTTACGGTCTCACCGATGGCAGTGTAAGGACACGCTACCAGCAAGTCAATGACCCCGCGCTGAACTCTCCCCCAACCGTGTGGTTCGCGGCTATCCCTGCTCCATCCCGTGGCCAAAAGTCACATGTTGCATCGACGGAACAGAACGCCCAGTGGCTAGAGGTCGATCACCCCGTCACGACCCTCGGAGACCGCACTCAGGAGCTGCTTCGCCACATGGTGCGCATCGGCCGCCTGCTTCGGCATCGCGAACGGCACCTTCTGCCACAGCGGTGTCTGCACCGCACCCGGGCGTATCACTAGCACGCGCCGGCGCGTCTCCTTGCGAAGCACGTCCGCAAAGGCCTCCAAGGCCACCTTCGCCGATGCATACGCAGCCAAGCCCGGCAACCGAAGGCGTTCGTGTAACGCTCCCATGAGTACGATCGGTGCCTTGGGCGCAAGGTACGGTAGCGTCGCTTGAACCGTCAGGAAGGCTGCCGTCAGGTTGTTGTCCACAATCCTCTGCCACGTTGCCAGAGGCATCTCAGTGACCTTGGCACTGGTGATGTCACCAGCAGCGAACACGAACAAGTCGAAGGCCTCAGTTACCGCGGTTGCCTGCAGCACCGCCTGCGCGACCGACGCGTCATCCGCAAGGTTGGCATCAACCGTGTACCGCGTGACCGGGGACAAAGCGGACGCATCACGCGCCACTGCGACGACCGTATCGCCATCTCCCGCCAGTTCCTCGCATACCGCACGGCCAATGCCACCGGCCGCACCCCAGACGATCACGTGTTTCATGCCTGCCTCCCGCAATCAAGCACCGAACCCCGTCCGATCGCAACTCCTCACCCCCGCGCCCATCAACCCGTCATTCATATACGGTCGTTGCTCGCATCGGGCAGGCAATCCGAACGTGTCCGCTGTCATCCCAGCGAGTGTCGCACCGCCACCGCTCCTCCTACCGGTCGATGCCTCAGGAACCGGGATCAATCCCGTTCACAACGAGTGGCTGCACATGCCTGCGCCACGCCCTACTCCCGTCGGAACGGGGGAGGGGAAGGACGTGGGGATCTCTTTCGGATCACACTGCCTCAGGTGGACAGTTACATGTCCCGGGGCACCGGGTCCGCCGGACGCGCCACGGTCCAGGTTGCCAGGTTGACCCCGTAGCGCTCACCAGACACCGTCAGGCCAATCTTCTGGTCACGGTCAATCGTGATCTCGCCCCGGTTCCCGGCACTGTCCGACATCGCGAGAGACCCGTACCCACGGATCCGCGTGCCACCGAAGATCGCGAGGGTCAATTCACTGGTAATCGTTCCGTCAAGCGTCGCGCTGTAGCCTGGCGCCGTGAAACTGAAGCGCGATGGCGCCGGCATCCCAAGTCCCCGTAGGCCGAACGTCGTCCCCAGGATCTCCTCGCTGCCGGAAAAGGTCTCGCCATCCGGCAGGACCGCGTCGTAGTCGATGGCAATCCGCGGACGCAACGCGACCACCTTCGCGGTCACCGACGCACCCGTCGCCGGGTCCGCCTCACTCTCCACGTCACCGGCACGGTTGAAGACCGGTTGGTAGCCCGCCCGGCCATAGGAAGTGGAGGAAAGCATGGCGTAGACCGCCACGTGCGCCAGCGCTTCCGGAGACTGGCCAGATGCCGCCATCGTCCCGACAGGCATCAGCCACCTGGTCTTGTGCATCCGGCGCACCACGTAGCCAAGCAGGGAGATACCTTCCGCAGGCAATTCGTAGTGCGTCGTCTCCATCATTGGCAAGACCCCGAGATCAGGCGCGATTACGGCGTGGCCGGTTTGTCAACAAACCGTCCCGGCATCGCCTCCCCAATCTCCCACGCAAAGCATATTCCAATCCGTCTCGATGGGGTCGCCAAGCGCAGCGCCATCCAATCCGGTGGTGGTGGCGAGAAGCTCACTCCAGCGTCGGACCGGCGCCTGCCTTCCCAGTTACATATGCAGTCGCCGATGCAGCGCGCAGTTGCAACGCCCGTGGATGGTTGTACACCGTCGTGAAGACGTAGCCAAAGGAAATGAGCATCACGATTGCCCCGAAGCCACCCGGTGCCGCGGTGCCATACGTCTCCAAGATGAACCCGCCAATGAGCGGTGCCACCGCACGCATGGCACTGTCAATCGACGTGCCGAGGCCAAGCATGCCACCAATCTCCTGCGGTTGGACAGACTTGGAAAGCGTCGAAGACATCAGGGTGGTCAGCAGCCCAAGGGAGAATGCCATCGGGATCTGGTTCAGGTTGAACAGTAACAGTGTCGGTGCCAGCGCCCAACCAATCATCGCGAAAGCCATGAGACCGACGCACCCCAGGATGAGCACATCCTCACGTACCCGTGCGCTGATTCGACCAGCCAGGAAGCCCTGCACGATCACCGACAGGACACCGACGTATGTCAGCACGAAGGCGATCTCGCTTGGTTTCAGATCAAATTTCTTGATCATGTAGAAGCCGGAGACGGTTTGCACGAGACCCCCAGCCAACGTGACCCCAGCCCGGGTGACCAGCAGCGACCCCACGAACGGACGGCGCAGTGCCGAGGTCATTGCCTCCAGCGAGAAGACCGGTCCGGCCTTCCCAGCGCCGAGGCGGCGCGCCGCCCGCTCCATGGCACTCAGCGACTCCGGTAGCCAGAACAGCACCAGAAGCAGGTTGAACACGCACAGGCCAGCCGCCACATATGAGGGGAATGACACATCAACCATGTCGGCCAGGATGCCACCTGTTGCCGGTCCGAAGATGAACCCGAGACCGAACGTTGCACCGATCAATCCCAGTCCCTTCGCCCGGTTCTTGGCATCGGTGACGTCGGAGATGTACGCCTGAGCAACACTGAGGTTCCCGCCGCTGATCCCCGCGATGATCCGGGCCACGAACAGGAGTTCCAGAGACAACACGTAGGACGTCGCCAAGCCCATCAGAATGAACCCGATAGCCGTCCCGGCGATGGAGAAGATCAGGACCGGGCGTCGCCCGTGCTGATCGGAAAGCCTGCCCAGCAGCGGCGCGCCAATCATCTGCATGACGGCGTAGGCAGCGAACAGCAACCCACCGGTCGTCTCCGCCGCCCCGAACATCTTCACGTAGCCCGGAAGCAGGGGGATGATGAGGCTCAACCCGAACAGGTCGATGAATACCACCAGAAGGATGGAGAAGACGAGTTTGCCGTTCATGCCGCCACCTTCGTCTGCCGACGCCCGAAAAATGTCCGGCAAGGCCGTCATGCTCGAAACCGGGCAGCAATCCGTAAGTATAGGCACGAACGCACACAAACCGGAGGCCAACTACCGCTCAGAATGTGCGAAGCCAGCATCGCGCCGTCGATCTCAGGGGGAGGCCCGGTACGATTGGCCAGGATGCGACGGGCACGATGACCACAGGGGCGAGGCGGAAAAATGGGGGGCGCGTGGATACGCCAACCGAAGCGTCTTCAAATCCCGGGCAAAGCGGTCAGGCGGACAGCGACGGAGCCGTTGCCACCCCGGAACCAGTACCCGCCCCTCTGCCCGGCGATGAACCGGAAAGACCGCGCAGTCCGTGCCTGATGCCCCTTGCTGACCTCAAGGCACGCCTTCGCCTCGTCCCCACCCAACCCGGCGTCTACCTCATGCGCGATCCCCAAGGACGCATCCTGTACGTCGGCAAGGCCGGTGTCCTCCGCAACCGGGTCCGGTCGTACTTCCAGAAGCAGGACGACCTCGGCATCAAGGTGCGTCACCTTGTCGCCCGCATCGCCTCATTCGACTGGATCGTCACGGCCACTGAACAGGAAGCCCTGATCCTCGAGAACATCCTCCTCAAGGAACACCATCCGCGGTACAACATCAAGTTGCGGGATGACAAGCAGTATCTCTACCTCAAGATCTCGATGAACCAGCGGTACCCGCGCATCAGCACCGCGCGTCGCACCAGTCAAGATGGCTCGCGGTACTTCGGCCCCTACTCCGATCCGACAGCCCTTCGCGAGACCGTCAAGCACCTCCAACGCCTCTTCCAGTTCCGGACCTGCACCCTGGACATGGACCGCACCTACCAGCGCGCCTGCCTGCTGTTCCATATCAAGCGGTGCAGCGCGCCCTGCGTACGGGCGATCGACGAGACCGCCTACCGCTCATCAGTCCAGGACCTGATCCACTTCATGGAGGGACGCGGGCGCAACGCCCTGGACAGCCTGCGCATCGCGATGGAAGCCGCTGCCGGCGATCTCCAGTTCGAGCGGGCCGCCGCCCTTCGCGATCGTATCCGCGCCGCCGAACAGGTCATCGAGAAGCAGCGCATCACATCGGTCGGCCGCGGTGACCTCGACGCCATCGCTTACGCCGCCGATGGTGACGAAGTCGTCGTGCAAGTCTTCACCGTCCGCGAAGACAACGTCGTCGGTCGCGAGGAGTTCGTCCTGTCCGACACCGCGGGGGCCCAGGCGGGCGAGATCGTTGCGCAGTTTGTCCAGCAGTACTACGAACGCGCCACCTTCGTCCCACCCCTCGTCCTCGTCCAGGCGTCACCGATGGGCGAACGGACCCTGCGCGAATGGATGGCAACCCGTCGTGGCGGGGCCGTCCATTTCGAGGTACCGCAGCGCGGCCCAAAGAAGGATCTCCTCGACCTCGTCGACAAGAACGCCACCCTGGCTCTCAAGCGCATGCAGGTGGAATGGCTTGCCGACCGGCGCAAGACCACCGAGGCCCTGCGCGAACTCGCCGAGGGCCTCAACCTCGCCGATCCGCCCCGTCGCATCGAGTGCTACGACATCTCCCATGTTCAGGGAACCAGCACTGTCGCTTCGATGGTCGTCTTCGAGGACGGCAAGCCCGCCCGGCACGCCTACCGGCGGTTCAAAATGAAGGCCGGTGACCAGAACGACGACTTCAAGTCGATGTACGAAGTCATCGAACGTCGCTTCCGCCGTGCTCATGCTGCCTCTGTGGTCGGGTCGACGACAATGCGAACTGGCGCACCGGGGAACGAGACTGACGCGGGGGTCACCTCTCCCCTCTCCGATGGCGCGCACCCAGTGGCAGCGGGTGGGGGTCACCTCTCACCCCCTGCCCGCGCCGGGATGGGGGCCCGGGGGTCAGGCGGGCAATCCCGTCCATCATCGGAAGCCGTGGATGACACCGTTTCCCTTCCCGAGGATGCCGGCGAAGCCGGTCTCCTTGCGCCCGATGACGACGGCCCCGCCGACCAGACCGACATCGATGCCTCGCCATCCGCCGACGGCAAGGGGTGGGGTGTCTGGCCGGATCTCGTCATCATCGACGGTGGCAAGGGCCAACTCGGCGCGGCCGTCGAGGCACTGGAAACCCTCGGGGTCGCCATTGGCACCGGAGGCCTGCCAGTCGTGGGCCTCGCCAAGCAGTACGAGGAACTCTTCCGTCCCGGCTACAGCCAGGCAGTCCTCCTGCCCCGCACCTCCCAGGCGCTCTACCTAGTCCAGCGCATCCGCGATGAGGCGCACCGCTTCGCCGTGACCTATCACCAGTTGGTGAGAAGCAAGCGACAGATTGGCAGCCGCCTCGACCGTGTCGATGGGGTCGGGCCAAAGCGAAAGAAGGCCCTGATGCTTAGGTTTGGCAGCCTTGCCGGCATCAAGGCCGCCACCGACGCCGAACTCCTCACCGTCCCCGGCATCACCACGTCGGTCATTGCCCAGTTGCGTGAGCAACTCTGACAGACCGCGCCCCGGACTACCTGTCAAGCGTCGCCGACCGCAGCACCTGTGCCGTGTCGAGGCCAGGGCGCATCGTCAACATGCCTGCCACCACGGCAAAACCGATCAGGCCGTCCATCAACCGGAACGGTCCATCATCGTTCCGGTGGGTAGCGAACCACTGCCACTACCCCCGCCAACGACGGACCGGGGCCAATTGCGGAAGCGAAGAGTACGTAAATCAGGCGGGATGGCGGGGTGGTATCGCCTGGCGCGACTATTCCCGGTGCCTTGCCACGTAGGCCAGGGCGGATTCCCGCAACGCCGGCACCTTGAGGCCCGCCGCCGTCGCAATCTCCAAGGCTTCGGCCTCGGAATGACCCTCGTCAAGGATCAGGTACGGCAAGACCACCGCACCAACCCGGTTGGCACTCTTGCAATGGATCAGGATCGGGCGCCGTCCGGCATCGCGGAGGACTTCGCGGGCCTTGTCATACGCCGCATCGTCGGGCCCGGCCGGCCCGACCGGAATGTTCAGGTACTCCATCCCTGCCTGCGCGACCGTCGCCGCCTCGTCGTACCCGCGCTCTTCCTCCGGCAACCTGAGATCAAGCACGGTATGGACATGCGCCGCCGCCAGGAGGGCGACGTGTTCCGGTTCCGGTTGTCCGCCGGAAAGGACGCCATGCAACGCGTGTGCCCCGATCGGCAACTGCGTCGCCAGCGCGTTCATCTGATCCTGTTCGCTCATCGGCCCGATCTCCTTGGTGGTAACCCGACCTTGTGGCTTCGCAATCACGCAACCAGTGGTGCGCGACGCCGACACCCTGTCATCTCGTCCCGCATAACCATAGCCTCCCACCGGTTCCGGTGATAACTTGGAACGACAGGCAACTTCACGCGTGCCAAAATCATCCGAAGCGTCTCCGCGTCAGTTGCGATGCGGCTTGGGTGAGGGAACACCGGAATGACAACGCAGGGTTCAATCGGAAGCGACGGAAGTGGCACGGAAACCACCCGGCGCCGACTGTTCCGGCAGGCGACCCTCGCAACCACCGTCGCCACGACCGCCCTCGGCGCCGCCTGCAGTCCCGCCGACATCTCCCTGCCATTCAGTCCCACCGCCGTCCCGCCGGTAACGATCAAGGTGCAGGTCTGGGACGACATTCAGGACAGGGACGTCTACGACGCCATCGCCGCCGACTACACTGCCGCGTACCCGAACGTGAAGGTTGCCAACGACCATCAGGTGAACGGCAACGGCAATCCCGGGTATTACGACAAGTTCCAAGGTGGCGTGGCATCCGGCAACCCTCCAGACCTGGCCTACTTCCAGGGATGGCAGTGGCAGTCCCATGCCGTCACCGGCGCCTTGCAGGAACTCGATGATCGCGCCGCGCGCGACAAGTGGACCGCGCCCTGGCCGAACGACGATGCCTACGAACTCCAGACGAAGTTCCGTGCCAAGCGATACCTCTCGCCATCGAACATCGGCACGATGGTGATGTTCTATGTGAAGGAACACTTCGACCGCGCCGGGATCATGTACCCCAAGCCTGATTGGACCGTCACCGACTTCCAGGAAACCGCACGGAAACTGACCGGAACCACCGATCGCGGCCCCGTGTACGGCTACCAGTGGAACCCCGGCTACTTGCGGAACACGCCATGGTGGCGCATGAACGGGCGCCTCGAGTGGGACCGCATCACCGAACCAAAGCAGGCGAACTGGACGGCACCGGAGATCGTCGAGGCCCTCCAGTACCAGTTGTTCGACACGCAATACACCTTCAAGGTTGCACCCACGCAAGCCACCCTCGAACAGAACCCCGAGGCAAACCGTCTCGAGTTCGGGAACGTCGCCATGAAAGTCGAGGGTCCGTGGTTCCTGCCCCGCATGTGGGGGGACAAGGCCAAGCGTCCGGGAGGCACCGCGTTCGATGTGCAAGTACTGCCGACCGGACGCACCGGAAAGAAGATCCACCTCAACCTGGTGGAGGGGCAGGTGATGGCCAAGGCGTCCAAGGTCCCCGACGCCGCGTGGGGCCTGATGAAGTGGATTGGCGGTGACGCCGGACAGAAGCGCATCGCCGAGGGCGGACGCATGTGCAACGTTCCCGAGACCAACCGTCGTTTCTGGCTTCCCCTTGCGACCCAGCGCTACAACGTGGCCAACGCCGAAGCCTTCCTGAAAGCCATCGAGGGATCGACGATCAATGTGGTCGGCGCCGTCACCGAAGCCGTCCTCGACCGCGAAGCCGACCTGTCGCGCACGCTTGACCGGATGCGTTTCGGCACGCTTGCCGCCAAGGACGCCCTGGAGATACTCCAACCCCGCATCCAGTCGGTCCTCGACGCTTGGTGGGCGAAGCAGGGGACGAAATAGATCAGCCGCACCCCGGACTCCCGGTCGCGAAAACAGCTCCCTGATTGCGTGTGCGCCAATAAGAGGTTACGATCAGGTTTCAGGAACTGTTGCGCACCTGCTCGGAATGGCGCGCGGAAAGTGGGGGACCCATGACTACGGACAAGACAGCTTCACCTGCCAAGAGCCGGCGACACTTGTTGGCGCAGGCAGCCGCCCTCGTCGGCTTCAGCGCCAGCCTCGCCGCCTGCGGTGGCGACTCGACCCCCACTGCGGCCCCAACCAAGGCGCCGGCAGCAGCCGCTCCGACCGTCGCCCCGACGGTGGCGGCCGCCGCCACCAAACCGGCCGCTGCCCCCACTACCGCGCCGGCCGCCGCCGCCGGGGGTGGCTTCGACTGGAAGAAGTACAAGGGCGAATCCATCAGCGTCCTCCTGGTCACCAGCCCGCGTGCCGACGTCCTTACCAAGAACCAAAAGGAGTTCGAGGACCTCACCGGCATCAAGGTCGAGGCCGACGTCGTCCCCGAACAGCAGCAGCGCCAGAAGACGGTCATTGAGTTCACGTCCGGCAACCCGAGTTTCGACATTACCCAGATCTCCCTGCACGTCCAGAAGAGCCTGATCGGGAAGGGCAAGTGGATGCTCGACCTCAACCCCCTCCTCAAGGACGCGTCCATGACCGATCCCACCCTCGCGTTCGAG
>SXGQ01465403.1_pt1 | contig 15415 bp, 11 predicted proteins | sample 3178371 | NCBI WGS metagenome assembly SXGQ01 (sample SAMN11356859, study PRJNA531348) | freshwater metagenome | isolation source: freshwater sample F1-20 | place: China: Fuxian Lake, Yuxi | collected 2017-12-25
GACAGCACCAGATGCCCGGTGAGCGATGCTTGGATGGAAATTTGGGCCGTCTCCAAATCGCGAATCTCGCCCACCATAATGATGTCGGGATCTTGCCGCAAAAACGACCGCAGCGCCGACGCAAAGGTCAGCCCGACGAGCGGATTCACCGGCACCTGCATGAGGCCCTCGATCTCGTATTCTACCGGGTCCTCGGCCGTAAGGATTTTGAGATCGGGCGTATTCACGACCCGCAGACCGCTGTAGAGCGTGGTCGTTTTCCCCGATCCCGTGGGCCCGGTGACGATGAAAATGCCGTTCGGCCGGCGGATGATGTCATTGATGCCGTTGAAGACATCTTCGGGCATTCCGAGTTGGGACAACTCGAGTTGCACCGCCGACTGGTCGAGGACGCGCAGCACGCTGCTTTCGCCGAACTGCGTCGGCAGGGTCGAGACGCGCAAGTCAACCTGTCGTCCGCCCAACGTGATCTTGATGCGCCCGTCCTGCGGGATGCGGCGCTCGGCGATATTGAGGTTGGCGAGCACCTTCAACCGCGAGGTGATCGGCAGCGCCAGCGATCGGGGCGGCGGCGCCATTTCGTAGAGCGCACCATCGATGCGGTAGCGGATCTTGAACTCGTGCTCAAACGGCTCGAAGTGGATGTCCGAAGCCTTGTCGCGGATGGCCTGGCCAATCACGAGATTTACAAACCGGATGATCGGCGTCTGTTCCGCCATCGTCTCGATGTCGTGGGCGGAGAGTTTGCTTTCGTCCTGCGTGAATTCGCCCGTGCTAATTTCCTCCAACAGGTCCGCGATGCTGGCATCGTCTTCGCCGTAATGCTGGCGAATCTGGACGTCGATTTTCTCCGGGTCGGACAGAAACAGACGAACGCTTCGGCCCAAGGCAAAAGTCAGGTCGTCCACCGCGTGGCCGTTGAAAGGATCGGCCGCCAGCAGATCGATGCTAAAACTATCCACTCGGATCGGCATGACCGCATAGTCCCGGGCCAGCTTTCCAGTCAGAGCCGCGATCGCATCGCCGGGAAATTGGGTCGGCATATCCGGCAAGTAGTCGTAGCCCAGATGCGCGGCGATTCGTTGGAGCAACGCAGGTTTTTCGATCAGCCCGAGATCCACGACGACATCGGCCAGCGGTTTACCGGTGGCTTTATGCTCCGCGTTGAGTTCGTCGAGCTGCGCAGGCTCGACGAGTTTTTGGTCTCGCAGAAACTCGTAAACTGCGGGGCTGTGCGTGGAAAACATTTTGGGGTAATGGGCGGGTGACGATGGTCAGAGAGAACGCAACTGCGCACCGCTTTGCACTAATTTTTCCCGCATGATCAAGGGTTCTTGGGCTTTTTCGAGCGCCTCGTCGGGCGAAACCAAATCTCGATTCACGAGGCTCAGGAGATGCGTGTCCAGCGTGATCATGCCTAAGTTGGACCCGGTCTGAATGTCTGAGGAAATCCGGAAGGTTTTGTTTTCCCGGATGAGGGAAGCAATCGAAGTGTTGTTAACCATAATTTCGAAAGCGGCCACGCGCCCCCCGCCGATTTTTTTGCAAAGCACCTGGGAGATAACCGCCACGAGGGACGAAGCCAGTTGGGTGCGAATCATTTCTTTCACGCTGGCCGGGAAGGCATCGACGATGCGGTCGACCGTCTTCGCGGCGCTGTTGGTGTGGAGCGTGGCGAAGACCAAATGCCCGGTTTCGGCCGCGGTGAGCGCGGCCTCGATCGTTTCGAGATCGCGCATCTCGCCCACCAAAATAACGTCGGGGTCCTGCCGGAGCGCGCGGCGTATAGCCTCAGAGAAACTCGGTACGTCAGCGTGCACTTCGCGTTGGGTGACCACACACCGTTTGTGCGCATGCAAATACTCGATCGGATCTTCGATCGTGATGATATGTCCGTCGCGGTTCTCATTCACGTAGTTTATCATCGACGCCAGCGTCGTGGACTTGCCGGATCCGGTCGGGCCGGTGATCAAGATCAAACCGCGCGGCCGATAAAGCAGTTCGCGGATTTTATCCGGCAGACCGAGTTCTCGCAGGCCAAATAGTTTATTGGGAATTTGCCGCAGCACCATCCCGTAGCAGCCCTTGGAACGGAGGACCGAGACGCGGAAACGCGCCTTTTCCCCAAACGCAAAACCGAAGTCGGTTCCGCCGTTGAGCTGCACGTTGCTCAGGTGGCTTTCGGGCGTGACCGCTCGCATGAGCCTCTCGGTATCGCCGGGCGTGAGCGCTGGTCCGTCGATCGGCAACATGCTGCCACTGAGCCGCAACGTCGGCGGCTGGCCGACTTGGAGGTGAAGGTCGGAGGCATTCTGGTCCACCACGAGTTCGAGCAGCTCGTTCAGTTCGTAATGCATCACATGGGACGGTGCGGCCGCGGTCGGAAACGAAGTCATCGTTAGCTGGCGTCGCCGACGGTGATCGAAACGACTTCGTCGATCGTGGTCAGACCGGCCGTCACTTTGCGCAAGCCATCTTCGCGCATCGTGCGCATGCCGAAGCTCCGGGCTTTGTCCCGCAGTCTCGCGGAACCGGTATTTTCATAAATCAACCGCTGCACGTCCTCGTTGATCAGAAACAGCTCGACGATCACCAGCCGGCCGCGGAATCCAGTGCCGTTGCAATTGGCGCAACCGGTGCCCTTGGCAAAATTCGCCGCCGAGGCCATCGCCGGGGAGATGTTGAGCGAGCGCAGCTCGGCGGCGGTCGGCTGGTAGGGCTGCGTGCACTTGGGGCAGATCTTGCGCACCAGTCGCTGAGCGAGCACCGCTCGCAACGAGGTCGAAACCAAGAATGGTTTCACGCCGATATCGATTAAGCGCGTCACGGCGCTGGGCGCATCGTTGGTGTGCAACGTCGAGAACACCATGTGGCCGGTAAGAGATGCGTTGATCGCGATCTCGGCCGTTTCGAGATCTCGAATCTCGCCGATCATAACGATGTTGGGCGCCTGCCGGAGCATGGATCGCAGCGCCGAAGCAAAGGTCATCCCCACGTCCGCCCGCACCGGCACTTGGTTGATGCCGTTGAGCTGATACTCGACCGGGTCCTCCACCGTGATGATCTTGCGGTCGGGTTTGTTGATGTGGTGCAGGCAGGAATAAAGCGTCGTCGTTTTGCCCGAGCCGGTCGGTCCGGTCACCAGCACGATCCCATCGGGCATCGCGATGAGCCGTTCCATCTCCTTCTGGTCATCGCTGAAAAAACCGAGCTGCGGCAAACCGAGTTGCAGTCCTTCCTTGTCGAGAATGCGCATCACAATGCTCTCGCCGTGCGCCGTCGGCAGCGACGAAACGCGCAGATCGAGTTGCCGGCCATTAACCATAATCTGAATGCGTCCATCCTGCGGAATCCGTTTCTCCGCGATGCTGATGTTGGCCATAATTTTCAGCCGGGAAACAATTGAAAGCTGTAACCGCTTGGGCGGATTCTCCACTTCGAGGAGCACGCCATCGATCCGGTAGCGCACCCGGAAACGTTTCTCCAGCGGCTCCATGTGGATATCCGAAGCCCGCCGCTGAATCGCTTCCAGAATGATGCTGTGCACCAATTTCACGACGGGAGCATCGGCGTCGGTATCGCTCACGTTGCCGAGTCCACTGGCCTCAGTCGAAGCAACGGCGGAATCCCCGTTACCGGGGGCCGAGAGATTACTCAACAACTGGTCCAGCGAGCCCGCATCCTTGCCGTAGAATCGATCGATGGCCGCGGCGATATCGTCGGCCGTCGCCACGTGCGGCTCGATCGTGAGCTTCAACATGTGGCCCAAATTATCGACCGCTTCGGTGTCGATCGGGTCGGAAATCGCCAGCTTGAGCACCCTGCCCTCTTGGGCAAACGGGAGAATTTTATAGCGCGCCGCAAACTCCCGCGGCACCAGTCCCAGGACCTCGCCCGAGACTCGCACCACCCCCAGATCAGGCGCCAGCGGCAGACCGAAATCGGCCGCCAAAAACTCCGCCACGCGCCGGAGATCCAAACCGGCGTCGGCCACCAGCAAGGCCAGCAGTCGCGGGGCCGGCGTCACCAAATCCGCGTGCTCGGCGATCTGCCGGCGGGCGCGCTCGACCGCCGCCGGAGCAACCAAGGTCCGCTCCAAGGCCAACTGCACGATAAACTCATCCGCCCCCGGCGTCAGAGCGACCGAAGACACGGAACCGGCGGAGGAGAAATCGCTCATGATGGGTGATTATTGACGGCTGAGACTGAGCAAGAACTCGGCATTCGATTTGGTCTTCTTGAGCCGCGTGATCAGCATCTCCATCGATTCGATCGGCCCAAGGCCCTGCATCGCCCGACGCAAACCATAGATGCGTTGGAGTTCCTCGGGATGGTAAATGAGCTCCTCTTTGCGCGTGCCGGAGCGATCGATATTGATTGCCGGGAAAATCCGGCGTTCGACGAGACCGCGGTCCAGATGAATCTCGCTGTTGCCGGTGCCTTTGAACTCCTCGAAAATGATCTCGTCCATCCGGCTACCGGTGTCGACCAGCGCGGTGGCGATGATCGTGAGACTGCCGGCACCTTCGATGTTTCTGGCGGCACCAAAGAAGCGCTTGGGTTTCTGCAACGCATTCGATTCCAAGCCGCCCGACATCGTCTTTCCCCCGTTGCCGGAGAGCGCGTTGTAGGCCCGGGCGAGCCGGGTAATCGAATCCAGCAGGATGACGACGTGTTGCCCTTGCTCGACCAAGCGCCGGGCCTTCTCACCCACCATCTCGGCGCAGTGGACGTGACTCTCGGGCGTCTCATCAAACGTGGACGAAACCACTTCACCCTTCGTGTGCCGGCGGAAATCCGTGACCTCCTCGGGGCGCTCGTCGATCAAAAGCAAAATCAACTTCACCTCGGGACTGTTCGCCGAAATCGAGTTGGCGATGTTTTGCATCAGCACGGTCTTTCCGGTGCGCGGAGGGGCCACAATCAGGCCGCGTTGGCCGAAACCGATCGGAGTCAAAATGTCGACGGCCCGCATGGACACGTCTTTCGCGACCTCTTCGGATTCCAGCAAAATACGCTTCAGCGGATAATAGGGCGTCAGCTCCTCAAACGGCGTTATGTTGGCAATGGCCTCGGGCGCGAGCCCCATGACTTTGTCAACCCGCACGACGGCCGGACAACGATCACCGGGCTGCGGCGCTTGCACCAGCACCTCCACGTGATGGCCGCGCTTCAAACCATAGCGGGTCACCAAACTTTCCGGCAGATAAGCATCGTCAGGGTAGAGCCGATAATTGCCCTGTGCGTGCACGATAAACGCGCCGCGGTCCGTCATATCGATATAGCCGCGGTCCAATATCGGCCGCTTGGCCGTCGCCGCTGCCGAAAAAATCTGCGCCTGCAGCGTCCGCCGGTTAGGCGCACCTTCGAACGTGATCCCCTCACGTCGGGCAAACGCAGTGAGTTCGGCCAACGTTAGCGTGTAGAGATCGTCCAGCACCAACGGCTCGCCTCCCCCCGACGAAATTTCGGCCGCCAAAGTATCGAGGGTGGAGACATTAGTAAATCGGGCGGGATTCGGCAAATCCCCAAAAACCTGCGGCGCACTCGGCGGTAAGGGCTGCGGTGGAAAGGCGGGCGCTGGCCCACCACCACCGCCGCCGAATCCACCGCCGCCCGGGCCGCCGGGCTGCCACGGTCCAGCACCGTGGCGTCCGCGCTTCCGTTTATTGCGTTTCCAAGCGTCACGGCCTTGCCACTCGCCGCGTCCGCCACCGCCGCTACCGGGGTGCCCGTTACCGCCGTTGCCGCTAAAACCATGCGGCTCGCCCGGTCCACCGCCGCCCGGTCCGGAACCCTGCTCCGAAGCCGGCGCAGCATTGAAGTCGCCACCCTCGTTACCGCCGAAATCATGGCCGGAAGCTTGAGCCGAAGGCCTTTCCGACGGTCCCGGCGAAGGCGAACGGTCAGGAACAAAAATCGCAGCGGGCGGCGTCGAAACCGGGGCAGGCGTCGGCACAAAAATCGGTTGGGGTGACGGCGCCGACGTTTCGTAATTCGTGGCCGCCGGGCCCTCAAAAGACAATTCGGCCTCGGCCGATTTCCCCTTGGCCTTGGCCTTAGCTTTGGGCTTACCCACCCGCGGACTGGCCGGCCGCTTGGCTTTTTTGGACGCAGTCGCTGCGGGTTTGGCGGAAGACGGAGATTCGTCGTCGGATTTGGGAGAAAGGGCCATGATGGAAAAATGCTAAACGCCCGACTCGAAGGGGGCAGAATGAACTATGAGCTGAAGAAATTAATTGGGTAAGGAACCGACGAGCGTGTCGATTTGAGCGTGGAGAAATAAAAGGGTCCCGTCGTTCCACAGGACCTTGTCGGCAAGTTCAACTTTGCGCGCCAGAGGGAGTTGCTTCGCAATCCGTTTTTCGGCGAGACCTCGCGACAGACCGCGTTGCTCCAGACGAACGATTTGCTGATCGAAAGAACACGCCACGCAGACCGTGAAATCAAACCAATTCTCCAATCTCTGCTCAAAGAGCAGCGGCACTTCAAAAATCCACCGTCTCACCGAAGCCAACGCCAACTCTTCCCTCCAAATGCCAAAAAGGATCGGGTGCGTAAGTGCCTCAAGCCAGACCCGTTCGCGGTCATCACCAAACACCCGTGCCGCCAAAACCGACCGGTCCACCCGGCCGTCGGTCATCAAGATTGCATCGCCATAGCGTGCACAGATCTCCCGCGTCACGGCCGGGTCTTGGAGCACTCGGTTTCGGATCAGAGCATCCGAATCAACGAGATGAAAGCCCAACGCGACGAATTTCTGGGCCGCCGCCGATTTCCCGCACCCAATCCCCCCGGTCAGTCCTAAGATCATGACTCAGCGGCGTTCATCGCCAGCTTTAGGCTTGCGCCTTTTTTCCGCAAATTCCTTATCATTTTTAGAAATTTTCGCCAAGCGCTCCACGAGGCAACGCGATTTTCAATTCGTTTACCTATGCCCCGGACCATCGATACCAAGTCTGGGCAAGCCGTAGCCCAGTTTGTCCATCAAGTGTTTCAGGGACTATTGCTAGGCGTATCGAATCCCTGGATCGCCCGGATCTTCACCGAGGTCGCAGCACTTTTTTTAGTTCGCCATCCCGATTATTCGGCGATCGGCCTGCGCGATCATACCCTCGTACCCCTCTTGCCAGCGTCCGCACGCTTGGTCGAGCTCTTCGCCGGCACTCACCGCGCCGAGATCGAGCCCATGGCGAGTTGCCGACAACTTGAACGCACGAAAATATTGGGCCTTCCCGACTCGAGGGTGATTCCGAAGGCCTCTGGCATTTTTTGGCAGAGGCCTTCCCGCGTGGGCTCAAACCTTACCCCGTTGCCGGCAAGCAAAACATTCCGATGATCTGCACACGTCTTTTAGCAGCAACGACCTGACTCCGCCCCATCCCGGTTCATGCTCGCTACGATCTCATCCGCCGCCCTCCAAGGCATCGACGCGGAGCCCGTCCACGTCGAGGTAAACGCAGGCGAGGTCGGCGAACCCCGCATCTATCTCGTCGGCTTGCCCGATGCGGCCGTCAAGGAGTCCGAAGACCGCGTCTTCTCCGCGCTGGGCAACAGCGGCTTTCGCCCGCCGCGCACTCGCACCACGATCAATCTCGCCCCCGGCCACCTCCGCAAGGAAGGGCCGATTTACGATCTGCCCATCGCTCTGGGTATTCTCGTCGCGACCAAGCAGCTCATCGCGCCAGCGCTCGACGATTTTCTCATCGCCGGCGAACTCAGTCTCTCCGGCGCCACCCGCCCCGTGCGCGGAGCTTTGGCCATGGCTCGCTTGGCCCGCTCCTTGGGCAAACGCGGCGTGCTCCTCCCCGCCCTCTCGGCCGAGGAGGCCTCGCTCGTCGAAGGCGTCGCCGTCTATCGCGTCACCTCGCTCGACGAAGCGTTCCGTTTTCTCAGCGGTGAAAAACCTCTGACCCCGCTCGACCCGCTGCTCGCGCGCTCTCGTCCCGCGAGCGCTCAAGCCACCGAGGGTCTTGGCGATTTTTCCGAGATCAAGGGCCAACACGCCCTTCGCCGTGCTGTCGAGGTTGCCGTCAGCGGCAGTCACAATCTCCTGATCATCGGCCCGCCCGGCGCCGGCAAATCGATGGTCGCAAAACGGCTGCCGACGATCATGCCGCCGCCCACCCTCGACGAACACCTGGAGATTCTCAGCATCCACTCCGCCGCCGGCCGCACGATTTCAGGTGAGACCTCCTGGGGCACCCGGCCCTTTCGTTCGCCCCACCACACGGTCTCCGACATCGCCCTGCTCGGCGGCGGCACCAGTCCTGGGCCCGGTGAAATCTCCCTCGCGCACCACGGCGTACTATTCCTCGACGAGTTGCCCGAGTTCAAACGCTCCGCCCTCGAAGTCCTCCGCCAGCCTCTCGAAGATTGCAACGTCACCATCTCGCGCAGCGCGGGAAAAGTCACCCTCCCCTGCGCTTTCATGCTGGTCGCGGCGATGAACCCCTGCCCCTGCGGCTACCTCGGCGACACGAAGCACGAATGCCGTTGCACGCCTTCGCAGGTCCAGCGTTACCGCGCCCGCATCAGCGGCCCTCTCCTTGACCGCATCGATCTTCACATCGAGGCCCCGGCCTTGGCTATCGGCGATCTTCGCTCGGAAAAGCCCGGCGAATCTTCGGCGGTGATTCGGGCGCGGGTTCACACCGCCCGCACGGTTCAACACAACCGTTTCTCCGGTTCCAAGACCACCGCCAACGCCCGCATGACGCACGCGCAGATCCGCAAACACTGCGGGATCGATTCCACGCTCGGTGACCTGCTCCAGCAGGCGATGGAACAACTTTCCCTCTCCGCCCGCGCCTATGACCGCATTTTGAAGGTCGCCCGCACCATCGCTGACCTCGCCGGGGCCGAACGCATCGAGTCCCCCCATTTGCTCGAGGCCATCCAATACCGCAGTCTCGACCGCGCGGTCTTCTACTGACGCCGGATTGGGTCGGCCTTCTCGCCAGGAAACCAAAAAAACTCGCGCTTGACGCGTCGCACAAAATCCAAAGCTTTTCGCCTCCTTCATCGCCCCCATCGTCTATCGGCTAGGACGGGTGGTTCTCATCCACCAAAGCGGAGTTCGACTCTCCGTGGGGGCACCAATTTAAGACCAAAAAAAAACCCGCGCCTTCGATGGCGCGGGTTTTTGTTTTCAAAAAATCAGGCTAAGTCTCGCTCAGCCAAACAGCTCGTTCGTCTTGAAGAACCGCGCGAGTTCGATCGCTGCGTTCTCATCGGTGTCGGAGGCGTGGCAGACGTTCTTCATCATCTCGGTGCCAAAGTCGCCCCGGATCGTCCCTTTCGCCGCCTTGCGCGAATCGGTCGGCCCCAGCAAATCTCGCACTTTGGCGACGATACCCGGCCCTTTCAGCGCGAGCATGATCACCGGCTTCGAACTCATGAAGGCCTCGATCTCGGGGTAAAACGGCTTGGTCGCGACATGGGCGTAATGCTCGCGCAACACCGCCGGGTCGAGTCGGGTCATCTTGCACCCGATGATCTCGAAGCCGGCGCGCTCAAAGCGGTCGACCACATTTCCGACATGCTTTTGGTCCATGCAGTCGGGCTTACAAATGACGAAGGTTTTATCCATAAACCTCCAACAAATCGCCGCCCCCTCCCGATGGGAAGCCTGTTTTTAGACCCGCCCCGACAGACGCCCCGTCTCGCGCAAAATCGCCTCCGCCACGTTCTCCCCGCTTTCCATGGCTCCTTGGATCGACGCCGAATTCACAAAGTCCCCCGCCACCCACACCCCTGGCCTCACCTCCCCGGCCCCCAGCCGCGCCAACGGCCACCGCACCGGTAAAGCCCGTTTCACCCGATAACTACGCAAATGCCTCCAGTCCTTCACCTCCGCTCCGAACCACACGGATAATTCCCCGCTTATCTCCGCCACCAACGGCGCCTCGTCCATCGCCTGATCGCCCAACACCGAGACCGATACCAGCGCCTCACCCTTGGGTGCGTAGCCCGGCGCCACCTCGCTCAGCACCGCGACGTTGTTCACCCGCCCCCGGCCCGTTCCATTCAGCATCAACGTCGGCTCACCCAGCGGACTTTTCTTCGCCGCAAAATACACCGCCGTCACCTCCCGCCACGTCGGCGCCTCAACCTCCGGTAGCAACTCCGCAGCGCCCGCTCCCTCCGTCGCAACCACGATCTGTCGGCCTTCAATCCTCTCGCCGCCCACCAACCGCAGCGCGCCCGTTTCCACCGCTGCCACCCGCGCGTTCAGTCGCACCGTGCCCGGGGCCAATCCTGCCGCCAGTTGCTCGGGGATCGCCTGCATGCCCAAGGCCGGCACCGCCGTATCGCCCTCGGCAAACATCCTGAAAACAAACTCCAACATCCGGCTCGAGGTCTCCAGTTTCGCATCCAAAAAAACGCCCCCGAGCCACGGCCGCATAAAGCGCTCGATCATCCGCTCAGTAAAGCCGTGCGCCCGCAGAGCGCTCAACGCCGTCGTCTCCGGCCGGGCGAATAGCTCGGCCATCGTCCCGCGCCGCGCCGCCGCCCGCAGTGTCGCGATTCTCAACTTGTCCCCCAGGGAACCCACCGGCGCCCGCAACGTATCCCACAGCGCCCCCGGCTCCCGCCATGGATCACTCACCCGGTGCATCCGACCCTCGCACCACACCCGCGCCCCCGCCGAAAATCTCTGCAACTCCAGTCGCTCGTAATCCAACCACCGCTTCGCCGCCGGATACGCCGTGAGCAGCACCTGAAACCCGCGGTCCAAACGAAATCCCTCCACCTCGTCCGTGCGCACCCGGCCGCCCACGCCGTCGCTCGCTTCGAGCACCGTGCAGTCCACTCCGTCCGCCTGCAATCGCCGCGCGCAGGTCAGCCCCGCCAACCCACCACCCACGATTACTACGTCCTTCATGTCCTCGCCTGCACCGCCATTCGCTCCGCCATGGCCCAGCCGGAAAGCGCCGCGCCTTCCACCCGCGGCCCGCCAAAGGCGTCACCCGCCAAGCCCAGCCCCAAGTCGGGCAACCACACGCAGGGCTGAGCAAACGTCGCCGCCGGCTCGCTAAATTTCCAGCGCTGCAGCGCCACGTTCACGACCGGCGCCCCGAGCTGGTCCGCAATTCCCGGCACCACCAGCGCCGCCAGTTCCGCCTCCGTCTTTGCGTAGTGCTCGGCGGCAAACGCCGAACTCAGATGCACGGTCACCGCCGCGTGGCCCTCCGGCGAGATTCCCTTTTTCGAATTGTCCGCCATCCACCGCACCGGTCCATCGGCGAACGCGATGCCTTCGGCCGGCATCGCACTCGGTCCGGCCAGCGTAAGCAACAACGCCAAACAGGGATGATACGTCAGCGCCGCCAACTCCGCCGCCAGCAGCCGCGGCAATTCCACGCCTCCCGCCTTCAGCAACGCCAGCGATTGCGGCAACGGCGCCGTCAACACCAGCCGCCCTACCCGCCAAGCCGGCCGATTCTCGATCGTCAGCTCCCACACGCCGAATTCGCGCTGCACGCTTACCAACTTGGACTCGCGTTGGATCTCCAAACCTTCGGCCAGAAATTTCCCGAGTGCGTTCATGCTCGGTTTTGCCATCCACCGGTGCGCCGAAGCCCCCGGCCACGGCGCAACAACCCCGGCCGCCGCCCATTCCGTCACCTGAGCCGCGAACCGCTCCGACTTCGCCGTGAAATACTGCGCACCCGTGTCGAAGACCGCTTCGCCCACCCGCTTCGTCGCCATCCGCCCGCCCAAACCGCGGCTCTTCTCAAAGACAACCACTTCGGCGCCTCGCGCCTTCAGTTCACGCGCCAGCAACAAACCGGCAATTCCCGCTCCCACCACCGCGATCGTTTCGTTCATAAATTAAACCCTCAGCCTTTCCGACCAAGCACATGGCGCAATGCTGATTCCAACCCCGCGTGCCGCCACGTGAACCCGGCCTGCGCCGCCCGCACCGGCACCGCCCGCATGCTGGCCAGCAAGGTTTCCTCGGCCATCTCGCCAAAAATCAATTTCAACGCCGCCGCCGGCACCGGCAAAATCGCCGGCCGTCGCAACACCCGCCCCAACGTCGCCGTGAACTCAGCGTTGGTCACCGGCTCGGGCGCCACCGCGTTGAACGCACCTCGCCACGTCGGATCGAGCACCGCCCGCAAGTAAAGCGCACAAAGATCATCCGGTGTGATCCAGCTCATCCACTGCCGCCCCGTCGCCAGCCGCCCACCCGCTCCGACCAAAAACGCCGGCAACATCTTCGCGAGCGCGCCGCCGGCCGGAGACAACACGACGCCTGTCCGCAGCGCCACCGTCCTCACGCCCAACGACTCGATCGCGGCCAGTTCCCCTTCCCATGCCGCACACACCTCCGCCAAAAATCCCCCACCCAACCCCGCGTCTTCACCCAAAACCGAGTCGCCTTGGCTCCCGTAAAACCCCACCGCCGCCGCGCTCACGACCACTTCCGGCCGCTCGCCTGCCGGCCGCGCCGCGATGGCCTTCGCCAACGTCCGCGCGCCATCGACGCGGCTGGATCGGATGGCCGCCTTGCGCACCGTCGTCCAACGTCCGCCCGCCACGTTCTCCCCTCCCAGCAGAATCACCGCGTCGACTCCCGCCAGAGCGCGCCCGTCGATCGTCCCCGCCGACGGATCCCATTGAAATTCTCTTTCGCCCCGCGCCGGCCGTCGCACCAGCGATCGCACCGTGCAACCCTGCGTCTCCAAAAATCCTTGCAACGCCCGCCCGACCAAACCCGACCCACCCGACACCAGCACACACTTCGCCGGCCCGCTCGCACCCATCTCCAAATCCGCCTTCGTCACCGCATGCCTATACTCGAACATGCGGCTCAATTGCGACCGCGTAAACGCCGCTCCGCCCAGACGGCCAAGCACACCCAATGGCAGTCGATAATGAATCTCGTCCGTCAGCACACACGCATGCGATCCCTCCGGATCGATGCGATGCAGGTGTTCCCACTTCGCAAACGGGCCGCTAAATAGCACATCCCTAAACTGCCTGCCTTCGATGTAGTCCCGGTGCTCGATTTCCCACTTCAGCCAAATCGGCCCGGCCTTCGCCCGCAGCGACACCCGCGCGCCGTCCCTGATCCCGCCTACGTGCCGCGTGAGCTCCACACGCTCCCAAGGCGGACACAATCGCGCAAACGCTCCGGGCCGCTCATGCCAGGCAAACACCTCCGCCGCAGGCCGCGCGATTCTCACGGCACGCTTGAAAATTTCATCAGCCACGGGCGCCTCCGTTCTTCCTCATCCGACACGCATCCGAGCAAAACTTCACTTCGTCCCACACTTTCTCCCACTTCTTGCGCCACGCAAACGGCCTTCCACACACCACGCAGGGCTTCGTCGGCAGATCGGATTTTTTGCGCATTTTCGGCATAGAGAAAACGTTCTGCTCTAAAGCCCCAAAAGTCCACCTGCCACCTTGGGCGCGCCGCCGTTACTTTGGATTTCCTGCGTCCGCGCGCGGATCGCCGCCCGCTCGCTCTCACCGAGTCGCGCGATGTTTTTCACCTGCAACGCCATCCGCTGGTTCTTGGCCAGCAACGGCTCATGCCGCAGCAGAAAATCCCAATAGAGCGTCGTGAACGGGCAAGCCTCTTCCCCCACCGACTTCGCCGGATCGAATCGGCAGCCCGCGCAATAATTGCTCATCCGGTCGATGTACTTCCCCGTCGCGGCGTAAGGCTTCGAAGCCATGATGCCGCCGTCCCCATACTGCGACATCCCGAGCACGTTCGGCAGCTCCACCCACTCCACCGCGTCCACGTAAACCGCCAGATACCACCCGTGGACTTTCTGCGGCTCCACTCCGAGCAGCAGCGCATACAGCCCGGTCACCATCAGCCGCTGGATGTGATGAGCGTAGCCGTGTTCCAGCGTCTGCCCGATGCTCTGCTTCAGGCAGTTCATCTCGCACGTCCCCGTCCAATAAAAGTCCGGCAATTTCTCCTTCGCGCCCAATGCGTTCAGCCCCGCGTAGGCTGGCATCTTCAACCAGTAAATCCCCCGCACATATTCCCGCCACCCGAGGATCTGCCGGATGAAGCCCTCGGCGCTCGCGAGATGGACATGGCCTTCCCGAAACGCCCGCTCCGCCGCCGCCACGACTTCGCGCGGGTTGAGTAATTTCAGGTTCAACGCCGCCGAAATCCGCGAGTGAAACAGCCACGGCTCCTCCGTCCACATCGCGTCCTGAAACTGCCCGAAATTCGGCAACCGATGCTCGATAAAGTCCGCCAAGGTCACCCGCGCCGCCTCCGGTGTCACCGGCCACGCAAAATCCTTCAACTCGCCCGGGTGACTCGCGAACCGTCTCTCCACCATCGCCAAAACCTCTCGCGTCGTCGCGTCGGGTTGGCTCAACCATGGCGCCTTCAGTTTTTCCGCAGCGGGACCGCCTTTCTTAAACGCCCCGCGATTGTCGTGATCGTAGTTCCATTCCCCGCCCTCCGGCTCTCCTTTCTTGTCGAGCAACACGCGATGCTTCCGCCGCACTTCCCGGTAAAAAAACTCCATCCGCAGCATCTTCCGGCCTTCCGCATGGGCCGCAAAATCCGCCCGCGTCTGGAAAAAGTGCCGGTCTTCCCGCACCTCGAGCGGCCGATTCACCTTCTTCGCCAGCGCCGTCATCGCATCCTGCACCCGCCACTCGCCCGCCTCGGTCATAATGAGTCGCTCGGGCTTCAACTCCGACACCGCGCGCGCCAACTCCCCGGCCAGCGTCTGCGTGTTTCCGGCGTCATCCAGCTCCACATAATTTACCCGCCGCCCCAGCTTTTTTTGCGCATCCCGAAAATGCCGCATCGCCGCCAAAAACACCGCGATTCGCGGCTTGCTCGTCCACACGTGCTCCGACTCTTCCGCGACCTCCGCCATCCACACCGCATCCTGTTTCGCATCGAAGCCGTCGAGCGCCGCTGCCTCCGCGTCCAACTGGTCGCCCAGCACCACCACTAGATTCCGCACCGATTTGATCATAAAACTACCTGGTCAGTCAGCGACCACAGCCTCCGGCCCACGCAGCGCCTTAAACGCCGCCAACGCTTCATCGCGCGCTTTGGCGTGGTTCACCATCGGCCCCGGATAGTTCTTCCCGAGCTCCACTCCCGCCCGCGCCAGTACCGCTGCCGGCGCCTCCCAAGGCGCGTGCATGTGCTCTGCCGACAGCTTGGCCAACTCGGGCACCCACCGCCGCACATAGTCGCCATCGGCATCAAAACGCGTCCCTTGCAGCACCGGCGCAAACACGCGGAAATACGGTGCGGCATCCGCCCCGCACCCCGCGCTCCACTGCCAGCCGAGCGTATTGCTCGCGAGATCCGCATCGACGAGCGTGTCCCAAAACCACGCCGCGCCGTGCGTCCAATTGAGTCGCAGGTGTTTCACCAAAAACGACGCCACCACCATGCGCACGC
>SXGQ01828051.1_pt1 | contig 15415 bp, 23 predicted proteins | sample 3178371 | NCBI WGS metagenome assembly SXGQ01 (sample SAMN11356859, study PRJNA531348) | freshwater metagenome | isolation source: freshwater sample F1-20 | place: China: Fuxian Lake, Yuxi | collected 2017-12-25
ACACTCCCAGTACTCGGAACAGGAATCGAACCTGCATGGCCACAATGGCCAATGGATTTTAAGTCCCAATTTTGTTAACCCATAAGCTTTTTATCCTATGGTTCTTACAATTCATTTCTTGTAAGTTCGGCGTACATTTTCATCCCATTAGGATGTCGGACTCTCTTGGGGTGATTATACTCTATTTCTAGTTTCACACCCTACGCTCTACGGTTTTTTAAGATTTTAACCTTAAAATTACCTCGGTATTAGCATCTCAACCTTCACCGATTTAGCCCAATTTTCACTTATTCGTTACCGAACAAGGCGACAAACTTTTTATCGTGTCTACCTATTCCACCATCCGAGCGTATTATATATGTGGTACAGTAGTTGACAACTACACTCGTTTCACCATCATTTGTCAACAGGTCTATGAACTTAACGAGTTCACCTTTTCTTACCACCACAATATATTTTAAAAAGAGGACAAGGCAGGAATTACGTTCTATCTTGCATTCCATCTCAAGAACTGCCTATTACCAGTGGGTTTGTGGTTACCTTGTCCCAATTTCAATATGTCAATGAACTTTTTCTTTTTACGGGAGTAGGACACTCACCTCTAAACTTCCTACCCCCGTTGTTTGTTTTACAAATATAAGTAATCTTTTTTAATCTACCAAATCTTTTTTAATGTTTTTTTTCTGATTTTACACATTTTAATTCTAACATTAATTTGTCAACCTCAACCATTTTTTGTTCAACCTTATAGAGTTTATAAAACAAATACCCAAACATTACAACCATAACAATTGTCAATAATTTTTTAACCATAATATCTTTATTTTATCATACAAATATAAGTAATCTTTTTTAGTTTGACAAACTATTTTTTATTTTATTTTGCATTATTAATCACAACATAGATTGTGTCAATTACTTTTCCTTCTGTTTTACAATCACAATCTGATTTTGGTTTATCACCACCAAACATATTACCGATTGGGTCTTTATCTAATACAACAACCTCTTTTACAAAATAATTTGTTTCACCTCTATTATTAAACCAGTTTTTACCAAAAGTTTCGTGGTATTTAATTTTTACCTTCCAACCATTGGTTGCTGCCGAATCAAGTGTTGAGATTACCTTTGGGTCGTTAACATCATTATCAACAGAGAATTCAAATGGGGTGGCACTATTCATACCTGTTTGTGTTGTGTTTAGAGTTCCTTCCCAAGAGTCATAGACAAGACCTTTTTCTGAGAATTTGGTAATCATTCCAATTCTCTCTCCATTGGAGTAGTTTTCAGTACAAGATGACAATCCCAAAATACCAATCAATCCGCAAATAATAACTTTTTTCATAATTTATCTTTTTTCTTTTTTATAATAAACAAAATCTAATCTTTCAACATATATTGTATCCTGAACATTTAAATATACGGTATCAGCATCCAATTCAATACATGACCATTCATTATTTTTACCTTTAAAATGCCAATGATCTTCAGGTTTAATTATAACATCATTCCACTCCATTGGGTATTTCTCCACACACCATACTTCTTCATAACAAGTTCTGCAAGAAGTTAATGTAAAGATGAAAATAAAAAGGTAGAATAATTTCATTTTGTCAAATTTATTCTAATATCATCAATTCTATTGTATAAAGTTTCAATTACCGTCCACTTTAAACTACGATAATTTTTAGTATCTTTTAATTGATTATCAAAATTTGTTACCAATCTACTAGCCACTCTTGTTTGTTCCCATGTTTCACAAGAATTAATAACATCTTCAATCCATCTAGCTACGTCCCCGTAATGTCTACTTCTTTTGTCCATATCAATTATTTTCATCAAATATACAATTCTTTTTTTAATTAAACAAGATAAAAATAAAAAACCCCTAACATTTCTGAAAGGGGTCTTTATCCGATGATACTCGTATTTAAAAATAAGTTTGTTCAAAATAAAGAATCTGGAATTTATCGTTTTTGTCAACCAAATTAGCTCCATTAATAAAATCGTTAAACTCAACCACTGATTCTCTTTGTATTTCTCTGAATTGTTGTAAGAAATCAAAAGTTGTTAAATCCTCTTGGAAAACATCTTGTGAATCTTTATTATAACTTTTCATTAATTCTAATTCAAAGTCATAAGCTTTATATATAATATCTAGTAAGCTATCAAATTCAAAACTGGTTTCAGATTGTGGCATTTTAATAACAATGTTAAAATCAGCTAAATACTTTTGAATTGTTTGTGCGTGTTCTAATTCTTTATTAGCATCTTCTTCAAAGAAAGCTGTTGCTTTTTTATAGTTCATATCATGACACCAATTAGCTGCTGTTCTATAAAGGTAATGAGCGTAGTACTCATCTTTAATCCTATTTGTAAGAATTTCAATAACTTTATCACTTAATTTATAAAGTTCAGGTTCACCTTTTGTTTTAGTTTCCTTTTCTTCAGTGTCTTTAACTTCTGTTTCTTCTTCAGCCTCAACAATTCTACCCTTTTTAAGGATTTCGTCAACAATATTTCTAGAGGTTGTTCTATTTGTAAAATTTGTATTCATATCTATAATATTTAACTATAAATATGTTCAAAGTAAATAAAAATTTATTTTTTTTGAGGATCTAATTGGGATCGAACCAATGTTTACGGTTTTGCAGACCGCCCCCTAACCACTCGGGCATAGATCCTTATATATTTGTGTGTTTATTAGGTTTTGAAAACAAAATAAGTTCAATTATTTCCATAAGACAAAGATACTAATCTTCACCGTAATAGTCAAAATAATCTTTTCTGTCTTTTAACACAGTTAATAATAAAAATGTGACAACTACTATTGTACTTATTGTTAATACTATTGATTCCATACAATAATATATAGGTAATAAATCTAAAAAGTGTGTGGACTAAAGTTTATTAAATCTTTAAGAAAATGTTATTAAAGTTCAGGGTTCTGATAATTTTCAAAAACTTTTCTAACATCATTTAAATTGGTATGTAATCTATATTCTTGATTAAAGTTTTGGCCGTCGTAATTAAACCATTCCCTAATAGTTTCATGGTTAACATCATAATCCCAGTAACCAACAGATAAAACCCTAGGTTTTCCTCTTTCAACAAAAAATGAGGCTGATAATATTGCTTCTGAAGGATCATAATCTTCCCCCTCTAAATCATTTCTCCTAAATTCTAATCCTCTATGTAAATTATCTCTAGCATCACCTCTAGGTAAAATACCACCATTATAATTTTCTATAATATCACAGAATTCATCAATTTCATCATGGTCATGAAGATAAACCACACCTTGTGGATGTCCATTATAATTTGGGTGTTCTTCGGTATCTCTAAGCCAAGAAAATGGATCCTCTTCATTATCTATTTCTTCATCTTCGGTTACAGTTTCACCACCCCCAGATGATTCACCACCACTTGTAGAACCTGGTCCTTGTTTCCAATAACTTTTATCTAGACTTGGGTCCCAGTCAGGGTCTTTATCACTAAAAGATTTATCACTAGACCAATGAACAGAATCATCACTCCAATGAGCAGTATCTTTATCATCTGTCCAACCTGAAACTTCTTTTAATATTTTTCTAATCCTATCTCGCATATCCTCTGACCTTCATCATTTTCTTCACCACTTTTCTTATGTTTTTTACGAACAATTAACTTCATTAAATTAACCATTTTAGTAAAATAAATAAATTCCGCTGATTCAGGATTTATATTATAAGTCTTATTAAAGTGATTTATTAGTTTGACAGAGTTAACTAGTTCTTCTTTGTTTTTAACTGAAAGAAGTGAATCTTTTACCTTTTCAAAAGCATTTTCTCTTGTTTCAAAATTTTTAGTTTTTAAAAAGGCCAAAGACAATAACATTTTTTTGAATGAATTTTCTTGCATGTCAAACTTATTTAACAATAAATATATGTAAATATACTTAAATAAATTTATGTGGCAATATTTCTGTCTTAAAACCTATAGAACTTTCAAAAGTGTTTTCAAGACTCCATGAACCGTCATTGTATACATTTGGATATTCTGTATTTTCATATTGAAAATCAAAGTAAAATAATTGACCGTTGGGTTCTACTAACGGTTGTATGGATATTAAATCTTGGGTAAAGGTATTAGTAATTTGACTATTAATATTTCTAGTGAGTTCTTCAGATAATAATCTTGTTAATTCAGACTCAATATCTATTCCGTGGTATGCTTGTAAGTCTTGGGCAAGTTCAGGGGACCATGTAGTGTGTAATCTTCTTCTAACACACCCAACATTAAAGGTAGTTACATTAAAATTTAATGAATTGTCAAAAATAAATTTACGTATTCTGTGTATTGGTTCCACTACTATGTAATCAAATTACCGTTCTTATCAATCTTGGTTTCACCTCCTTTATGGTCAAACATGATAATACCATTATCAGTAGGGGCAACCAAAAAGTCAACCTTTTTATATTTCCAAGAACTTAAATCTGATTTAGCTTGATTTTCTTTACTTTTAACTTGTATCGTGGTTGTTTTACCACCATCATTCATAATTAAATCGGTACCGAATAACATATCAATGAAGTCACCGTCACCACCTTGATAAAGAGTTTTCATTCCATATTTTTCTAAAACCTTTTTAACATCATTCTCAGCTTGTTCACCTACCTGTGACATAAAAGTTGTATTTCTAACAAAACTTCTATATTCACTAATGTCTATATATTTGTCTAATACTTTTTCTAATTTGTCTTTTATGGATGATAAATAATTTTTAACACCCAACACATCTTTTTTATTTAACTTTTGAACCATATTACCCCTTTTTAAGAGTTCAGTTAATAATTCAGCTAAATCAGAATAATTTGTATTTAATTTATTTATATAATCAAATTTACCATTTGTATCAAATACCCTATTAACAGATTTTAACACCCCATTTTCATAATAACCATTATTTTCCGATATATAATCGTATTTACCTGATTGGTCATATTTTTTAGTGTCGTAAAGTAACTTTAACGGTAATTGATATTTTTGGTTAACGTCTTTTAATTCCATCATTTGTTCTAATTTGGAATTAATAATATTTTTTAGACCTAAACCATAGTCATTATGTAAAAAATTTTTTAAACTTCCTATTTTATGACATAATTCATTCTCGTCTTTATCTGTAAAATGGGAACAAGATTTATAACTTGTATGTTGGTTACTAAATAAATTTAATTGTTCTTCTTTTAATATTTTTTTTATAGATTTTTTTAAATTCATATTGATAAATATTACTTTCTTAGTTTATCCATCATTCTATGATTAGACCAATTATTTTTTAACAACTTATTTGTTAACATTTCCGCCTCCATTAAAGATTTTTTAATTCTATTGTCATTAAATCTATAAAAATGTTCTATAGTATCTTCATTTAAATTTATTTCATTGTCATTCTTTTTGAATTTCCAAACACTTTTACCTTCATCATTTTTACCTGACCAAATTAATTCGTATTTTAATTCATTTTGTAATAGTTCACTTATTTCGTTAAACCTTTTCATAATTTTATCGTTTAAAAGTTCAATAGAAGTTCTATTTATTATTTTTGGGTCTTATTGTCGGTTGGTACCATCTCTTCAAGTAATCTATTAATTTCCTCCCTTAATATCTTTTTTATTGTTTCTTTCATCACAATAATAAATATCTTAAGTTTTGATTAACTTTTTATGGGCATTAACATTGTTTTCATTATATTCAACAATACTTAAATCCATTTCAGGTTTACCCTCCAGTAAAACATAATCACCTTTACCTTTTTGTTCTTTCCATAATAAATCTATTTCTTTAGGGTACATTTTATTCCAAGTAACTGTAGATTCTCTTCTTAATATCTCTTCAGATTTTTTACTTAATGGGAATATGTATCTAAATTGTTTACCTCTAATTCTACGGATACCTTTTAACTTCATAAAATCAGGAGTCATCCAAAATAATTTTTCTTTACCTAGGAATTCGGCATTTTCTTTTAACAGAGATTTGGAACTCCTTGGATGTATCTTTTCCCCTAAAGGTGAAATATAGATATCGGTCCAAATAAAACTACCATAATAAAAATTAGACCCTTGATAAACATAACCTACTTTACCTACAATTCCATCAGCCCAAGTATATAAAAATTTCTTTTCAGGTAAATTCTTTTTCATCCATCTAACTACTTGAGCTAACATCTGTGACTCTGAATTTCTAGGCATGGAATCATCCATACACATTTTACCTATTTCGTAATAATCTTCAGATTTTAAATTAGGAAATAACTTTTTAATTGTTTGTAGTGGTTGTGTACCCCATCCCAAAGTAACAACACCAACTAACTCCCCATCTAAAAAACAACCCAACCAATGTTTAGTTAGTTTAGGCATCACTTTTGAATAATGTCTTTGTTGTACAAATTCTATTGCTAAAGTTTTTTCAATCTCTCTTATTTCAAAAAAATATTTCATAATTAAAAAGCTAATTCCCCCATTTCATCACACTTAGGACAAGAATACCATTTTTTGAATCTGGAATCAAACACCTGTTTAGCTCCGGCACAACAATCGTATTCATTTGTATCACCCTTTTGTGGTCTTATTTCTTTATTATACAAACATTTCAAAGATTTATCAATGATATATGCATATCTATGTTTTCTTGTCCTAGGAATCCATACACCCTGAACTTCTTTTGTTGATCCTCTTGGGTTAACTTTACCATCCCATCTAAAAAAATCTGATTTTTTATCTGTTAAACCGTAATAAGTGAAGTTACAGACCTGGTATATACTACCACTATGTCTACTATCATCTGCTAAAGTAATAACTGCTCTAACACCTTCTTTCTTTAATAATCTAATACTACCACCCAAAAGATAAGAAGTTAGATTGGTTCCATTAAGTTCAGGGAGAACACAAAGTCTACTAAGTTCTAAAACTGTTTGGTCATCATTAGTTAAACCAAACCAACCTTTTAATGCGACATTACCTTGTGGATTAGAAAAAGTAGCAACACCAATAATATCTTCAGTCTCCCTATCAATCACCGCATAAGAAAATTTAGCAAAGAATTTAGCCTCACCTAAATAATGGTAAGTTTTAACAAAATCATAAGCTTCTTTTTTGGTAACTTCTTTTAGATAAAAGATATCTTTAGCTTTAAGTTCTCTATTGATGAACTTCTGAACTATTTTTGTGTTCATATAAATTATTATTATTTAAAAACTCTTTTTCTTTTTCTAAAGCAATCTCATAAACTTTATAAAGTTCTATGTATTTATACTCACTACTGTTAATCATTCTATAAGCTGTGTTGTATAATTTATTATGAACACCTAACTCAAAAGCTTCAAAAAATATTTCTTCAATCCTAGTCATTTTTAATAATTTAATATTAGATAAATATTATTAAATAGTTAATTATTAAAGTATAATAAAATAAAAAAAGGGAGACAAGCTCCCTTTTAAAATTTAGGTGTCGGAATGGTGATCTTACTATTGTTTTCAGTGATAGTACTAAATCACTCTAAGTATTATTACCCGTTCTAGTTCGGGTGTCTTTAATTCAGTTGAGACAAATCCAACTACCATTTTTACTTGTGATAATCAAGGGGTATGTTTTACAACCTCAAGTGTGGGATTTTCCCACGTTTAAACTCTCCCATGGTAGTCAATTTATAATTTAATTTGAGGTAAATTGATAAAACCCCTTTTCGTTCTTACAAGTTTTTAGAAAAAATTTGCAGAAACCATTCGTTTATTGGGCCTTGTAGTCTCGTTTGACGTACCCATTACACCTTTTAATAGTTTTGTGGTAACGGAATCGTTTTGACAGGTTTTCTAACCGTGAGTGGTCCCCGGCTTTCACCTTTACACCCTTGTAGTTAGACGGGATGTCAAGCCCTTCTTCCGATCTATAGCTTAAATTTAGTTTTTAAATTTGCTGCAATTATTCCTCAATACCACAATATTTCAAAGAACTTTAACAACCTAGATACCAAGTATCTTTTATCACCTATAGGTCCTAAATTGTAACAGGTTCGTCAGTTTTATTATTTATATAACAAATATATAAAAATTATTAAATTACGTCAACGCTATAATTGTAATTTTATCGTGTAATAATATATTTATTTAAAAATGTATTACATGAAGACAAAAACAATAACAGTTAGAATTGAAGAAAAAATAGAAAAAGAACTAACTAAAAAGATTATTAAAGAATCTGAAAAAAAAGAAAAATTAATCAGTAAATCTGACTATATAAGAGAATTAATAAAAAAAGATTTGTATGAGTGATGAAGAAATAATACTAAATGAGTATGTTGTAAATAAAAAATCTAAAAGAAGTATTTTAAATGAATATAAATTTTCTAATTATAAAATTAATAAGGTATTAAAAAATAATAATATTATAATTAGAAATAATAGTTTTAATTCTAGAAAATATAATATAGATGAAAATTTCTTTGGGGTTATAGATACAGAAGATAAAGCTTATTGGTTGGGTTTTATAATGGCCGATGGGTGGATAACTTGTGGTAAGGTTTTGGGTATAAAATTACACCCAAAAGATAAGTCACATCTAAAAAAATTTTTAAACTCAACCAATTCTAATTATCCAATACATGAGGGTGTATCTACACACGGTTACTCCATCGGGGGTAAATTTGTTAACTTAAACATAACTAACAAAAAACTATACAATGATTTACTAGATAAAGGTGTTTTGGTTAAAAAATCAAAAACTTTAGAATTTCCAAATAAAATACCAAATAATTTAATTAACCATTTTATTAGAGGATATTTTGACGGTGATGGTAGTGTTTTCAAAAGACCAGATGGTTACTTAGGGGTTAATGTGTTAGGTACTGAAAATTTTTTAAAAAAAATATTAGAATTCAGTAACATAAATAAAAATATATACAAATACAAAAAAAAAGAGATACATTACATATCTCTTTGTTGTAAAGATGCTACAAAGTTTTTAGAATACATTTACAAAAATTCCATATTGTACTTAGAACGTAAAAAAAATATTTTTACACCACCACTGACTGATATCTTTCAGAGTTAACAGTATTACTCATAATATTATATGGTGTGAATTGTTCTAAATCTGACAATAATGATTTCATAATTGAAGGACTAAAACCGGACACCAATGCCACATTATTTTCGTTGTGTGTTACAGGGAAATTATCACCACTTGCGTTCAGGTTCCAATAAACTATTTTTGGTACTTTATATCCAGCTTGTTCATACATTTCTTTAACCATGTTTTGAGTTGTAGGGTTCCAACCAGAGTCATTTCTATAACCACTACCAGTTGCCTGATTAAACATCATATCACTCATAATCAACACAGTTGTTGGCATCTCATCCTGTGGGATGTTGAATTTAACCGCCTGATTCAAAATAGTTTTGAATGCTGAGTATAAATTTGTTGACATACCCCATTCAGCTCTAACTAATTGATTGTATCTATCACTTAATGGTCCCAAAAGTTTTTGGATTTGGGGTGTTGAAGAGAATGTCATAAACATATCCTTAAATGCCCCTTCATTTCTTTCAGAGATATACATACCCAAAGAAATAGCCACATCCATACATGTAAGGTTTGGATTACCCCCAACGGTACACCCCATTGAACCTGAAACGTCAACCATAGGTAAGATAAGTTCATCAGAACCTTCCATCCAATTAGGAAGTGCCTTCCATTGTTCATTAGCCAAATCTTTATTACCACCAAATGTAAGATTCTTGGTAATATCGTAAGGATAAAGGGCTCCAGCGTTAATCTTCACTTCACCTTTTTTCAAAGATTCAATAAATGATTTAAATCTTTCCCCATCATTACGACCAAAAGCTTTGGTGTACCTTGACATAGCCAAAGATGGTGTCTTTGGGTATTCAATCTCTTCCCATCTTTTTGAACACATTTTTTGTTCAACAGTTTTGGATAATGATACAACCATAGTTCTTAGTTCTTTTGGTGTTACCTTTAAAGATTTACGTACTTTGTTAAATACTAAACCTTTTCTTGGCATCCATTTAGATACTAAAGAAGCTGTTTCTGGGTTGTTTAATCCATGTACAAGAAGTGTGACAACATCATTCTCCAATTCAGTACCGAATAGAACATGAACGTCATCCCATCTTCCGTATTCAGGAATCAAATCAAGATTAGTCTTAACCGTTTGTGGATAGTTTTCAGCCAAATAAGACATGATATCTCTAAAGATTTGTCTTTCTCCAGCACCTTCTCTAACGTCCCTAGACCAAAAGAGAATTCTCATAGCAGTTCTAGGGTCCTCATTGAAAGCTTTAGAAAACAAAGCCACAACTTTATCTTTACCTTTACCTCTCATAGCTCCAATAGAAAAGAAGAGGTTAACACACTCGTTCAATGAAGATGAACTTGTTGTCATCCCATTTTTAGTGGTTGTGTTTTCAGTTTGTAAAGTTTCAGTTAATCTTGACATAATCGTTATTTTTAATTCTTTCTTTTAAAACAGTTCTCAATATTACTAACTATTTATGTATTTGTCAATAGGTTAAATCATTTATTTTTGACGTATTTTCTAATTAATTTAAATATTTCAGTAATATCTGTAAACTCTGATGGTGGTGAGTCATTTCTTCCTGGAAGAAACATCACAGTAAACCCATGATTTGCTTGGAAGGTTTCGGTAACTCTTTTACCACAGATCTCATGAAGATAAATCCAAGGAAAGTTTCCTGATAGTTTTACATCAATTCCTATTTTTTTAAGTCGTTCAATAAACACACCAAGTTTATCAGTACTTATTTTTGTGCTGTTTTTTGTTTCCATTGTATATGTTCCAAATTTAGTTTGTTTTGTTTCCATTCCACAAATATATTAATTATTTTGTTACTTCCAAAATAATTGAATCATCAATATCACAAAAGCTAAAAACAAACACACAAATGTCTTTGTTGTTAGTGGTTCATTAAATATTGACCAACTTAACAACGTAAATACTATTGCTCCAATACTGAAACCTATTAATCTGGACGGCCACATTTGTCCGTCAAAAGCAATTATCATATTCTTAACCGAATACATAAATAACATTGAAATTGGTATCCCCATTAAAACCACTAACCAGTAATGATTTTTAAACCATTCATATTTCATTTGTCCTTGTAATTGAAAGAATGTTGATATCTGAGCCAAAAACCCAAATAACATCCCAATTAATAATGCACCAATATTTACCATATTATTCACCAATTAAACTATCCGTCCTTGTCTGTTTATTTTTTACTTCCATAACATTCAAGTTTTTTATCCGTTACATTCCACAAATCTTTTTTTCCTTCTGTCATATGACAATTGTGTTTCTTACCAGTTCTATTAGCAAAATTAACAAAAATACTATTATTACGATTATTAATAAAATGAGGACATTCCTTACAGGGTTTTTTCATTATACAAATATACAAAAAAAAATCCCACACGATAACATATGGGATTACTTTTTTTATGGTTTTTTTAATTAAGCTATTTCAACAATCTCTAGTTCAAAAATCAATTTTTTACCCGCCAATGGGTGATTAGCGTCAACAGTTACTTTATTGTCATTAATTTCTTTTACAATAACATTAATAGGTCCTGCTGGAGTATCAGCTGAAAGAACGTCACCAACTTTAACACCTTCTGGTAATTGTGTGATATCCACTTCTTGTAATAAGTCTTCTCTAAGTTCACCATAACCTTGTTCAGGTTCAATTTCAATCGTTTTAACATTTCCTGTTTCCATACCAATAACCCCACGTTCAAAACCTGGAATCAACATACCTTCACCTACTGTAAATTCTAGTGGTTCTCTACCCACAGATGAATCAAAAACATTTTGGTCTTCAAATTTACCAGTATAATGTAATTTTACTTTGCTACCTTCTTTAATCATTTTACTATTTTTTAGTTTTTATTATATAACAATTTTAATATTTATTTTTATTATTGTAAAGTAATATTATTCTTTTCTTGTAAAATTAATGCACCAATCTTATACATTTTTCTTTTCCAAGTTTCTGCTTTTTTATGGAACCTATCTTCAAAAAATTTGAAAAACATATATGGGTCTTCTTTTGCTTTTTGGGGTACTTTTTCCATTGTAATATTAACACCTATATTACCCATCGCTTTAACTCCGACTGATAATATTTGGTCCCATAAATTAATTAGGGATTTAATAGCAGCTTCTTTAGATTCTATATCAACACCCAAACTTTTATAATGTGAATCTTTAAATAAATTATGTAAAAAAGCTAATGGGTTTGAGGGGTTATTGTCATCATCAGGTAATTCAAACTCATTTATAAAGTCTTCAGCGTTAAAAGATTCTAACATTTCCATTTGTTTCCAAACATTACTTTTTTTAAGTTCCAAAACAAAATCTTCACTTGTTTTTATATCTTTATTTTTTAAACGATGATATAATTGTGTCACTCTAGCATTAATCTCAAAAGATAAATGTAAATAAATTAAATGTAAAAATTTACTCCACCAATCAATATTAATTTCTTTAAAGTGTTGGTTATTAGTTAAAGCATTTAAAGTAGTTTCAGGTCCAAAATGACTTTCTCCACCACTTTTTAATTGATTAATTTTTTGATAAACATGTAATAATTCATGTGAAATAGTTTCCTCCAATTCATTAATATCTTTATTAGAAATACCCTCTTTTTCCACCGAAAGATTAAACTCTAACTCTAAATTAGGTAATACCTTTATTTTACCGATGTTACTAAATTTTTGGTCAGGCATTAAACCTACTGAAGCACTAATAATATCTTCGTGTTGATTTAATAATTTTTTTGGTATTGCCATGATTGTTACGTTAAGACTTGGTCTCCATATTGGTAGGTCTTGGAACTCTTTTGAGTTTACAAAATCCTTTGTATCAGAAAAACCCATGTCCTTCATTAACATATCCATAAGTTCAATACCTGTAAAAAAAATATTTTCAGTTTTATAAATACTATCTACTATTTCCTCACCAGTTTCAGGGTCTTCATAAGTTACTTCCCCTTGTTGTTCCCAACCATTAGACTCTTCATCCTTCACTATTTGTATGATAATGTTTTTTAAAGATTCAATCCATGGGTCAATGGATTTGGGTACCCCCATTATTTCGTTTAAAATATTTTTCTTCATATAAGATAAATATCTTTTAATTACAAAAACTAGGTGAATTTTTTAAAGCGTTTAATAAAGCTTCTTCTTGCACAGTTAACTCTATTGGGAATTTTGGTTTTATGTCTATATATAAATCACCTCTGACACCATTTCTAGTATACATACCTTTATTTTTTAATCTAAAGGGTTTAGTTGGGTCTGATAATCTAGGTATTTTTACTTTAACATCCCCATCTAAAGTTTTAAAATCAAGTTCGGTACCTAAAAATATATCTAAAATTGGTATTTCAACAACAGATTTAAGATTAATACCCTCCAATTCAAAAGTATTATGTTTTTTGATAACAATATTAATTACAATGTCACCAGGTATACCATCTCTAACCTCATTACCAAAACCCTGTTTTACTATTTGTGTACCATTTGAGACCCCTTTTGGGAGTGTGATACTAAACTCTCTGTTTTCCATATTAGTACCTTGCCCATTACAACTACCACATCTTGTTGAATACAATACACCTTTACCCCCACAGTTATTACACATGAACATAAAATTACCTTGTCTTACAGCACCTTGCCCATTACATTGGTTACAAGTTTGTGGATTCAATCCTCCATGACCTTGACATGGTTGACAAATAACTCTTTTAGGGATTACAATATTTTTTGTTACCCCATTAAAAACTTCTTCTAATTCTAATTCTAGATTAGATAGAATTGTTTTACCCTTATTAAAACCACCACCAAAAGGATCACCACCAAATTGACTAAAAATATCAAAAGGATTAAATCCACCCTTATTTTGTTGACCTTTAGGTTTTTGTTTTCCTGTCAAAATTTCATAAGCCTCTACAACTTCTTTAAATTTTTCTTCAGCCTCTGGATTATCAGGATTTAAATCAGGGTGGTATTGTTTACTAAGTTTACGATAGGATTTTTTTACTTCCTCTTCTGAGGCCCCAGAATTTAATCCTAAAACTTTATAATATTGTTCCATAAGTTATATTTAATAATAAGAACGTTTTTAAAAATGTGTCTATTTATATTATACTATGTTTCAAATTGTTTTATACGAAAATTACAAAAAGATTAAAGTTTTACATACATATACAAGATTGTATGATGCCAATAATCGTTTAAAAATTTTAAACAGTAAAGAAACATATTTACCGAAAAAATTTATCTATAGAGATAAAAAACTAACAGAAGTTAATTATAAAATTTTCTTATTTAAAAGAAAAGAAGAAGGTGATAAAAGTATTTTAATTAGGGATAACTTCGGTAAGATAATTACCCAATCACTAGAAAGTCCTGAATGGGTTGTTATAGATGAAGCTAATTACGAAATAGAGGAACAATTTAATGTTACTGATGCGAATAGGAAGTTAACAGCTATTGAGGTACTAAATCATGTTATATTGCCTAATGTATCAGATAAAAACACGAAACAAGTTTTTATGTTAAACAATAAACTTGTTATTGAGGGTGATTATTTAAATATGGTTACTTGTAAAAATCTTGACGAGTGTATTAGACTTTATAATAAAATAAGAAAACATTGTTTTGATTTAAAAATAAAAAATATTCTTTTCTTTGGTTCTATTCAAAAGGTTGACAGGAAATTATGGTATAAAAAAATACATAATGTTACCGGTGTTGGGTATAATCGGTTATATAGAAACTGTAGTCGTTAATATTAACCTAAGATTTTATTTAAAAATGTTTTTCTATGTAAATAAGTGATACCTTCTTCCTTTATCACTTTAATATGTTCCTTACTACCGTAACCTTTATTACTTTTCCAATTATATGACGGATATTTTTCATGAAGGTTTAACATATATTCATCTCTATATACTTTAGCTATAATTGAAGCTGCCGCTATTGACACATATTCATTATCACCTTTAACAATACATGTATAAGGTGTATCGTCAAAGGAATTGAATATATTACCATCAACTAATATGTGTTCAGGTGTTATAGATAGGTTACCGATAGCTTTATTCATGGCACCAAAAGTAGCGTTTTGTATATTATGTTTGTCTATATCCTCAACATCAATAAAAGATACTGACCATGATAATGCATTTTCCTCAATTTCTTTTAAAGCTCTTTTCCTACCTTTTTCTGTTAATTTTTTAGAATCTTTTATATTTTCAGAGGTAAAGTCTTTAGGTAGTATTACCGCTGCAGCAAAAACAGGTCCAGCTAAAGAGCCTCTACCAGACTCGTC
>SXGQ01389949.1_pt1 | contig 15413 bp, 13 predicted proteins | sample 3178371 | NCBI WGS metagenome assembly SXGQ01 (sample SAMN11356859, study PRJNA531348) | freshwater metagenome | isolation source: freshwater sample F1-20 | place: China: Fuxian Lake, Yuxi | collected 2017-12-25
GCCGTTGCCCAGGCCCGGTTCCTCCTCGCAGGCCAGTACCGCGTCGTAGTCCTGGCCCAGTTCGGCGAGCGCCGCCCGGGCCTCGTCCTCGAGGTCGAGGTTGAGCAGGTTGTTGCCCAGGTGCGGGCCCAGCAGGAACTCCGCGGAGAGGTAGATGGCCACCTTGCGGGACAGATCGAGATAGGTCTGGGTGGTGTCGGTCCAGCGCTTCTGCATGCGGTCGCGCACCGCCAGAGCGAGCGCGTGGTAGTAGTGCTGGGGTTGCAGCAGCTGGAACGGCCGGCCCAGGGTGAAGCGCAGGTGGTCCTCGATGGCCTGGCGGAGCGAGGACGCGCTCATCCCGGTGCGGACGTCTTCGACGCTGCCGGACCCCCCCGCCACGGCCGATGTCGCGATCACGTCGCTCATGGTGATTCCTCCCCGATGGGTTCGAAGGCCCGAGTCACCTCAAGGGGTGCGGGCACGCGATTGGGTGCGAGTATGGCACCGCCGAGTAGCCCCTACCTGCGGTTCGGGTAACTCCCAGGTGAACGGTTGACCGCGGGTAGTCTCAGGCGATGCCAGGCGGGGCGGAGCCACAACCGGGGGGCGGCCGCACGCCCGTGTCGCGGCGCGGCGTGCTGCTCGGCGCGGCTGCGACCGCCGGTTTGGCGGCATGTGCCCGGCCCGCCGAAACACCCTCGCCCGGGGGCCGCGACGTGGACCGCGACGTGGATGTGGTGATCGTCGGCGCCGGGATCGCCGGGTTGGTCGCCGCCCGTGCCGTGGTCCAAGCCGGGTTGCGATGTCAGGTCCTGGAGGCCCGCGACCGGGTCGGCGGCCGGATCTGGACCTCGACGGCCTGGTCCGGCCTGCCCGTCGATCTCGGCGCGTCCTGGATCCACGGATCCGACGGCAACCCCGTCCTCGAGGAGGCCGACCGGCTGGGGATCACCACGACGATTTTCGACGTCGGATCCTTCGACGGAGCCGGAACCTCGGTTCTTTACTCCGCCGAAGGAACTCGCCTGGACGAGGATCTGGTCCGGGCCCCGATCGACACGGTGGTCCGGCGGCTGGAGAAGTCCGCCGGCGCTCGGGACGCCGGGCGGATCAGCCTGCGCGAGGCACTCGATGCGCTTCCTCCCAAGCTTGCCGAACTCGCGCGGTCGCCCGGCGTCGCCGCGGTGCTGAACGAGTACGCGGCCGACTACGGTGCGACCCCGGCCGAGTTGGCGCTGAGCGCGCTGGATGAGGACGATGCCTTCCCGGGAGCGCAGCGGGTGTTTCCCGGCGGCTACGGCGAGCTGGCCGACCGACTGGCGGACGGGCTCCCGGTGCGGCTCGGCACCCCGGTGGCCCGGGTGTCGCTGCGTGAGCCGGGCAGGGTGATGGTCGATACCGCAGACGGCCGCTGGCAGGCCGCGAAGGTGATCGTGACGGTTCCCCTCGGAGTGCTCAAGGCCGGCGGCATCCAGTTCGACCCACCGCTGAGCGGCCCGCACGCGGCGGCCGTCGGAAGGCTCGGTATGGGCAGGTTCGAGAAGGTGATCCTGCGCTTCGGTGAGGTGTTCTGGGACGACGCCGACCACATCGGGGTGCTCGGCGATCCCGGGGCCCCGTTCACGGGCTGGTTCAACCTGCACCGGGTCACGGGGCAGCCGGTTCTGATGGCCCTCAACGGCGGCGCGGCCGCCGCCGCGGCAGCGGGCCCCCCGTCGCAACAGGCCGCCCGGGCCGGCGAACAACTGGCCCGGATCTACCCCGGGGACTTCCAGGCCCCGGTCGCCGTGCAGGCGACGGACTGGTGGGCCGATGAATTCAGCCGCGGCTCCTACTCGTTCACCGCTGTCGGGTCGGGCGTCGAGGACCGTGCCGCGCTGGCCGAGCCGATCGGCGAGCGACTCTGGCTGGCCGGGGAGGCCAGCGAACCGGACCGGCACTCCACCGTGCACGGCGCCTGGATCAGCGGACTGGCGGCGGCCCGCCAGGCGTGCGGATAGCGTGAAAAGCCGATCCGAACCGATCCGACCCGAGACGAGGACCGAACTTGCTGGCACGTATCGCCCGGCTGGCCGTCACCGCACCCCGGCAGGTGCTCCTCGTCGCCGGGCTGCTCGCGGTGCTGCTGGGAGTCTTCGGGGTTCCGGTGGCCGACAAGCTCTCTCCGAGCGGCTTTCAGGATCCGACCGCGGAATCCTCGCGGGCGGCCCAACTGCTGACCGACAAGTTCGGCAAGGGTGACGTCTCGTTGGTGATCGTCGTGACCGCCCCGGACCGCTACGACAGTCCCGCCGCCCGGGCGGTGGCCGCCGACGTCGTCGACCGGCTGATCGGCTCCGGGCACGTCGCAACCGTGACGTCGGCGTGGACCGCCCCGCCGCCCGCGGCGGGCGCGCTGCTCAGCGCCGACAAGCGATCCGGGCTGATCGTCACCGGGATCGTCGGCCCGGAGAACATGTTGCAGACCTACACCAAGGAACTCGCCGACGCGATCGTCGGCGACCGCGACGGCATCCGGGTGCGGGCCGGTGGAACGGCGATGGTGAACCTGCAGGTGACCGAACAGTCCAAGCGGGACCTGCTGGTGCTGGAGGCCATCGTCGTCCCCCTCAGTTTCCTGGTGCTGGTCTGGGTGTTCGGCGGACTGTTCGCCGCCGCACTGCCGGTCGGCGTGGGCGTGCTGGCCATCCTGGGATCGCTGGCGGTGCTACGCGCCGTCACCTACTTCACCGACGTGTCGATCTTCGCGCTCAACCTCACCACCGCGATGGGTCTGGCGCTGGCCATCGACTACACGCTGCTCATGGTCAGCCGGTATCGCGACGAACTCGCCGAGGGTGCCGGACGGCAGCAGGCGATCGCCACCATGATGGCGACCGCCGGACGCACGGTGGTGTTCTCCGCGGTCACCGTCGCGTTGTGCATGGCGGTGATGGTGCTGTTCCCGATGGACTTCCTGCGCTCGTTCGCCTACGCCGGGGTGGCCACCGTCGGATTCGCCGCACTGGCCGCGATTGTCGTCACTCCCGCCGCCATCGTGCTGATCGGTGACCGACTGGACTCCCTCGACGTGCGCCGCGCGATCCGCCGGATGCTCGGCCGGCCCGAGCCGGTTCCGGTGCCTGTCGATCAGCAATTCTGGTACCGCTCAGCGAAATTCGTGATGCGGCGGGCTATTCCGATCGGTCTGGCGGTGGTGGCGTTGCTGGCGGTGCTCGGCGCGCCGTTCTTCGGGGTCAAACCCGGCTTCCCCGACGACCGGGTGCTGCCCTCGTCGGCGTCGGCTCATCAGGTCGGCGATCTGTTGCGGGCCGACTTCGCCATCGACTCCGACTCCGAGGTGCCGATCGTCATCCCCGACTCGGCGGGCCTGGACCGGACCGAGGTGGATCGATACGCCGCGGCGCTCTCGGAGGTGCCCGAGGTCAGCTCGGTCTCCGCCCCGGCCGGGACGTTCGTCGGCGGCCGGTTGACCGGTCCGCCGCTGGCGGCCACCGGCGACGCGGCGGGGGCCACCCTGCTCACCGTCGGTACATCGTTGCCGCTGTTCTCCGATGCTTCCGAAGAACAGCTCAGTCGGTTGCACGACGTGCCCACACCGGGCGGCCGGGACGTCGAGTTCGGCGGGCTGGCCCAGACCAACCGCGACAGTGTCGATGCGATCACCTCCCGGCTGCCGTTGGTGCTGGGACTGATGGCGGCGATCATGCTGGTGTTGCTGTTCCTGCTCACCGGCAGCGTGGTGCTGCCGGTGAAGGCGCTGATCCTCAACATGCTGTCGCTGTCGGCCGCGTTCGGTGCGGTGGTGTGGATCTTCCAGGACGGCCACCTCGGTGCGCTGGGCACCACCGCCACCGGAACGCTCGTCGCCAACATGCCGGTGCTGCTGTTCTGCGTGGCATTCGGGTTGTCGATGGACTACGAGGTGTTCCTGGTCTCCCGGATCCGGGAGTTCTGGCTGGCTTCCGGAGCCGATGGGCCGGCGACATCGGGCAGCGGGAACAACGACGAGGCCGTCGCGCTGGGCCTTGCCCGCACCGGCCGGGTGATTACGGCCGCCGCACTGATCATGGCGATCTCGTTCGCCGCGCTGATCGCCGCGCAGGTGGCGCTGATGCGGCTGTTCGGCACCGGGTTGACCCTGGCGATCCTGATGGACGCCACCCTGGTGCGCCTGGTCCTGGTGCCGGTGTTCATGCACGCCATGGGCCGATGGAACTGGTGGGCGCCGGCGCCGCTGGCCCGACTGCACCGGCGGTTCGGCATCAGCGAGGCGGGACCGACCCTGGCGTAAGACGGCTTCAGGCCCCTCCGCCGAGATACTCCGACTCCAGGACGAGGTCGGGGATCAGGCTCTGGTACTCCACGTGGGTGCGGTGCTCGACGGTCTGAAACACCCGGCCCTGCTGTTCGCTCATCCACGCCCGGTACTTGGGCGAGCCGGGGAACCCGACGTTGTCGGCCACCACGATCGCTCCGCGGCGCAGCCAGCCCCGATCGAGGATGGCGCGCAGATCGGCCAGGTAGGCGTCCTTGTCGTGGTCGATGAACAGCAAGTCCAGCGCTGCGCGGCCGAATCCGTGCTCGGATTCCAGCCGGTTCAGGGTGTCGCCGCCGTCACCAACGGTGCCCACCACGCAGTGGATCCGGTCGGCCACCCCGGCGTGGCTCCAGATGCGCTGCGCCACAGCGGCATTGGCCGCCGAAAGCTCGACCGAGACGACCCGCGCCCGTGGTGCCGCGCGGGCAATCCGCAAGGCGCCGTATCCACAGTAGGTGCCCAGTTCCAGAACCAGGCCGGGATCGGCCCGGCGTACCGCGGCGTCGAGCAGGGCGCCCTTTTCGTCACCGACGTTGACCAGAAACGACTTCTCATAGGCATAGCGGTCGATGGTGGCCAGCACGTCGTCGACATCCCCGCGCCGGGCGTGGGTCTCGACGTAGCCCGCGGCGGCGGCCTCCCGCCCGTCGCCGACCTGGCCGGTGGAGTTGAATCGCCGGATCGCCAGACCGGTCCGCAGCAGCGACCATCGCAGCATCGGCAGCCGCTGACGGATTCCCACCCGGCTATGCTACGGACAGTGCGCAGCGCAGAGTCTGGTTCGGGTCCAGGGGTCACCGACGGCCCACGAAAATTGCTGGCACTGAGCTACGGCGTGGTGTGCCACATCAGCTTCGCGTTCGGCGTGCTGACCATGATGGCCGCGATGTATTTCGGGATGAGCCGGTCGCTTGGTGCGGTGCCGGCCCCGTGGACCTGGTTCGCCAACGTGGCACTACTGGTGCAGTTCCCGTTGGTCCACTCGCTGTTACTCACCACCAGGGGTCGGCGACTCCTCGGACGGCTGGCGCCAATGGGTGCCGGCAGCACCCTGTCGACCACGACCTATGCCGCCATCTCCGCTGCACAGGTCTTCCTGCTCTTCGCGTTCTGGTCGCCGACAGGGATCATCTGGTGGCAGGCCGGTGGTGCGACCCTGGTCATGATGTCGGTGCTGTACGCCACGGCCTGGTTGCTACTCGGCAAGTCGATGGCCGATGCGGGACTGGACCTGCAGACCGGCAGCCTGGGCTGGGTGGCGCTGTTTCGCGGCCGCAAGCCCGTGTACCCGCCGATGCCGGTGACGGGTCTGTTCCGGCTGACCCGCCAGCCCATCTACGTCGCCTTCACGCTGACGCTGTGGACCGTCCCGACCTGGACGCCGGACCAGTTGGTGGTGGCGGTCACGTTCACCGCATACTGCCTGGCCGCGCCGTTGCTCAAGGAAGCCCGCTTCCGGCGAATTTACGGTGCGTCCTTCGACGCCTATGCCCGCGACGTTCGGTATTGGTTGCCCATTCCCCGCAAACGCCGCTGAGCCGTCGCGGTGGATCTGCTAGTCATGTAATGGACAGGGTTGGCCGGGCGGATTCCCGGCATACTGGAGCAATGACGAACGGACCAGTGAGCGTAATCGCGGGGGTGCAGGGCGCTCTGCCGCCGAATCGCTACAGCCAGGACGAGATCGTCGAGCAGTTCCTGATGATGCCCGGTTTCGCCGAACACGAGAAGATCGTTCGCAGTCTCTACCGCTCGGCCAAGGTGGGTCACCGACACCTGCTGCTCCCGCTGGAGTCCTACTCGGGTCTTCGTGATTTCGGCGAGGCCAACGACCAGTTCATCGAACACGCCGTGGAACTGGGGTGCGCGGCGGTGTCGGCGGCGCTCGACGAGGCCGGCCTGGCCCCGAGCGATGTCGACCTGATCATGTCCACCACGGTCACCGGCATCATGGTGCCCTCGCTGGAGGCCCGGGTCGCCACCAAGCTGGGGTTGCGGCCCGACGTGCGCCGGGTGCCGATGTTCGGCCTCGGCTGCGTCGCGGGCGCGGCCGGGGTGGCGCGCTTGCACGACTATCTGCGCGGCGCCCCCGACGGCGTCGCGGTGTTGCTGTCAGTGGAACTGTGCTCGATGACCTTCACCGCGGTCGAACCCACCATCGCGAGCCTGGTCGGCACCGCGTTGTTCGCCGACGGTGCCGGCGCGGTGGTCGCGGTGGGTGAACGTCGCGCGCGCGAGATCGGCGCCACCGGGCCGGCCATCGTCGACAGCCGCAGCCATCTCTACCCGGATTCACTGCGCACCATGGGGTGGGACGTCGGAGGGACCGGTCTGAAGCTGGTGCTCTCACCCGATGTGCCCGAGGTGGTCGGCCGTTACCTGCGCGACGACGTCGACGGATTCCTGGCCGACCACGACCTGTGCATCGCCGACATTGGCACCTGGGTGAGCCATCCGGGCGGGCCGAAGGTGATCGAGGCGATCGTGGAGAGCCTTGAGCTGCCCGAGGACGCACTCGAACTCACCTGGCGGTCGCTGGCCGATGTGGGCAACCTGTCGTCGTCGTCGGTGCTGCATGTGCTGCGCGACACCATGGCCAAGAGCCCCGCCGCGGGCCCGGGCGTGATGATGGCCATGGGCCCGGGCTTCTGTTCGGAACTGGTTCTGCTGCGATGGCCCTGATCCCCTACATCGCCCTGGTCGCGGCGGTCGGCGTCGAACGCATCGCCGAACTCGTCGTGGCACGTCGCAACCTGGCCTGGAGCCGGGCCCGCGGCGGGATCGAATTCGGCTTCGGCCACTACCCGGTGATGGTGGTCCTGCACGTCGGTTTCCTGCTCGGCTGTGTGGCCGAGGTGTGGCTGCTGAACCGGCCGTTCCTGCCGTGGCTGGGCTGGCCGATGCTGGCCGTCCTCGTGGCGGCCCAGGCTCTGCGATGGTGGTGCATCTCGACGTTGGGTCCGCGCTGGAACACCCGGGTCATCGTCATCCCCGGCGCCCCGCGCGTCGCCGGGGGACCGTACCGAGTGTTCAGCCATCCGAACTATGTGGCCGTGGTGGCCGAGGGCATCGCACTGCCCCTGGTCCACACCGCCTGGATCACCGCCGGCGTGTTCACCCTTCTCAACGCCGCCCTGCTGACCGCTCGGATCCGGACCGAGAACGCGGCCCTGGCGAGGTTGGCATGACCGATCTCATCGTCGCCGGCGCCGGGCCGGCCGGACTGGCCACCGCGACCTATGCCGCGCGGGCGGGGCTGGACACCGTCGTGATCGACCGCCGGCGCGGCCCCATCGACAAAGCCTGCGGCGAAGGCCTGATGCCGCACACCGTGGCTCAGTTGGAGAAGATCGGGGTTTCCCTGCGGGGCAGGCCCTTTCGCGGCATCACGTACCTCGACGGCAGCCGCCGGGTCGAGGCGGAGTTCCGCTCCGGCAAGGGGATGGGCGTTCGTCGCACCGAGTTGTCCGATGCGTTACACGACGCGGCCGCGGACGCCGGGGCCACGATCGTGCACAGCGACATCGGCCCGGTCAGCCAGGACTCCGCCGGTGTGCGCTGCGGTGACCTGCGTGCGCGCTATCTCGCCGCTGCCGACGGCCTGCACTCGCCCATCCGCCGCTCGCTGGGCCTGAACGCACCGGCGCGCGGCCGGCGGCGCTGGGGGATCCGACGCCATTTCGAGATACCCCCGTGGAGCGACACTGTCGAGGTCTACTGGGCGGCCCACACCGAGGCCTACGTCACGCCGGTGGCCGATGATCGCGTCGGGGTGGCCATCCTCACGTCCACCCAGGGCAAGTTCGACGATCACCTGGCCGAGTTCCCCGATCTGGCGTCGCGACTGGACGGGGCGCCGCACAGTTCGGCGGACCGGGCGGCGGGGCCGCTGCGCCAGCGGGTCCGCGGCCGGCGGTCGGGACGGGTGATGCTGGTCGGCGACGCGGCCGGCTACGTCGATGCGCTGACCGGAGAGGGTCTGGGTATCGCCTTCGGCGGCGCCGAGCTGCTGGTGGACTGTGTCCTGGCCGACGACGCCGGCGAATACGACCGGATGTGGCGGGGTATGTCGCGCCGCTACCGGCTGCTCACCGCCGGACTGCTGCAGGCCAGCGGGTTTGCGCCGGTGCGATCGATGATCGTGCCGGCCGCTGCCGCGCTTCCGGTGGCCTTCCGTGGCATCGTCAACCTGCTGGCCCAGTAAACGACGACCAGGATCACCCGATGACCGACGAGATCGGCCTGACCACCGTGCCGGATGACAGCGCGGAGGCGGTGGCGCTGCGGGCTGCCGGGCTCGCCGAGATGGCGCTGTTCGAGGACTGCGAGCCCGATCAGTTGGCCGCGCTGGCCGAGCGACTGCGGCCGGTGCGCGCCGAGCCAGGTCAGGTGCTGATGCGCCAGGGCGAGCGGGCGGTGTCCTTCATCCTGATCCGGTCCGGCACCGCCGGTGTCAGCCACACCGGCGAGGACGGCGAGGTAGTACGCGACGAGGTCGGCGCTGGCCTGATCCTGGGGGAGATCGCGCTGTTGCGCGACAAGCCCCGCACCGCCACCGTCACCGCCAACGGCGAGTTGTCCGGCTATCTCGGCGACGACAAGGCGTTCGGCGTCATGGCCGACCTGCCGGGGGTGAGCGAACGGTTGCTGCGCACAGTGCGGCAACGGCTGGCCGCGTTCATCATCCCGGTCACGGTCTCCTTCGCCGGCGGGACCGAACTGATGCTGCGGCCGGTCCTGCCCGGTGACAGCCAGCGCTCCGCCCACGATTCGGTGGAGTTCTCCACCGACACGTTGTATCGCCGGTTCATGTCCACCCGCGCGCCGACCCCTGCGCTGCTGGACTACCTGTTCCAGGTCGATTACGTGGACCACTTCGTGTGGGTCCTCGTCGACGGCGCCGACGGACCGGTGGTCGCCGACGTCCGGTTCGTGCGCGATGTCGAGGACCCTGGGGTCGCCGAGATCGCCTTCATCGTCGCCGACGACTACCAGGGTCGCGGGATCGGCGGTTTCCTGATGGACGCGCTGACGATCGCCGCCCGGGTCGGCGGGGTGCAGCGCTTCACCGCCCGCCTGCTGGCCGACAACCTGGCGATGCGCAGCATTCTGGACAGATACGGCGCCGAGTGGGAGCGCGACGAACCGGGTGTGGTCACCACCGAGATCGCCGTGCCCGACCTTGCCGAGCTGCGTATCGAAGCGGCGCTGGCCGAGGAGATCCGCGCGATGACCCGGCAGGTGGTGCGTGCCTCGATCGGCTGAGCCGGTCAGACGGTAAAAGTGGTGCGTCGAGTGGGAGCACGAACAGCGCCCCATCCCGGCCCGGACGACCGAGTTCGTGTGTAGTGTTCGTCGCGACGCGCTAGCGGAGGAGAGCGTCCCGTGGGAATTCGACAGTTCGCAACGCCGCCACGTCGCCGCCGGGGATGGATTAGGACCTGGTTGGGCGTCGGTGTGCTTAGTCTGGGTGTTGGCGGGGCACTCGCGGGCGGATCGGGCCTGGCTTACGCAGACAGCGGCTCAACCAGTGAACCTGTCCCCTTGTCCGACCGAACGGCCGGTTCGACAGAGCCGAAAGCTCCCCTGGCGCCAAGGGCTCGGCAGCAACGGGGCCCGCAGACAAGAGCCGCAGGCCCATCCGCTGCCGTCGCCGATCCTGCCGACGGTATCGGGGCGGGGGCACCGACAGATCTGCCCGACACCCCGGCCGACCGCCGATCCAGTGTTCGCCTCCGCACAGGTGGGGCGGGGGAGCCGACGGATCTGCCCGACGGTCTGGCCCACTACCGATCCAGTGTTCGCCTCGGCGCTGGTAGGTCGGGGTTGTTGCCGACGGATCTTCAGGACGCCGCAGCCACCGCGCCCGCCGCGGCGCGGGTTGACCATCAAGGTCCTGCGGTCCGCGCCCGACTGGCAGGTCGGCCCGCCGCTGCGTTCCGAAGCCCGACGGACACCTCCTTATTGTCCGGTTCCGCAGCCGCGTCAAGCGCTACGCCCCCGGACCCATCAGCCGGTGCGTCCCACGCGGCGACGCCCGCAGTGGCGGTCGTCGCACCCGCTCGGGCAACGATGGCGGCGGCTCGATCCCTCAGCCCGTTTGGGGTTAACAGCAATCCGGTGTTACGTCTGCTGGTGGGGGTGCTCTCGGCGCTGGGCCTCAATTCGCCGACCGCTCCGACCAATCCACTGGGCGCGCTGGTGTGGGGAGTGTTCCGGTCCATCGAGACCCGCTTCGGGCTGGTGCCGGTCGCCGGTACCCCCACCATCGGCACACCCGACCCGATCACCGGAGTGGTCACCGGGTCCCTCAATGTCAGTGCGCCCACCTGCCTGCCGATGACCTATTTCGTCACCACCGCTCCCACCTATGGAGTGGTCGATCTGGATTTCAACGGCGCATTCATCTACACCTCGACCTCCACCAGTGCGACTGAGGACACCTTTGCGGTGACTGCCAGCGATGGACTGGCCGCAACCGTCGTCACCGTGACCGTGCCGGTCGTGCCGACCATCGACACTCCCAACTTCATCGTCACCAACACCATCGATGTCGGCCGCAATCCGAACGGGCTGGTGTTCAGTCCCGATAACACCAAGGTCTATGTCGCCAGCGACGGTAACAATGCCACCGAACGTGCGATATCGGTGATCGACACCGCCACCAAGCAGGTCCTCAGCAAGACGCCGGTGTCTGCGAGACTGGATCAGCTGGCGATCAGCCCCAGCGGTGAGACGTTGTACGCGACCACAACATTCCGATCCAATGCGGTGCAGGTATTCAGCACGACGACCGGCGTTCCCATTCTGACCGGTACCATCCGCGTCACCGAAGGGAATATCGGGGGGTTGGCCCTGAGCCCGGACGGTACGAAGCTCTACGTCTCCAGCAACCGCGGTATCGCCGGCAGCGAAGGCGGCCTGCTGGACGTCATTGACACCGCCACCGGAACCATCACCGCCACCGTCACGGGGGTAGGCGGTGACGCCAACCCGGCATACCGGGTGTCGGTCAGCCCGGATGGCTCCAGGGTCTACGTCGCTATCTCCACTGGGATTTCGGTGGTGGACGCCGCCACAAACACTCTGGTTCCGAGCCAGCGCTACCAGTCAGGCGGTGGCAACGTCGCGGTCAGCCCCGACGGCACGTTGCTCTACCGGGCGACGGATACTTCGCGCTCGGTCGGGATCTTCAACTCCGCCACGAATACCGTCACCGGCGAGATCTATATCGGTCGAACCAGTCTCAATGTCGCCGCGGTCAGTCCCGACGGCAAGTACGTCTACGTCGCCTATGAAGAGTTCGTTCAGCCCGTGGGTGCATGGGTGGGTTGGGTATCGGTGGCCGATGCGGCCACCAAGGAGGTCATTCGGCAAATCCAGGTCGGTCGTAACCCCGAATATCTTGCGGTCAGCTCAGACGGCAAGTCCATCTACGTCAGCAACAGCTGGCCCACTTCGGTATCGGTATCGGTGATATCGGTTACCTGACCGCCTGCGCCAACGGTGTTCGGACCCAGGGACCGGATGCCCGGGAGGCTTCGCCTCCCGGTGAGCTTTGAGACGGTAGGTGAGACGGTAGGTTGAGCCCTATGCGCAAGGCATTGATCGGGACCGGACTGGCCGCCGCGGCCGCGGCCGTCGCCGGGGGTGTGGCGAGCCGCGACGGTGTCCAGGGTTGGTACACCACGATCCGCAAGCCCGGTTACGTCCCGCCCAATGCGGTGTTTCCGATCGCCTGGACCGCGTTGTACGTCGACATCGCGGCCACGTCCGCGGCGGTGATCAACCGGTTCCGCGCCGACGGCGAGAACGGCAAGGCGATCGGCTACTCGGCTGCGCTCGGCGCGAACCTGGCCCTCAACGCCGGCTGGAGTTGGGTGTTCTTCCGGATGCACAAACTCGGTCCCGCGTCGCTGGCGGCGGCGGTGCTGGCCGTCAGCAGTGCCGACCTGGCCCGGCGGGCCGCCGATGCCGACCCGAAGTTCGGGGTCGCCCTGGCCCCCTATCCCCTGTGGTGCGGGTTCGCCACGGTGATGTCCACCGATATCTGGCGGCTCAACCGCTGAGGGCGCACGCTGTCGCGGTCGTCGTCGCGATGATGTCGGCCGGCTGCGGTTCGGCGCCGGAACGGCCGCCCGGCCCGACCCCGGTCCCCTCCGCGGTGAGCGCGGGCAACATTGTGCGAGTCCGGGCGGCGCTGCCGGCGGGGTACGAGACCGGCGATCTCGCCGGTCCGGTGAGCGCGGCGGCGCTGTGGGGATTCGGCGCGGGATGGACCGCCGACCCGCCGCAATGCGCCGCGTTGGCCGATCCCGCACCCACTGACCCTGCCGCGCGGGGGCTGGCGGCCTCCGGTCCGGGCGGGACGGTGTTCGTCGTCGCGGCGGTCCATCCCGATCCGGCACCGGCTGCCGAGCTCATGGATCAATGTCAAAGCTGGACAATGACTTTCGGACACACCCGCGCCGAGGTCACCCGTGACGAAGGTCCCGGGATCGCCGGCGCGCGGACTGCGGCCTGGCGGGCGGTGGCCACGACGGTGGTCGAGTCCGGCAACGCGACCACGTCCGACGCCGTCACCGCGGTGGCCTTCTTCGACCGCCACGTCGCATTCGTCACGCTGGTGACCGATCCCGGATCGGCGCACCCGCCGCTGGATCCCGGCTTCGCCGCCGCGTTGCTCACCGCCGCGGTGGCGGCGCTGCGTGGCTGAGAAGCTCTGGCGCCGGGGTAGATTGGGCTGCGATGTCGATTCGCAATGTGGTCGTGGTGGCAATGTTCGCCACCGTTCTGACGGCTTGTGGGACCCCAGCCCCAGTCGCCGACATCGGCCGGATCTCCGAACTGAAATCCAGCTTCGGTCCGCAGTTCAAGGTCACCGAGGTCGCCCCGACCGGTATCGACCCCAAGTTCCTCGCCGGACAGAAGCTGCCCGATGGGGTGAGCTTCGAGCCCGCCGACTGTGCCACGTTCGCCGCCGGTCAACTCGTCCCCACCGGAACGGAGGGCAACATGGCGGCGGTGGCGGCCGAGGGCGAAGGAAATCGCTTCATCGTCATCGCCGTGCAGACCAACGAGCCGGTCCCGGTCGTTGAACCGGGGCCGGACTGCCGCAAGGTGTCCTTCGGCGGCGGCTCGTTGCGCGGCACGGTGGAGGCGGTCGAGGTTCCGCGGATCGACGGGGTGACCACGATCGGCGTGCACCGGGTGGTTCAGACCGTGGTCGAGGGCAAGCCCCGCAGCGGCGAGGTTTTCAACTACTCCGCCCACTTCGGTGACTACCAGGTCATCGTCGCCGCGAATCCCCTTGTGGTGCCCGACAAACCGATGGCTGCGGTCAACACCCAGCGTGCGCGCGACCTGCTGATCGCGGGCGTCAACGCCGTCCGGAGTTGACCCCGGCGCCCCGTCAGCGCACATCCCGAGGCCGGAACTGGATGCTGATCCGCGGCCCGGACACCGCCGTTGTCTTGGGCACCGCGTGTTCCCAGGTGCGCTGGCACGATCCGCCCATCACCAGCAGATCGCCATGGGCCTGTGGCAGCCGGAGCGAGATGCCTCCGCCGCGGGGTCGCATGGTGAACATCCGGGTGGCGCCCAGCGAGACGATCGCCACCATGGTGTCCTCGGTTCTGCTGCGCCCGACGGTGTCGCCATGCCAGGCCACACTGTCCGCGCCGTCGCGATACAGGCAGAAACCCGCGGTGATGAACGGTTCCCCGAGCTCACCGGCGTAGATGTCGTTGAGGCGCCGGCGCAACAGCGCGATGGCCGGATGTGGCGCCGTCTCGGTGCTGAGGTCGCAGAAACTCACCAGTCGCGGCACGTCGAGCACCCGGTCGTACATCTGTCGGCGTTCGGCACGCCACGGCACAGCCTCGCGCACCTCGCCGAAAAGGGCCCCGCAGTCGCCGACCCAACCGGAACGGGTCTCGATCCACGCCCCCGAATCGAGGTCGCGACGCTCGCTGTGGTCGAACAACGAGCCCTGAACCGGGACGGACACCCGGCGATCGTATCGCACATGCGTTCGATATCGGTCGAACCGGGCAGTGGGCGATACGGTGCTAGATGTGAATGCGGCCGCGCTCGGCGTCGACTCGGAGGTCGGCACACTTCGCACCGTCATCCTGCACCGCCCCGGAGCCGAGCTGAGAAGGCTGACCCCGCGCAACAATGACGCCCTGCTCTTCGACGGTCTGCCGTGGGTGACCCGTGCCCAGGAGGAACACGACGCGTTCGCCGCGTTGTTGCGGTCCCGAGGGGTTGAGGTGCTGCTGGTGTCGGACCTGCTCACCGAGGCCCTGGCCAGCGGCGCGGCGCGGATGCAGGGTATCGCCGCCGCCGTCGACAGCCGACGGCTGGGATATCCGCTGGCGCAGGAACTCTCGGCCTACCTTCGCGGCCTTCAGCCGGAGGCGTTGGCCCATGTTCTGGTGGCCGGAATGACCTTCACCGAGTTGCCGCTGGGTCCGCAGGGTGCCGACTCTCTGGTGCGGCGGATGCACCACGGCGGCGATTTCGTCATCGACCCGCTGCCCAATCTGATGTTCACCCGCGATTCGTCGTTCTGGATCGGGCCCCGATTCGCGATCACCTCGCTCGCCCTGCCCGCCCGGGTGCGGGAGACATCGCTGACCGACCTGATCTACGCCCACCATCCCCGATTCCTCGGTGTTCGGCGCGCGTACGAATCGCACGCCGCTCCGGTGGAGGGCGGCGATGTGCTGCTGCTGGCACCCGGTGTGGTGGCGGTCGGGGTCGGGGAGCGGACCACCGCAGCGGGGGCGGAAGCGCTGGCGCGCAGTCTGTTCGACGACGACCTGGCCAACACCGTGCTGGCTGTGCCGATCGCCCAGGAGCGCGCGACCATGCACCTGGACACGGTGTGCACCATGGTCGACGTCGACGCTGTGGTGATGTACCCGGCGGTGCAGGATTCGCTGTCGGCGTTCACCCTCCGTCGCGGCCCCGACGGGGTGCGCATTCTCGACGAACAGCCCTTCGTCGTCGCCGCCGCCGCCGCGATGGGTATCGACCGGCTGCGGGTGATCGACACCGGGCTGGATCCCGTGACCGCCGAACGCGAGCAGTGGGATGACGGCAA
>SXGQ01334568.1_pt1 | contig 15412 bp, 10 predicted proteins | sample 3178371 | NCBI WGS metagenome assembly SXGQ01 (sample SAMN11356859, study PRJNA531348) | freshwater metagenome | isolation source: freshwater sample F1-20 | place: China: Fuxian Lake, Yuxi | collected 2017-12-25
AGCGACCTCCTGCGAACGGTCAGCGAGGTGTGCGGCGTCCCGGCCGCAGGCTTCGGCAACAGCACCCGGGTGATCGACGAACTGCTTGCATGACATTTGACTCGTCAGAGCCTCCCCCCGTGTTATCCGAACTTATTGCCCCAATATGCAGTCTCCCCTGACCTCCTCGTTTCCATTCCCGCGCTTCTCCAGCGCCGCCGCCATTGCCGCATGGCTCCTGCTCGCCGGCGCGACCGCCTTTGCCGCGGAAGGCAAACCACCTCAGCCGGCCAGGTCGTCACCCGTGCTCACTCGGCCCACTGGCTCGTTTCAGGCGGCCTGGCTTTCGCTCGCGGGCGCGGGCGAGCCATGCCGGGTCTTTCTCGCGTGGCGGGAGGGAAAGCCGGTGCAGTTCTGGTCCACGAAAATCCAACTGCCAGGCGGACCGAAGCCGCAGGGCACCCCCAAGCTGCTCGTGGACGGTTTGCGCGGCGACCTGGCCACCGTCGAGACCGAACTGCGACTGGTGAGCGTGTGGGCGCCGCAAAATCGCCTGGCGCTGCAAACGCTGTCCCTCAATCTCACCAGCGCGGGACGACAGTTGTCCGGCGCGTGGACGCTGAAGAGTGACGGCAAGGAAGTGAGCAAGGGGACGGTCACCGGCGAACTGCGCTCCGACACGGATGGCATCGCGGCAGGACAGGATTGGCCCGCTTTCCACGGAGTCATGTCCGCCTGCGCCGGCCCCGGGTATGGCAAACCGCTCGTCGCCGATCTGGCGGCCGCACGACCTCTCTGGCGGAGCGAGGCGGCGTCGCTCTCCGGCTGGGGAACGGGCGCGGATGCACGGTATCGCGAGCGCGCCGCCTTCGGCACGCTGTGCGGCGGGTCCTCCTCGCCCGTGGTCGCGAATGGAATGATCTACCTCTACCACTATCTGCCGTCGGGAGACGTGGCACCCGAGGGCGCGGACGCGGCGATCGTCGCGAAGTTCCGGGATCATCCCGTCGAACACGAAGCCATGCGCCGGTGGTATTCCAAACGCGCGGACGTGGTGGTCACCGCCATCGACGGCGCCACGGGCAGGACCGTATGGCAATCGGTGTGGCCGGGGAAACAGGGCAACTACCAGACGCACAAATGGCGCGGTCTCAATCCGACACCGGCGATCTCCGGCGGCGTGCTCGTGGTCGCGGACTACAGCCACGGATTGCACGCGTTCGATGCGAAGACAGGCGAGTTGAAGTGGAGTCGCGGCGGCGGCGAGGTGGGCACCAAGGACCGCGCCCCGCTCGGGCCGGTCATCTGCGACGGCGTTGTCGTGCATGCCGCCGGGAAGGACACCCTCGGGCTGGACCTGTCGAACGGCCGTGAACTTTGGAAGGCGCCCGGTGGCGACTCGGCGCGGCGGATGATCATCGCGGGCAAGGAACGCGTCCTCGTGCTCGGCGGCAAGAGCAGCCTGCTCGATCCCGCCTCGGGGAAGGTTCTGTGGAGTTCCGAGATCGTCGCGAAGGACAAACTCCTCACCATCACGATGCCTGTCTGCGAAGGCGACCGCGCGATTTTCTACACCGCGACATTCGACAAGGAGACCGGCAAGGTGCTCGCCTACACGGTCACCGACACTGGGATCGAGCGGACCTGGGAAAGCGAGCAGGTCACATGGGACGAGAATCTCGTGATGTGCATCGCCCACGGGCGCGTGTATGTCGCGGGAAAGAAGGAAGGTCTGCGTGCGCTCGATCTCGCCACGGGCAAAACGCTCGGCTCGATTCCCGAACTCAAATGCGGCAGCAACGCCGGCATTGTCGCACTGGACGACCGCCTCTTTTACCAGCCCGAGGGACAGCATGGACGCCAACAGATTCACCTGGTGGATGCCGCGCCCGGCAGGTTCGCGCCGCTCGGCACCTTCTTCACCCCGCAGCACAATGACACCACCGCCTACGGCCAGATGACGATCGCCAATGTCATCGTGGACGGACGCCTCATCGTCCGCGGCATGGACGGCACCTACTGCTACGACCTCCGGAAGCTGTGAGCATCAATGCAGCAAGCAAGACAGGCGCGCGGCCTTCAGGCCGCAGAAACGTAAAAGGGTCGGTTCTTGATATTGATACATGAGGCGGCGAGGCCCACTCTCCCGGCATGGCCCGCAAGTTGAGAGTCGAGTATTCCGACGCGCGGCCCGACCACTTCAACCTGCTCGGCGCGGACCAGAAGAATCCCCCGCTGCGCGAGCCGCTGGAGGTTCGGCGTGCGATGAAACTCGGTGTGGCCGTAAAGCGTCGTGTCCTCCCAGCCGAGGTCATCGGCCCGTTCGGTCGGCAGTGCCTGCTCGCGCGCCGGCTCGTCGAGCGCGGCGTGCGGTTCGTGCAAATCTACTGCGGCGCGGAGAACACCACCGCGCGGAAGATTCGCCCGAACTGGGACAGCTACGAAGACCTCGTGCGGCACCACGGCTACAGCTACGACCTCCACGCGACCGCGTTGCACTTGCTCGGCCTCGACCACGAGAAACTGAGCTTCTACAACAACGGCATCAACCGCCGCCTCACCGACGTTCACGGACACGGCATCAGGGAAATCCTCGCGTGAGGCGGCCGCTGCGGAGCACGAGTTTTTTGGCGAACCACACAATCTTCACATGATGAAGGAACTCCTTCCCGCCCTCCTCGCTTTCCCCTGTCTCGCCGCCGACGCGCGCATCGAGACCGACCCGCGCCTGCACTCCGACGGCAAGGGCTGGAAGCTCAACCAAGCCACCCTCAAAGACCCGAAGCGCGCGCTGCGGGAGCTTTTGAGCTGAGGCTTGTCCGGCAAGCCAACGGCGGCGCCCCCTCGGATTCAGTCCTCGAAAATGAATGTCCAATTCGGGCCATGCTGGAAGTCTGGAGCGTTGCGCGTGGCCTGCAGATAGTCCACGTGCGAATCGACAAACAGCACATTGCCGTAACCGATTTGGGAGTTGTGCCAGTAGGAAAACTGGAACGCGGCGCTGTCGAAATAGTGGACGTTGACAGGGTAGTCGTTGACGAGAATCACGCGCACCGGGTTGTTCACCTGCGCGGTGCGCTTTTGGAATAGGCCCTTGGCTCCGTCATGGTTGTTGGCGGCGCTATTGTATTGGTAGCTGCTTCCGGAGGTGTCGAACAGCGTCGGCTTCCGGTCATTCGGCCACGACCCGCGCGTCGCCCCGTTGTCGCTGGGGCAGCGGAACGCCAGGGCCGCCCCCTCTGTGTTGGTGGACACCGGGCCGGAGATGCTGATGTAGGAATTGAGGAACCGGTTGGTCGCGCCGTGCTCGGTGCCCTGCTTGCCGCCAAAGGTTCTAGCGGTAAGGACGGGGTCAGTGCCCGATGGGAAGCGGTCGTCAAAGTCGTGCGCATACAGCGCCACGCTCACGCCCTGCTGTTTCAAATTCGAGACACACTTGATGCGCTTGCCCTTCTCCTTCGCCCGCCCCAGCACCGGCAGCAGCAAGCTGGCCAAGATGGCAATGATGGCAATAACGACCAGCAATTCGATCAGCGTGAAGCCCCGCACACACCGCCCGAACACCCCATCCCGAACCCGAGTAGCGAAAGACTTTTCAAGTCTCGGCAGATTCATGGTGAACAGGGAACAATTAATGTCGCGAAGCTTAAACTATTTGGTGGTGGCATCAAGCTCGGCTTCGGCCCTGTTTATGTCAGCGGCTCGGCCACGGCGGTGCCAATGCCTGTCGTGCCGTAGCCGTTGCCGCAGTAGAAGAGGCGCAGTTTCGCGCCCTCGCGGACGACGTGCGGATACTCGACCATCTGGTTCTCCCACGCGGCCTTGCCCGGGGCCAGCGAGAGGTTTTCTCCGGGTGCCCCGCGGTGCCAGGTGAGGCCGTCCTCGCTGGTGGCCTCGCAGATGGCGTAGGCACCGAACTTGGTGCCGATGCCGGCGTAGAGGGCGCGCCAGCCATCCGGCGTTTTCCACGGATTCAAGGCGATGGTGGCCGCGTTCTCATAGTCGGCTTCGCGGCGCGGGCGCAGCACCACGCGGCGGTCGGTCCATTTCAGCCCGTCCGTTGAATGGGCGACGACGGCTTGCTTGGCTTGGTCCACCAGCAAGTCCTTGCTCGGCGTGCCGGTGGCGAGCGTGTAATACATCCGGTAGCGCGTGCTCCCATCCGGCTGGGGCAGGGCGAGAATCGGCCCGCCGCCGGCGATGCCACGGTTCTCGGGCCAGTCCGCGAAACCGTCGCCCAGCAGCACCGGCTCGGGGGAGAACTTTTTCCAATGCCGCAAGTCCTCGCTGGTGGCCAGGCCGATGCCATGGAACGCCTGCAACCCGGCGCCCACGCGCGCGCGGCCAGTGTAGTAGAGATGCCACCGCCCGCCGAACCGCTGCACGCACGGGAGCACGCACCACAGCTCGTCAAAGCTGTCCTTGCCGCCGAGGTCAAGGAGCGGCCCGTGGCGTTTCCACGCCGCCAGGTTGTCCACCGGGCACGTCGCCAGGCAGATGCGGTGATTCCGCTTCGCGTCCGCCCCAGCGTAGAAAAGCCAATACTCGCCCTCGTGCGTGACCACGAACGGGTTCATGCAGCGCCCCACGTCGAAGGTTCCGCCGCCGGGCGGGAAGATGGGGTTCCGCGCGTCGCGCTGCCACGCATGGACGCGGAAGGGCGCGGCCGCCCGCTCGGCTGCGGCGGCGCGGGGAAGGTTAAGCGCAGAAAGGCCCGCCAGCCCGGCGGTCTGCCCCAAAAAGGCGCGGCGGCTTCCGGGTGGGAGGGAATACAACGTATGCATGTGAGGGTTATAGCCTCAGGCACGGTGGCGCGAAATCCAAAAAGTGGCAGCGGCAGTGCCCGCTCTGAATGGCCGCGCGTGCAGGCTGTGGCCGGGAGCGGCCCGCCGTGCCGATTTCGGGGCTGGCGAATATTTTACGTTGGAAATGGGTCGGGGTTTGGTGATCGACAGGAAGCCGATCCTGGAGCACCGTGTCGGAGCAGAATTAAGCCGTTTTTGTCATGAAGTTGTTCACTGTCCTACCCGCCGCACTGATGCTTGCGCTGCTGGGGACTCGCCCGCAGGCACAGGCTGATGCGCCGGGCGTGCAAGGGTTCCTCGCGTCGCATTGCACGCGTTGTCACGGCCCGAAGAAGGCCAAGGCCGAGGTGACTTTGCACGCGCTCGAACTGACCGGCGGGCTCAAGCCCAACCAGGTGCTGCTTTGGAAGCAGGTCCACGAGCAGGTCGAGAACGGCTCGATGCCCCCGGAGGATGAACCGCAGCCGACGGCAGCTGAGCGGCAGCGCGCGTTGGAAGCCATTCGCGCGGCGCTCCATGCGGCGGGGGAATATGTGGACCCGTTCAGCCGGCTGCGGCCAGCGCGCGGAAACCGGGTGGATCACGATACGCTTTTCGCCAGCAAGCCCGCCGTGGCCGGCAGTTCCTCTGACCGCGTGTGGCGGGTGAGCGATGTGGCCTACGAGCAGTTCATGCATCGCGTGATTCGCGACTTCCGCATCGATCTCAATCCGCGCCTCATCATCCCGCCCTGGAAGCTGGAAACCTCGCGCGACTTCGCCGACTACTCGACGTCGCACCGGATTGGCGAGGCCGAGATCGCCATTCACCACCGCAACTGCGAACGCATCGCTGCGAAGGTCGTCGCGATGGTGAGGAAGGATCCCAGCCCCCGGATCCCGCTCGGTGCGTTGCTGTCGGCGGGGAAGTCGGCCGCGCGTGCGCAGGTCCAGGCCGTCGTCAAACCCTTCGCCGAGAAGCTGCTCAATCAGCCGCTCTCGACTGAGGAGATCGCGCGGTATGCCAGCTTTTTCCACGAAGCCCTCGCGACCGAGGATCCGCGCGAGGCCGCCGAGCAATTCGTCGTGACCGTCCTCAGTCACCCGCACGTGCTCTATCGCATCGAACCCGCCCAAGGACCGCAGCGCGCCTTGCTGCCCCCGCTGCATCTCGCGCGGGCGATTTCGCTCACCTTGACCGACCGCGAGCCCGATGCCTTGCTGAAAAACGCCGCGACCAACGGAACGCTGCAATCGGCAGCGGACGCCCGGCGGGAAGCCGCGCGGATCTTAAGCGACCCGAAGATCGAGAAGCCGAAGATCATCGGTTTTTTCCGGGAGTATTTCGGCTACACGACGGCGAACGAAGTCTTCAAATGCGCAACCACATTGAAGGCAATGGGCGTGCCCAGCAAGGCGGACTACCAGCCCTACAACTACGTCGCCGACACGGACCGGCTCGTGATGACGGTACTCGCGGAGGACCGGCAGGTGTTGCGCGAGTTGCTCACCACCCGGAAGACCTATGTCTTGTCGAGCCGGTCACCGGCGGCGAAGCGGGACCCGCGGTTCCCGAAGGCATCCGTCGAGAAGTTTGGCACTGAGCCGGGCCAGCAGCTCACCTTCCAGACGTATGGCGTGAAGCTCAGCACCGAGGATTGGATCGCGCAGCGCCTGGCCGAGCTGCCCGCCGATCAACGCATGGGCCTGCTCACGCACCCGAGCTGGCTGATCGCCCACTCGACGAACTTCGAGAATCACGCGATCCGGCGCGGACGCTGGATCTATGAGAAGCTGCTGGGCGGCACAATCTCCGAAGCCCCCGTGACGGTGAACGCGGCGCTGCCGGAGGAGCCGCATCACTCGCTGCGCGAACGGATGCGCGTCGTGCGCAATGACTACTGCTGGAAATGCCATCAGCACATGGATCCGCTGGGCCTGCCGTTCGAGCAGTTCGATCACATCGGTCGTTACCGCACGGCTGAACTGGTCGTCGATCGCGAGGCGACCGCGAAAATTGAGAATGACAAGCGCATCCGCATCAAATACCCGGTGATGACCCAGGTGGCGCTCGACACCGCCGGCGGCCCCGAGCGCAGCGGCGATGCGAAGGTGGACGGCCCGGTGAAAGGACCGCTCGAACTGATTCGCAAGCTGGCCGACTCCGAACGCGTGGAGCAGGTCTTCGTGCGGCACGTCTTCCGCTACTTCATGGGCCGCAATGAAACCCCGGGCGACGGCCCGACCCTCGTGGCTGCCCACCGCGCGTATCACGACAACCAAGGCAGCATGAAGGCGCTGCTCCTGTCGCTCCTGACTTCGGATGCGTTCTTGTATCGCGCAAAGCCGGAGTGATGTGACGCTCTTACAATACGACCACCCATATGAAAACTGGCTTCGGGCTTCCTCGCAGAACTTTCCTCAAAGGCGTTTCCGCCGGCGCGAGTGCCGTCGTGCTGGCGCCGCTGCTGCAACGGGTGGCCGCCGCGGCGGAGGGCACCGTCACCGCGCCGAAGCGCGTCATCTTCTGCCTGTTCGACAACGGCTTTCATGAGGAGGGCTTGCAGCCCGTCGGCATGCGCGTCGGGACGGAGACGCTCAAGCAAATGCCCCTCAAGGGCCTCACGCTGCCGTCCGATCTCGAACCGTTCGCTCCGTTCCGCGACCGCATGACCCTCGTGCAGGGCTTGCGCGGCGAGCATCTCTCCCCGGCGCACGGCGCGGGCTTCGGCGCGTTGTCAGGCCTCTCGCTGAGCAAGGAGCAGGCGAAGGGTGAATCCATTGACGCCGCCATCGCCCGCGCGCTGCCGAGCGTCATTCCGCTGCTGGTCCTGGGCGTTGCCGCCGGTCAGTCGAACGCGACCGCATTCGTTTCGTCGGCCTGGGGCGGCGGCCGGCCGATTGCTGCTCAATGCCGGCCGGAACTGGCTTATGAGTCGCTCTTTGGCACCGTCGGCGCGCAGCGGAACAACTTCGCTAGCCGCAAGAAGCTGCTCGATTTCATGCACGGCGATATCCAGCGGCTGCGCTCGCAGATCGCCGGTCCGGAGCGCGAACTCGTGGACTCGCACGTCGAGGCTTTGGAGACGCTGGGCAAGCGCGAAGGCGAATTATCCAGGCGCTTCGCGGCGGGGATTCTCGCCAAACACGCGCCGAAACTTCCCGAGCATCCCGCGGAGAAGATGACCGAGCTCGCGGCGACGCAGTGCGACATCGCGGCGGCGGCTTTGATCTCGGGCATGACGAACGTCGTCACGATCACCTCGGGACTTTGCGGGTTGAAGACGACTTACACCGGGTTGACCAATACCGGCACGCACTTGATCGGCCACGGCACGCCCGACCCGGAGTTGAAGCTCACGGGCTATCAGGTCTTGTCGAAATACCGGCGCTATCTGGCGCAGCAGCTCGCCGGTGTGCTGCACAAGCTCCAGGCCACGCCCGAAGGCAAGGGCACGATGCTCGATAACACCGTGCTGGTCTTCACGAGCGACAGCGCCAACTGGCAGCATTCGAGCGGCGATAACTGGCCGTTCGTGCTGGTCGGCAATCTGGGCGGCCGCTTGAAGGCGGGGCAGTTCGTCTCCTACCCGCTGGGCTCCAAGAATCTGCAATTCGGCGCTCCGGGCGCTCGCGAAGTCGGAACGGCACCGAAATCGAACCCCACGATCAACGCGCTGTATTGCACGCTGCTGCACGCGATCGGCCAGCCGCGCGACACCTTCAACATGGGCGGTCTCCGCGAAGCCGCGTCGAGCTTCGCACCCTTGCGCGAACTGCTGACGTAGGGCGGCCAGTCCGCCCCGCGATATGGAATCCTCGCCCGCGCGTTCGGCAGCATCGCGACGATTGATCATTTCCAGCAAGCCACGGGAATCACGCTCCGTCGCCGGGTCGATTTTGCGTTCCGGGAAAAGGTTCCGCACGGGCTGGTCGGCGGCATCGCTATTTCCGACCCTTTCCTTGCGGCGAGCAGCACTCGTTGGACAAAATCGACGCGCGCTTCCAACATCTGCGAAAACGAGCCTTGTAAACCGATCATAAACGGCCCAAATCACTAACGATGAACCCGCCACGAAAGCAATTCTCCCTAAACCGCGGAGCGTCCAGAAAGCAATTTCCTATGAGTAGTATCAGTCTCCTTCTCTTCGCGATGCTACTTCCTGTCGTCGGCGCCACGGACACCAAGCCGATGCAACCGCCGGTCGCGCTCGCGGTGAAGACCGTGAAGGTCGCGGCGGTGCAGTGTTCGTCCGACATTGGTGACGTGGCAGGCAACACGAAGAAGCTCACAGCTCTCACGAAGGAGGCTGCGAAAGCCGGTGCGAAGATCGTGGTGCTGCCAGAGACCGCGATTACCGGCTACCTGTCGCAAGACCTCAAAACGAACTGGCACGTCAAAGGAATGCCGATCGAGAAGAGGTTCGAGAGCAAAGACCCGAAGGACTTCGCGGAAGAAGTGCCGGGTGCGTCAACGAAACACTTCTGCGCACTCGCGAAAGAACTGAACATCTACCTGACGATCCCGCTGCTCGAAGTGGACTTCAAGAACGGCAAGAACGACCCGCGATACTTCAACACGGTGTGCCTCACGAACCCGAAGGGCGAGCTGGTCGCGCACTACCGCAAACTGACCCCGTGGCCGCATCCCGAGCAGTCGTGGGCGACGGCCGGCGACCGCGGCGTCCAGACCTACGACACGGAGTATGGGCGTGTCGGACTGGGCATCTGCTTTGACGTTCACACCATTCTGGAAAAGTACGAGCCGCACAAGATCTGGTGCCTGCTGTACCCGATCGCGTGGGTGGACACGGAACACCCTGCGGAGTGGATGTGGACGAAGTTGCCGGATCGCGTGAAGCCGTTCAAGCACCACCTAGTCGGCGCGAACTGGAGCGTGGACAAGAAGCAGGACTGGCGCGGCTACGGGTTCAGCGTGATCATTTCGAACGAGGGCAAGGTACTCGCAAGCGCGAAGAGCCTGTACGGAAGCGAGATCGTCTACGCGGAACTGCCCACCGCGAAGTAGTTGTCGTTTAGCCGCAAGCCGAAGGCGAGCGTCCGTTCTCAACTCGCCATTTCGTAAACGGGCTTATCGGGTTGCCCTTCGACCATCACGCGCACGGTCGCACCGGGAATCGTGCGGATCGCCGCGAAGAGGTAGTCCGCGAGGCGCTTGCAGGTTTCGATTGCCTCTGTCGCGGCGTTCGGCGCGAGGAACGATCACCACTTTGCCGTCGCGCACGCCCGGCCGCTCCGCGTCGATGCGCACCGCCGGAGGATTGTAAAGTTGCTCCGCTTCCTTCATCTTCCCGACGAAGGTGCTAAACCGTGGGGCGTCCAGAAAGCAATTTTGTATCAGTTTAAAGGTAAAAACATGACACACTTGCGATGCCGTTCCATCTCACTGCTGAGTTGTCTGATCGCATTGATGACGGACGTTGCTGGCTCGGCGGCGCAGTTGACGGACTTGCCGCCGGTGGCGGGTTGGGGGACGAGAACCGAAGTTGATGAGCCGGAGAGTGCGTTTCATTCGCTCGGGCGGACGATGTGGCATCAGGGGCGGAATGCGGCTCGAATTGCGGCGTTTCATCAGTGGTTGAAGGCGAAGGGCGTTGAGCCGGGCAGTTTGTTGCCGCCGGGTTTGAAATCGCCCGCCGATGCGCGGCGCGTGTTGATCGAACCGGAACGCTCGCCGAACTGCGGCTGGCGGGCGACGAAGGAGGCGATCGTCAGTCTGCCGGGACATCGCGGGCCTGAGGCGCGGTTGCCGCTGAAGGTCGATCGCGCGGGGATGTATCGGCTGTGGATTCGCCATCAGGGTCATGCCAAAGGCACCGCCGTCACCAGCTTGACGCTCTATCGCAAAGGCGAAGAGGCCGGAGCACCGGTGCTCTATGAGGAGTTCAACACGCAGCTTGCCGCTCAGGATGGGCCGCGCTGGCATGACTTGATGACCGAGCTGGCTGCGGGCGAGTACACGGTCGCGCTCGGGCATGTCGTGCGCTACTACCACACTCCGACCAACGTGCCGTTTTTGGAACACAAGGTCGATTGTCTCTATCTGACCGATGAGCTTTGGGCTGCGGCTCCGGCGGAGGACGTGCTGACCGCGCTGCGGGAGTCGTCGCCCGATCTGCAATGCAATGCTCGGCCCGCGTTGTCGAAGACCGATCAAGACGCGTGGCGGTTATGGCAGGTGCGGCCGAGCCACTGGGAAACCGCACGGGGCAACGAGCCGCTGTTTCGGCTCAGCTATGCGTTTTGGCAGGAGGCCATCGCGGCCATCGCCGGTCAAAATTACACGGCTCCTCCGCTCGATCCAGTGCGAGCCGGCATCGCCGATTACCGCGACCCCCGTCGGCAAGTGATCTTCGATCCGATCTGGAACATGGTCGGCAACCCGTTTCGCATCCGGCAACAAGCCGCGGTCTTGCAGAGCGACATCAACATCGACCCGACTGCCAAAGACGCGTTCTTTGATTGGATCTACCCCGGCCATTTTCCGGTCGTGACCGGCCAGTGGATTCGCGAGGGAGGCGGCCTGTCGGCGGATCATGGGGCCACGAGCGCGGCGGCGATCGGGCGGTACACGGTCGCGCGGCCGGGCAAGTGGCATCTGTGGGTGCAATTCAAAAACATCAATTACTTCGAGTACTACTCGGTTCACGCCAGCACCGAGACAGGGCAGCGAGCCTCGTGGGAGCGGACCGAGCGGCTCTATCCGGGCGGTCGCGCGGCGTGGGCCAAGGTCGGCGAGGTCGACATTCCCGAGATGACTCCGGAGCAAGTCGCCGCTCATCAAGCGAAGGCCGCGAAGGGGGTCTTCATCGACAACGGCGAGCCCGTGTTCGTGAGTCGCGTCGGCGAATGGAAGCAGGATGGGCAGACCTTCACGAACGCCGCGCCCACGTCTTTCCTCTGGGCGTCGAGCGGCCTGAAGACGGGCGAAGATTTTCGCATCCGCGCGCGGCTGACGCTGACCGAGAAGCCCGCTCCCGGCTGCGGCTTCTTCTTCCGCAATCACCTCGGCCTGCAAGACAACTTCATCGACTTCGACGGCACCATCGTCGGCCCGTCGTTCGAGCCGGGCGCGAAGCAGAAGCTGCACGAGCACATCCAAGCCAACGAGCCGTTCGATCTGGAGATCGTTCGCGAAGGAGCGGCGCTCACGATCCGCATCAACGGCAAAGACGCGGGGAGCGCGAAGCTGGTCGATCAGCCGAATCGCCGCTTTGGCTTTCGCACGGGCAAGAACACGCTCCGCATCCATTCGTTCTCGGCCACTGGCAAGCTCGACGACGGGCTGTCGATGCAGCGCGAAATCAACATCGCGATCCTCATCAACAAGTACATCAACCCGCGCACTTATCGCGGCGTCTATCGGCTCTTCATCACCGACGATGCCGACTACAAGCCGGAAGGCAACCTGCTGCCGAAGCCGAGCCTCGCTCGGTACGAATCGCAATTGCGAGCCGCCGGCGGGACGCACGACACCGGCTATGTGATGAACCTCGCGCCCGGCATCGGCTCGATCAACCAAACGTGGATGCCCAGTCCCGAGCCCGCTCGACCGACGCTCGCGATGGCGATGGTCCGCGACACGACGCGCTCCGCGAGCCTCTTCTTTCGCAACGTCCGCGACGAACCGCTCGTGCTGCGCATCGCGCCCGAATCACTGAAGAGCGGCCAGAAAACCTTCGCCGATCGCATCCGTTGGCGCGCGGTCGGCTTCGCTCCGTACGGCGATGGTCGCGAGGAATGGACACCGTTCTTTCTGCTGCGTCGTCCGTTTCTGATCATCCCGCCGCGCAGTGCGGCTCAAGCGTGGCTGACGTTCGACTCGACCAGCGTGCCGCCCGGCGATTACTCCGCGGCGATCCGCATCGAAGCGACCGACCTCGCGGGGAAGACGAAGTTCCCGACTCGCACCGTGACGACGAGCGTGAACGTGGCCGACCTCCGTATCGAGCCGAAGCAGCCGATCCTCATGCACGGTTGGGTGAACCCGCCGCCAGGCGAGCAGTACCTCGTTGACTGGTTCAAACGCTTCAACGTGTGGCAGGGGCCGTTCTTCTCGAAGGAGGACATGAAGAAGTACGGCCTGCAGCAGCAGATCTGGTGTCAGCGCGGCGTCAACGACAAGCAGATTCGGGACATCATCGCTCAAGCGAAGGCGAAGGGCTTGAGTCACGCCGATTGGATGATGTCCGTGAACGACGAGCCGACCGGCAAGACGCCTGCTGAACTCGCTGATTACTTGGCGATCGGCAAACTGATTCGCGAGATCGACCCGCAGCTCAAGATCACGATGAACCCCGGCGAGGCCGCGAACGCCGCGACATTCCAAATCCTGCAACCGCTGGTCGATGTCTGGAATCCTTACAAGCTGCATCTGTCGTATGGCCCGAGCGGCCGCGACTACTTGAAGAAGCCGTGGATCTGGTACACGACGCCCTGTTATCAGGACAAAACGCCCGGTATCGCGTCGGAGATGTACGAGCAGATTCGCTCGGTGCTGAGTCAACCGGCCGACTGCCGAGGCACCGCGTTCTTCGCCCCGTACTACCCGTGGCGCGACCCGTGGGACACAGCCTACGAGCACATCAAAGACGTCTCGGTCTTCGTGCTCCCCTCGCGCCACGGCCCCGTCGCGACTCCCGCTTGGGAATCAATCCGCGAAGGCGTCCAACACGCGAACCTCGCCCGCATGGTCCGCGAACGAGCGAAACCGAACGACCCCGCCGCCAAACCCCTCTGGGAAACCGGCAGCGTCGAGCAACTCCGCGACTGGCTGCTGTCGCATCCGCCGACCCGCTGATCGAACCTCAAATCACAGGGCTTTCATGAAACACACCCTGCCACTCCTCGCCGCTCTGCTGCTCGCGCCGCTGGCTGCGCTCCACGCTGCCGAGGCGTCGAAGCCTGGCGGCAAAGCGAAGCCGAACATCGTCATCCTCTATGCCGACGACATGGGCTTCGGCGATCTGGGCGCGAACAATCCTGCGTCGAAGATTCCCACACCGCACCTCGACCGGCTCGCCGCGCAGGGCATGCGATTTACTGATGCGCACAGCTCGTCCGGCATCTGCACGCCGAGCCGTTACGCGCTGCTCACGGGACGGTTTCACTGGCGGAAGTTTCATGGCATCGTGAATGCCTTCGACTCGCCCGTGCTTGACGCTGCCGAGCTGACGATGCCGGAAATGCTCAAGCAGCACGGCTACCGCACCGCCTGCACGGGCAAGTGGCATCTCGGCTGGAACTGGAGCGACATCCAGAAGCCCGGCGAGCAAACGCTGATCGATGCGAAGAAGCAGAACAAGATCCTCGCTCCCGATGCCTTCGATTGGTCCAAGCCGATCTCGGGGGGGCCGCTCTCGCACGGCTTCGATTATTACTTCGGCGATGATGTGCCGAACTTCCCGCCCTACGCCTGGTTTGAAAATGACCGCGTCATCACCACACCCACCTTGCCGCTGAACATCACACAGCAGACCAAAGAAGGCGCCTGGGAAGCTCGCCCCGGACCGATGACGCCCGGCTGGGATTTCTATGCCGTTGGGCCGCGCATCACAGACAAAGCTGTCGCATGGATCAAACAGCAGCGCGGGCAGGACGGTCCCTTTTTCCTCTACGCGCCGTTCAACTCGCCGCACGCGCCGATCGTGCCCAGCGATGCCTTCATCGGCAAATCGCAGGCGGGCGGCTTCGGCGATTTCATGACTCAGACGGATGCCGAAGTCGGACGCATCCTTCGCGCCCTCGAAGAGAATGGCTTCGCGGAGAACACCCTCGTCATCTTCAGTGCCGACAACGGTGCGGAGCACTACGCCTACGAGCGGCTCCGCAAATTTCAGCACCGCAGTTCGGGCCCGCTGCGTGGAGTGAAACGCGACCTCTACGAAGGGGGCCACCGCGTTCCCTTCGTCATCAAATGGCCCGGCGAGGTGAAGCCCGGCAGCGTCAGCGACGCGCTGGTCAGTCAGGTGGATCTCTTCGCCACGCTTGCTGCCATCGTCGGTCACGCCCTGCCCGCCGGAGTCGCCGAGGACAGTCACGACCTGCTCGCCGTCTGGAAACAGAATGCCGCCAGCCCGCGCCGCAGCATCGTCCACAACACGATGGCCGGAGCCTTCGCCATGCGTCATGACGATTGGCTGCTGATCGCCCACAAGACCGGCGCTCACACCAAAGTGCCCGCCTGGTTCGACTCCGAAAACGGTTACGTCGAAGACAAACACCCCGGCGAGCTCTACAACCTCCGCACCGACCTCGCGCAGCAGCGCAACCTCTACGGAGCTGAGCCCGCCAAGGTCAAAGAACTCACCACCCTGCTGAACTCCTTCCGAGCCAAGGGCCACGTGCGCTGACGCCAGCCATGCGGGAAGAAAATGGGGTCAGGACTCTTTTGATTTCGCGGGTCAGGTCGTTACCGTGCGGCAAGCAGCGCTCCTCTGGCAAAGCCGGCGCGAGCTTGCAAAGTCAGGAAAAAAGGCTTGGAAAGCGATTGATAAAGGGCCCATCTTAATAAGAATCAGTTTGCGATGCATCGCAAGTGAAGAACTAGATGACGAAACCTCCGCCGCATATTAATTTAAACTATTTCCTAGTAACAAACCTAAATGCTCTTTAATTTCAATATGAAAT
>SXGQ01622292.1_pt1 | contig 15412 bp, 11 predicted proteins | sample 3178371 | NCBI WGS metagenome assembly SXGQ01 (sample SAMN11356859, study PRJNA531348) | freshwater metagenome | isolation source: freshwater sample F1-20 | place: China: Fuxian Lake, Yuxi | collected 2017-12-25
CAGGATTGGCCGAAGCGGCCCAGGATGACGCTGAGGTCCGCGGCGTTGACCAGTCCGTCCCCGTTCAGATCGGCGTCGGTGTTAGGGAAGACGCTCTGTCCGAACTGCGAGAGCAAGACGGAGAGGTCGGCCGCGTTGATCTGCTGGTCCTGGTTGGCATCGCCGGGGCAGGGGAATGCGCCACGAACATAGGCGTTGAAGTAGCCGGCGACCACAACGGATGTCTGCGTACGGCCTCCCTGCGAGGGCGCGAAAATATTCGCTCTATAGGTCAAGAAGCCGTCGTTGCGCAGGACGGGTGCGCTGCGGATGCTTGATACATGTAACGGGCTATTGAGCGCGGCATTGCTGCACGTCTGGAACTGGCCTGGAATCGTTTCGACCTGAGTGCCGGGCACGGCGATCGGGAAGAGGCCGGTATTCGTAGTCCATCCGTAGAGCGCCGGGCGCGAACTGCTTCCCGTCACGATCACCGGAAGCTCTAAGATCGCCTGCCCGTTCGCATTGATCGTTGCCCGTGGTCCGATATTCGGTGTTGCCATGAGCGAGTCGAAGCGCCAGGCCGAGGTCATGCCGGGCGGAGGGGTGCCGTAGTTGAGTGCGACAACATGCAGCCCGCTGCTGTCGAGCACGAAGACGCCGCTGGTGGCACAGTTCTGGCCCGAGCACGGCGCGTTAAACTGAGCGGAGAAGACCATAGCGCCAGAGTCGCTGTAGGCCAGCAAGCGTAGCCACAGGAACGTGGTGCCCGCGATTGCGCCCGGGACCGCTCCGCCGGTTGAGAACTTCAGGACGGGTTCGGCGCCGTCCCACTCCCATAGGCCTTGGCCTGTGGCCGGACCATTGGGAAGCGCGCCGACATAGGCGGAAAAGGCGACTTTGCCGGCCGCGTTCAGGTAGTACTCCTGCAGAGTGCTCCAGACCGTGCCCATGGGTGCGCCCGGTACGGAGTTGCCGGTCAGCGCTACAAGGCTTGGGCTTGCGAGTGTGCCGGACCAGATTCCAGGGAGTGCACCGGCAGCTGTCGTGGTGCCATCAAAGGCGATGGCTCCACTGCCGTTCAGTTGCATGTCTGAGTAGATCGTGTGGAAGTTGAACGCGGTCCCCGGAGCGGGCTGGCCGGCTTGCAGGACGAGTTCCGGCGTGCCGCCTGGCGTCCAACGCCAGATGGAGCTCATGTTGCTGAGGGTGATGCCCGGACCAGACAGACGAGCGGGAAAGACGATCTCGCCGCTTTCGGAGATGTACGCGTACGCGCTGGTTGCCGTGTCCGATGCCAAGGTCTCGAACACCACGCCCTCGGGAAAACCGGGGGCCGCATCTCGTTGACGCACCACACGCTGGATGCCGTCGGGTGTCCGGTACCACATCGCGAGGGAGTTTGCGAACTGCACGCCGGGCCCTTGCAGCGCGTGCGAGTATACGACTCGGCCGCCGCTCGCGCACTGGTAGCCCATTCTCGGGTTGTTGGTGCTGTACTGAACTCCATCAGGGAATCCCGGGGCCTGATCGCCACGGTAGAGCAGAAGCGACAGTTCGCCGTTGCCGCGAATCGCCGCGCCGGTGACGGTTGTGGCTTCTGGAATCGAGGAAGGCGGAAGGGCGCTGACATTCATCACGATGTCTCCCGACGTCGTGAGCAGCGGTGAGCTCGCGTACCGGAACTCAAGTTCCGGCCGATCCGGCACCGGCTGCGGCGGAATGATGACCGGGTCGAGGATGACAGGAGTCGAAGCGATCGGGTTGAACACCGTCAGTGCAGCCGGATCGGATGTGGTCGTGCCGAGCGAGTTGGTCACCTGGCAGTCGTAGGTGGCTTCATCATTGAGCGACCACATCAACAGTTGCAACTGCGGCGTCTGCGCACCGAGGATGTACTCGGTGTTGGTGATTGGAACCTCGTTGCGCCGCCACTGGTACGTCAGGTCCGGGCTGCCGGATGCCGTGACCGTGAAGGTCGCGAAGTTCGGAGTGGCCACCTCAAGATTGGCGGGTTGCTGCGTGATGACGGGTGATGTACACGGTGCGCCGAACAAAGCAACATAGCGCGACTGCGTGGGGCCCGTTCTCGTGAAGTTGCCACCGAGGTACATCCGCTGCTCACCGTTCACCATAGCGGGAAGCATGGCCATGACGTTGCCGATCGTATTGCCGCTGGTGCCGGTGTACACAGCGCCGCTACCGCTCCATTGTCCGCCTTTCCAGCGGGCAAATGCGCGGGAGTATTCGCCCGCGGGTCCCTCGAAGTTGCCGCCAACACACAGTTCGGAGCCAGAACCGAAGTCGACGGACGTGAGCGAGTTCACGGTGCCGGTAATACCGGACCCCAGCGCTGCCCATGACGATCCATTCCAGCGTGCGATGCCCTGCGTACTGAGGAACGCCGGAGTGTTGCCGCCGACTTGGCTGAACACTCCGCCGACGTACAAGGCAGCGCCGTTGCCGTCGTCGTGGACGGCCATGGCCCTGATCGCCGGAGAACTGCCGCCGACGTTTCCGAGTGACTCCCACACGCTTCCCGTCCAGCGGGCGATGCGGCTCGTGTCCGCCACGCCGCCCGCCGAACTGAAGTCTCCGCCAACGTACAGTTCATCGCCCGACCCATCGTTGAACACAGCCAGCGCATTGACACTGCTGCTGCAGCCTGATCCCAGAGGCGACCACTGAGTTCCGTCCCATCGGGCAATCCTGTTGGCAGGAACACCTCCGGCTGTTGTGAAGCTGCCACCGGCGATCAGCACCGGAGGCTGTGGTCCGGGGCCGTCCTCATCGAAGACCGCGAGCGAGTCGACATTGTTGTCCATCCCCCCACCGACCGGTGTGAACTGAGTGCCGTCCCACTTGACGATGTAGCCGTACGGAACACCGCTCACAACATTGAACCCACCGCCGATGAACAGTGCGGGCCCCGAGCCGTCGTCATGAACGAGCATGGTGCTCGCGCCGAAGCCGCCGGGGCCGACCTGCTGCCAGTTGGTCCCTGTCCACCGCACGAAGCGATCGGCGGCCGCACCGCCTGCCTGACTGAAGAAGCCGGACGCGTACAGCGTCGGTCCGCTCCCGGAGTCGTAGATCGCGAGTGATGTGACGCGGTCGTTCATCCCGGCCTGGCCGGGGCCATAGCCCGGCAGCCAGTTGCGGCACTCTCCCGCAAGACATGAACAGCAGATCAGCCAAGGGACCAGTGCGGTTGCGTGTCCGACGGAGGGCGCATTCAGTTTCATTGGCAGCTCCGGTTTAGCGATCACCAGAGCGCGAGTGTAACGCAGATGCATCAATCTCCGCGCAGTATTTCTTAGAAGTCAGCCTGGTGGTCGCTCGTGTCCAAACAGTGTCCAAACACCGAGCTCTTACTGTTCAATCGTTGGTGCGGCTGCCGTCGTACGTTCGTCCTCAGAACAACAACTGAAACTGCACCATCACTGCCACCTGATCGTCTTCGGCGCTGGGCAGCGGGCCGAAGGCGGTGTTGACGGGGTGGCGGGCGCCGGCGCCGGCGAAGTTGCCCGCTGTCGTGCCCTCCGTGTCGTCGAGGAACCACAGGGCCGCGAGCTGCAGCTTGGCGGCGTGGCCGTGGATGTACCAGTTCGCGCCCGCGGTGAGGGTGGTGAAGGTGTCGTCGAGCGCGCGATCGTTGTCGGGGATGATGATGTCGTAGCGCCCGACCAGTTCGACGGTGTCGCAGACATGGACGCCGAACTGGGCCATGAGGCCGATGTCATGAAAGTCGGCGCCGCTGACGCCTGATTCGTCGGTGATGCTGTAGCCCACCGCGGCGCCCATCACCGACCAGCCGTCGCCTTTGGCGATGATGTCGGTCGTCCACGCGAACAGTTGCTGCTGGGCGTTGCCCGAGATGCCGGTGTCGGGGCCGAGTTCGTAGTGGGCGGCAGCGCCCAGCGCGCCGGCGAGTTCGCTGCCGGGGGGGCCGCGGAACTCGGTCTCGACCTGGGCCCATGTGCCCGCGAAGAGCCAGTCGGCCCGCGCGGTCAGTGCGACATCGGCGGGGCTGTCGGGGTAGTCGGTGCCCGCTGAGCGGAAGCCGTCGGAGACGGTGGCGATGACCCGCACGGGTGCATCGTCGCGCTGGTACTTGAGGTCGACGAACTTGGAGCGGAGCTGGCCGAACATGAACGCCTGCACGGAGCGCTCGGGCGTGGCCATGCGCTGGTCGCCCATGGACCACTCGCGCGTGAAGGCGAGAATGCCCTGGCCGCCGCGGAGTGTCCAGCCGCCGTCGAACCGGTAGCCGACCAAGGCGTCCTGCAGGAACGCCTCACCACCGGTGGGCCGGACATCGAACATGACCTTGTAGAACAGCCGAGGGTTGAGGATGTGGCCGTCGAACCACAGGCGTGTACGGGGTTGGCTGAATCCGCCCTGGAACTCGTCGGAGTTCACAGTGTCGTCGGCGTTTCGAAAGCTCGCCGTGTACCGGAACTGGAGCTGGCCGCCGACGTTGAGGCGGAAGTTGCCGTCGGTCGATGCCAGCATGAACGTCTTGCCGTCGTAGCCCGCGCCGGTGGTGCTCAAGAGGCTTGTGCGCGACTGGGCGTCGGCGATCATCGCGGCGATGAGGCGCTGCTGGTCCTGGACGGGGGCTGAGCTGATCGGTTCGGCGGTCGTGGCGGTGAACAGCATCAGCGCGAGCAGCGGTGCCGACATGGTGGACTTCTCTTGGCGTGGTGGATCAGGGCGTGTGCCACGCTGCGTATCGGCACTTTCTCACCGTCGTGTGCGGTAAAGCACGAACGGCCGTCGCATCGGTGTCGCGTGGTCGGCGGCGAGATGCAACGTGATCGCGGATGCGATCTGGTCATGTGCCGAGGCGCGGGCGCCGAGCACTGCGGCGAACTCCCACGGCTGAGCGGATCTGCACGCCAGCTCGTTCAGTGCCGCTGTCGCGATCAGGTCAACTCGGCCTGCGGCCATTGCGGCGCTGGCCAGCGGCGGCTGGGGCGATGGATCGATGAGCAGTGCGGCCGCGGTGCTCTGGAACGCGGTGACCTCGACCTGCATGGCGGCGACGGCGAGGGCGGCGGTGCTGGGGGGCACGGGCGGCAGGTCGGGGATGTCCGAGTGACGGGCGCTCGCGGGTGTGATGAAGAGGCCGCAGGCCAGCAGCGTGCCGGCGGCGGTGGCGAGGCGAGGTCGTCGGTCGGAGATCGGCATGGGCGTGGCCCTCCTCCTGACTTGGCCGCCATGGGGTGGCGGCCTCTTGAAGGATGTGATTAGAGGGGTCGCGGTGCGCGATCGGTGTGGGCGTGGGGGCGGAGGCTGTACGGGTTGTGGGGGGTGTGCGAGTGCCGCCCGGCCCAGAACGCGCAGGCGCGGTTGGGGGTCGGCGGGGTCTGCCCGGGGCGTGGCTGAAGGGCCTTGGGAGCTCTCTGGTGGGGTTGGGGAGGGGGTCCGACCGGCGGCGGCGGGGCATTCACGTGGAGATCGGGGTCAGAGGCTGAATATCGGGATTCGACCTTGCCGAATGATATTGCTGTGATATCATTTTGATACCGCCGATGGCGTGTCGACGCGGCGGAGCAAAGAAGGAGTGTGTGTGATGCAGGGCGAGCGGATTACCAGGGTGACGAACGGCTGGCCGGTGTTCTTTGTGCTGCTGGCGGCCGTGTTGGGGTCGGTGGTCACCTTCATCTGGCAGGCGGTGAGGGCGGATCGCGCGAACGGGGTCGACACAATGGGCGCGGCGCTGATGATCACGTCCGGGACGGTGTTCGTGGCCGCCTTGATCTGCATGCGCGGGTTGTTTGCGCTGGCGCCCAACCAGGCGGAGGCGATGCTGCTGGCGGGCAAGTACAAGGGGACGGTGCGGGAGCAGGGGTTCTGGTGGATGAACCCGCTCAATAAAGGGATCAAGATCTCGCAGCGGGTGCGGAACCTCAACAGCGAGAAGCTGAAGGTGAACGACGTGCGGGGCAATCCGATCGAAATCGGCGCGGTGGTGGTGTGGCGGGTGACGGACACCTTCAAGGCGCTGTTCGAGGTGGATGACTACGCGAGCTTCGTGAATATCCAGAGCGAGTCGGCGCTGCGGCACCTGGCGTCGGAGTTCCCGTACGACACGGTGACGGACGGCGAGAAGTCGCTGCGCGGCAGCATGGACGAGGTGAACGCGGCTCTTCTGGTGGAGCTGCAGGCGCGGCTGGAGAAGGCGGGGATCATCGTGGATGAGGCGCGGCTCAGCCACCTGGCGTACGCGCCGGAGATCGCCGGAGCGATGCTGCGGCGTCAGCAGGCCGAGGCGACGGTGGCGGCGCGGTTCAAGATCGTTGAAGGCGCGGTGGGCATGGTGGAGAGCGCGCTGGAACACCTTGAGAAGAACAAGACGGTGGAGATGGACCCCGAGCGCAAGGCGGCGATGGTGAGCAACCTGCTGGTGGTGCTCTGCGGCGAGCAGGCGGCGCAGCCGGTGGTGAACACGGGCACGCTGTACTCAGGATGAGACGAGCACGATGAGTTGAGATGGCGATCGCCAAGCTCGTGTGTCTCTCTCAACGAAAGCGGGGTGGCGCGTGCGACGACGCGGAGTCGGGTGGGGGGTGCGGTTGAACGCGTGGGGGCTGCGCTTTGAGGCGTGGGGCGGCGAGCGCCGGATTAATCAGGGACGAATGATGGGGAAGTCAGCGAAGGAGTGCCATGGGCGAGACTCGCAAGTCATTTCTGCTTCGGATCCCGCCGGACCTGTGGGAACAGGTGAACCGGCTGGCGCAGACGGACCTGCGATCGGTGAACGCGGAGATTGAGTTCCTGTTGAGGGAGGCCGTGCGGAAGCGGGGGGGTGGGGCGGAGAGCGGCCGACGTCCGCAGGATCAACCACGGAGCCACGGAGACACGGAGAAGGACGAGGTGTAAAGGAGAATGGTCGAGGCGCCAGGATGGCGGCGGCCGCGATGATGGGCTGTTACCCGCCCAGGTGGGTGATGACGCCGGTGACGGCGGTGGTGACGGGCACGGTAGCGCCGGCGGCGGCTTTCCGGCCGCCGGGCTGGTGGGGCGGGTCGTCGGGATCGTGGGGGCGTTTGTCGTTGCGAGGGCGTGGCGGGTCGAGGGGGTCGATGGGCTTGCGCCCGGCGATCTGGGCGTGGCTCTCGGGGCGGACATCGGCGCCGGACATGCGGGCCCGGACCTGCGTGAGTTCGGCGCCGAAGAACAGGATGATCGACGAGTAGTAGACCCACACCAAGAGGACCACCAGCGACCCCGCGGTTCCGTAGGCCGAGCCGATGCTCGACCGCCCGAGGTAGAGACCGATCAGCAGTTTGCCGGTGACGAACAGCAATGAGGTGATGAGGGCGCCGGTCCAGACGTGTTTCCAGGCGATGCGGACATCGGGCAGGAGCTTGAAGATCGCGGCAAAGAGCATGGTGAAGATGACCAGCGAGATGCCCAGGTCCAAGGCCTGCCAGAGGTAGTTGGAGCCCGGAAAGCGGTTGCCGACGAAGGCGATCGCGAAGCTCAGGCCGGCGCTGAGCGCCAGGGAGACCAGCAGCAGGAACCCGACGGTGAGGACCAGCCCGAGCGAGAGCAGGCGCTTGCGGACCCAGTGGATGACGCCGCGGCCGGGCTTGGCCTCGATGTCCCAGAAGATGTTGAGCGAGTGCTGGAGGTGTGCAAAGACGGTGGTGGCGGAGAAGACCAGCACGCTGATCGAGATGATGCCGGCGATGCTGCCAAGGTCGGGGTGCTGGCGGGCATGGCTGACGACGTCGCTGATGGCGGCGCTGGCCTGCTCGCCGATGAGCTCGACGAGCTCGGTGATGAGCCCCTCCTGGGTCTCCTGGCCCATCGAGCCCGAGGCCCAGATGAGCAGGACGAGCAGCGGGGCCAGCGAGAGGGCCGAGTAGAAGGCGAGCGCGCCCGCGAGGGTCATGGCATCGTCGTGCGCGAACTCGCGCACAGTGCGGACCAGCATGCGGACGATGGTGCGGACGGACACGCTCGGGCTCCGGGAGGGACAACGGGTGAATGCTGCAGTGTAGAGGCCACCCGGCCGCGGGCGCGGAGTTTCTACTGCGCGGTCCGCTGTTCCAGCCGGCCCAGGCCCCGGTTCGCGAAGAAGCGCTCGGTGTTGTCGAGATCGGTGGCGCTGTTGAGCGTCGCTTTGGCCGCCGCGATCCGGCGTGTGGCCTCGGGGAGGTCCGCGGCTTCGATCGCGTCGCGGGCGGCCAGGGCGTCCTTTCCCGCGGGCCCGCCGTAGAGCAGCAGCTCTTCGATCAATCGTTCGCCGGGTGAGCCGAGCCGACGGGCGCTGTCGCTTTCGATCGCGAAGTTGATGGACTGCAGCGCAGCGCGCCCGGCCTGCCAGTCGTGGGCCCACCACGCCAGGATGGCCCGCTGGGTGGGGAACGAGCGCAGGCGGTACGCGACGAGCGCGCGGCGGAAGCGGTTGTCGGCGACCTTGATCTCGCGCTGGTAGCCCTCGATGTAGCGGTCGAGCAGGGCGGCGGCGGTGCGATAGAGCCCGGGTTCATCGCGGAGGAAGTCGAGCTTGCCGTTGAAGTCGTGGCGGATCCCTTCGAGGGTGTAGATCAGGACGTAGGGCACGCGCGTATCGAAGCGATCGGTGTCGAGGCATTCCTGGGCGAAGTCGAGCATCTGCTCGTGGCTGCCGCCCCACCGGGGCATGAGGTTGTCGAGGATGCTGTGGTACGCGGCGTGGTAGTCGAACTGGGCCTTGATGCACTCGTCGAACCAGTAGCGTTCGTCGTGGTTGGCCTGTTCGCCCAGGCCCTTGACGACGGTGAGCATGCTGTAGGCGGCGTCGGGCAGATCGGTGCGGAGGGCGTGGGCGGCTTCGAGGGCGGCCTGGGCCTTGTGGAGCCGGCCGAAGAACACCGGCCACGCCGAGTCCTTGACCTGATGGGCAAAGCCGTTGCCGCGGGCCTCCCAGGCTTTGAAGGTGTACCAGTCGCCGAGGATGAGGTTCTTGAGCCACTGGTGGCCGCCCTCGATGGCCTCAAGCTTCGCGATGAACTCGGGCATCAGCTCGGGCGGGAACATGCTGCGCGACGGGCGACGATGCTGCAGATAAAAGAAGCGCTGGTCGGCGAAGGGGCCGTAGCCGGATTGGATGAAGGCGAGGAACCGCTCAGAGGCGTAGCGGTCGGCGGCGAGGGACTGCTGGTTCGGGGCGTTGGGCATGGCCGCGGCATCGGCGGCGGTGGTGGCGACCATGTAGTGGAACCAGTCGGGGTAGCGGCTGGTCTTGATTGCCTGGAGCGCCTGGGCGGCCAGCGGCGCCGCTGTGTCGCGCTGCTTGGCGATCAGGAACTCCCCGGCCAGTGCGCGGAGCAGCCACGGGTCGGTCGGCTTCTCGGCGGCAAGAGCGGCGGCCTCGGCGAGGATCGGAGCACGGTCGCCGATGGCGAACATGCGATCGACGAACACGGCCGAGTCGCGGAGGAACGCGAGCTGGCGCTCGGTGAGCGGCGGATCGGCGAAGGCGCGAGCGGGCTCGACGATGTGGGCCTCAACCCATCGGACGCGGTCGTTGTCGAGGTCGCGCTCGGTGTAGCCGGGCTGATCGGCGGGGAGGGGGGCGGCGACAAGGGCTCTGGCGACGGTGAGGAAGCCGAGCAGCAGCAGGGTCAGGGTTCGCATGCCGGGATGTTACATCGGTGCGGCCCGGTCGTGGCCGCGGCTCAGCAGCCGTTGCCGAAGCTGCCGAGCAGGACACTGAGGTCCGCGCCGTTGACGACTCCATCGTCGTTCAGATCGCCGAACGTGCCTGGCACGACCGTGGAACCGAAGTTCGAGAGCAGCACGCTGAGGTCGGCGCCGTCGACGAAGTTGTCGCCGTTGGTGTCCCCGTCGCACGACGGGGGAACGAACGAGAGGCCCAGATTGGAGGCGAAGCCGGCGCTGCCGAGCTGGGCGATGGACGAGAAGTTGCCGGTTTGCAGGTTGATGCTGCCCAGCCGGTTCGTTCGTCCGCCGCCGCTGCCGATCGAGTAGACCAGATAGACGGTGCCCGTCGTCGGAGAGACTTCGAATCCTCCCACGGAGAAAAGCCCGAACTGTTCGAGGCCCGTCGGCCCGATGTTCGTGACGAGGCCGCCGCTGAACGAGGCGCTGCCGCCGGCTTCTGATCCCACTTCGCCAAGCGTGTGCTGCTGGAACGGGAGCTGGCCAAAGGTGTAGAGGGACAGCAGTCGGATGGGGCCGGTGGGCCCGCCCACGTGGGTGATGCTGGTGACACCGACCGGGGCGCCGGGATTGTTCGTGCTGGTGAAGTCCGAATCGGTCGCGATGACAGCGCCGGTGTTCGGGTTGACGCGCACGTTCTTCAGCGCACCCGCGATGGTGCCGACGACGCGGATCTCGTCGGTCTGCGGGTTGAAGTCCATGGAGATGGGATCCATCGCGATGCCGAAGGGCCCGACGAGCGTGGCGAACCCGGTGCTCGTATTGATGGTGTGCAGACCCGTCGAGTCCATGCCGTACAGCACGCCGGTCGAGGGGCGGAAGTCGATGGTCCGGGGGATGTAGATGATCGGCTGGCCACCGCCCTGGGTGCCCTTGTTGATGAGCACGTTGAAGGTCGCGGTCGTCGGGTTGGACGTGTCCCAGTGCGAAAGGATGCCCTGCCCGCTGGAGGTCACGAAGGTCTCTGCGCCAGCCACGGTGGACACGAGTGTGAGGGCGGCAATCGCCAGCAGATGCTTCATGGAAGTCCTCGGTTCTGAAGATGATCCGGGCAGCGGGGGCGGTGGCCGCGGGGCGTTGGTGCTGCTCGCCACCGCACTCAGGCAGCGTACCCCGTCTTTACCGGACGGCAAGCGTTTGTACCACACAGATATCCGGTATCTGGGTCCGCACGAGTGCCGGAACTCGGTGTTGCCCCTTCGAGCTTGCCGACCGCCTCAGGGGGCGACGCAGTTGAGGCCGAAGCCGGCGAGGAGCACGCTGAGGTCGGCGGCGTCGACGATGCCATCGCCGTTGAAATCGGCGCCTTCGCCCGGCTTCACGCTCTGGCCGAAGGTGGCGAGGAGCAGGCTCAGATCGGCGCCGTCGACCTGGGCGTCGCCATTGGCGTCGGCGGTGCAGGGTTGGGGCGGCACGACGGCGATGCCGGTGTTGGAAGCGGCGCTGGAGCTTCCGAGCCTTCCGATGTACGTGGACTGACCCGTGACGGTGTTGAGGGAGGTCAGGTGCGTGGTGCGCCCGAGGCCGGAGCCGTCGCTGTAGCAGTAGTAGACGATGCCGCCGACGGAGACATCAAGGCCGCCGGGCGTGCTGAATGAGTTGATGACGGTGATGCCGATGTCGGTCACCACGCCTGTGTTGAACGACGCCTGTCCGCCTGCTTGTGACCCGATCTCACCGAGGTAGTGATCGATGAACGGCTGCTGGCCGCCGTTGTAGGTGGCCAACAGGCGGGTGGACCCGGCCGGGGCGCCGGCCACGGGGTTGGTGAAGGCGATCTCGGCGACGTTGACGGGGATCGCGGGGTTGGCGGCCTGGCTGAACCCGGACTCGTTGGAGATGAGCGCGCCGGTGTCGGGGTTGATACGCAGGTTGCGAAGGGCGTTGCCGACAAGTCCGACCACGCGGAGCTCATCGGTGACGGGATCGAAGTCCATGGCCCCCGGCTCGATCGCGACCCCGAACGGACCGACGAGGGTGGCGATCCCGGTCGTGGTGTCGATGGTGTAGAGGCCCGAGGGTTCCACGCCGTACAGCTGGCCGTTCGAAGGCCGGATATCGATGTCACGAACGAAGAGGGGCTGGAGCTGGCCACCGGGCTGGACGACCCTGCGCACCTGGAAGCCGCTCACGGGGATCACGCGCGAGTCGGTCCGCCAGAGCAGAAGGTTGGCCTGACCATCCACGGTGTAGATGAAGTCGGCCCCCGCGAGGCAGGAGGATGCGGCGGCGAGCGCGAGTGCGAGGCTGGTCAGGGTGTGCTTCATGGCGGTGCTCCGGTTCTGGGGGATGCTCGTTCGCGGGAGACGGCGGACCCGGGACTTCTAAGATACCCCCGTCCGGTAGCCCTTCCAATCACATTGACGTGAGTTACGCGCTATGTTCGGGTAAGGCCGAACGACAGATTTTGGGCAGGCGGCGTGCGGATGGCGCAGGGGCGGCGGGCGGCTTTGGGGAATCTCAGGTTGGGGGGTGGGAGCTTGGCCCGGCCGCCTCAGGGGGCGACGCAGTTGAGGCCGAAGCCGGCGAGGAGCACGCTGAGGTCGGCGGCGTCGACGATGCCGTCGCCGTTGAAGTCGGCGCCCTCGCCCGGCTTCACGTTCTGGCCGAAGGTGGCGAGCAGCGGGCTGAGATCGGCGCCGTCGACCTGAGCGTCCCCGTTGGCGTCGGCTGAGCAGCTCGGTGCGGGGCGAACAGCAACCGAGCTTGCGCCCTGTGGCATGCCGTTCAGGATGCCGAGATGCTGCATCTGCCCGGTGGCGAGATTGACAGTCGCCAGGTTGCTGCGGCCGCCCAGGCCGGAACCGACGGTGAAGAGCGTGTAGCCCTTGGGGTCGACAGTGGAGATGTCAAAGCCGGCGGTCGAGTTGACGGCCCATGAGTGGGCGTTGATCAGCCCGATGTCGGCGGTCGACCCGGCGTTGAAGGAGGGCATGCCGCCGGCGGCTGAGCCGACCTCGCCGAGCATCCAGCGGTCCCAGGGGAACCCCTCGGGAACGCCGTACATCGCCAGGAGGCGGGAGGTTCCGGTGTAGTGGTCGCTGGTGTGCGCGATGTTGAGCGGGATGAGCTGCTGGCTGGTGCTCACGCGGATGAAGGGCTGCTCGGTGGCGATGACGGCGCCGGTGTCGGGGTTGATCCGGATGTTGAGCCCGTTGACGCCTCCGACGGTGCCGACCATGCGGAGCTCGCCCGAGACGGGGTCAAAGTCCATAGCGCGGTTGGTGATGGTGATGCCGTAGTTTCCGACGAGCGTGGCCAGACCGGTGGCGGTGTCGATGGTGTAGAGGGCCGTGTCGGTCGCTCCGTAGAGCTGGCCGCTCGAGGGGCGGTAGTCGATGGGAACCGGCCGGATGGGGCCTGAGCCGGTGTGGAGCGCGGCGGAGCTGATCGGTGCGTGCAGGGTGTCGGACCGGTAGTGGTACATCTCGTCGAAGCGCACGACGGTGACGATGTCGGCCCCCGCGAAGGCTGACGACGTGGCGGCGAGAGCGATCGCGAGGCTGGTCAGCGTGTGCTTCATGGCGATGCTCCGGTTCGGGGGATGCTCGTTCGCGGGAGACGGCGGACCCGGGACTTCTAAGATACCCCCGTCCGGTAGCCCTTCCAATCACATTGACGTGAGTTACGCGCTATGTTCGGGTGAGGCCGAACGACAGATTTTGGGCAGGCCGCGTGGGGATGGCGCAGGGCGGCGGGCCGCTGGGGGGATCTCAGGTTGGGGGCGGGGGGGAGGTAAACATGGTTCAAGCCCTTCACGGACAGCTAGCGGAATACTCGGTTCGCCAGTCGCTCAGACGGCTTGCATCACAGCGACTCAGATCCAGGGAGCCGCCACACGGTCTAGTCCTAAGCCCTAGTCGTTAACCTTGAACTAGGCCGCGTACACGTGCAATGCACTTAGCCAAGCTCGGCGATCTCGTGGCAGCCTCAATCGGATCCCATTCGCTCAAAGCAAAGTTGCTGAGTATGCCGTTGTAGCCAACCCCCACTCGCCTGAGCGATTGTGGAGTTGGCACAATCATTTCTCTTATGTCACGGCGACTCGACTGGCTGCACAAGTTCACGAGTGCTGCCTTCGCATCCGTGAGGGTGTCGGGCCGAGCAGGAATGCGTCTTGTTCGAAGTCCAAACGCGGATGCGAAGCGAGTCGCATCAGCAAGCAGCCACGACTCAACTTGTCGCGTGCACACACGGTAACACATGTAAGGAGATGGTTCGGGCAGCGTGTCTCGAACGAACTGGCCAGCACACGGCGCACTTTGATCTAGATCAACCATCACAAACCACGGCTGCCGAATAGCCGCACGATTGTATCCTCGTAGCGACTGTAATAGGTGTGGTTTGCCCCGAAGTCCATATATGCTTGCAGCTTGGCCACTACAACACTGGACAATTCGTCGAGCTACTGCCGAATCAAGATCGCCTTCGACTGCGATAGACACTGGGATCGTCATTGAGTTATTGTCATCCACCAAACAGCGACAACTGCCTCGCTTCTGACGGACGAGTTCGCGGGAGCACAGCATCCGCGAGAGACACGCCACCCATCAATAGTTCGTAGATGTCCGGATAATCCTTTGCTCGTTTTACTGCCGTACCTTCACTTGTGGGTTCAAGGATCAGAATTTCGTCTAAGCCAATGCCAGGATCTTGCAGCAAGTCGGATGAGTGAGTGCTTGTAATTATCTGTCGTGGTACTCGCCGCTGAACGCTGGCGAACAGTTGAGGTAGGTGCCGCACAACTTCTGGGTGCAATGATAGCTCTGGTTCCTCTAGCAACACTGGACCAGTGCCATCCAGTGTTGCCCATAGAAGGCCGAGCAGGCGAAGAGTGCCGTCAGAGAACTCGGCCTCGGATTGCCAAGCGCCTTTGGGCCGCCAGTGCTTGTACTTCCCGCGCAAGTGCCAGAAACCGCGTTCGTCCTGCTCAAGGTCGAGCTCCTTCAGTTGCGGCACAGCGACCTGAAGTGCGTCGCCTATCCGTCTCAAACGAGCATCGCGTGTCGCCTTGGGCGTGCGAGCCATCTGCTCGATGAAATCGCCACCAAATGGGTCATTCCGTCTCCCAATCGAGCGGTCAGGCTCTCGTATTAGCTGCGGGACGATGTGAAGATATTTAAGGCTGCGTAAGATACTGGCGATCGCCCTAAAACTGCCGTTGGCATTAACTTGTTCGAGAAACGTCTGTGTTAATCGCTCGTGGTCGTTGTTGTCATCCTTGTCGGGGCGATTCAGAATAGTTCGCAGGCCTTTCTTAACGATCTCATGCTTGATAATAGCCCGCCTCTGTTTGTCCTGGCCAATCGCTAGAGTGTAGGTCCACGGCTCGGATTGATCGGGGGGTTGCAGTGTGGCTATGAGCGATATGTCAGAATACTGCCTGGCCGCTAGGCACCTGAGTGAGGAGACGCCGCGACGCCTTCTGACTGCTTCTTGAAGTCCACCACCAATTGAAGCTATGTCACTCAAAAACCTCAGTGCATCCAGTAGATTCGACTTGCCAGAGGCATTTGGACCGATCACAAACACACGGCGTGCCAATTTGACGTCGACACTCAAGACGTTGCGCCAATTCTGGAGTTGCAGACGAGTAACTACCGCTTGATGAGATGTCTTGCTTGAGGCACGAGGATCGGTAGCGATCTTCTTGCTTCCTGGATCAGTCTGGTCGCGAGCTGAACCGGCCATGCTCTACTCCCCCTGATCCAAGACCGCCATGAAGGCTTCCTGCGGGATTTCGACCGAGCCG
>SXGQ01863470.1_pt1 | contig 15412 bp, 20 predicted proteins | sample 3178371 | NCBI WGS metagenome assembly SXGQ01 (sample SAMN11356859, study PRJNA531348) | freshwater metagenome | isolation source: freshwater sample F1-20 | place: China: Fuxian Lake, Yuxi | collected 2017-12-25
CAGCGCGCAGACCAACAGCTCGTCACCGGCCGCCTTCGCTTCTTCTCTCAGTCGCTCGCGCTCTTCTTTGGCTGTCGCGATCTCCTTTTTCATGACCCGGAGTCGCGCCACAAGAGCCTCCGCCTTCTGCAGGTCCTCGTCAAGAATCTCAGGACAAAGCGCGCCAAGCAGAGGACCCGCGAACGCCAGCCTCGCCACACCCAGGTCGAACCCACGATCCCGGAGCGCGCGGGTGAACTGAGTGCCGTTGCTCCACGAGGGCGGCTTGCGGAAGAAGGCGGTCAGCTCGGGAGCAACAACCGAGAGCCTCTCCCAGATCTGGCTGTCCCTGTTGTCCATCTCGATCCGCCTTTGGAGCTCCGGGGCGAACGCGCCCAGCGCGCAGATCCCTTCCGCGGTCAGTGTGTACGGGCAGTACGCCTTGGTGCGCTTCTCCCGATCCGCGGGCGGGAGCTCGGCGCTCTGCACGACGAGCCCACGGTCAATCAGCTTCTTGACGTCCTTGACGTCAAAGCATCCACCCATGCCGAAGATCGTGGATCGACCAACCCCCGCCAGCGTCTCGCGCATACGGGCCGTCAGCCCCGGCGTCTTCTCGGGGGTCTTGGTGGCCTTCGTCGCCTTGGTGGCCTTCGTCGCCTTGGTCGCCTTCGGCGCCGCCACCTTTGCGCTCACAGCGCCACCCCGAAGTGCTCGAGCATGACCCGGTTGAAGTCCCCGTAGGGCCCGTTGAGCAGCTCTGCGGGCGACACCCACTCAGGCGCGCCCTCGTGGGGCGTCAGCGCCTCTCCCTCATCAACAACGATGGTGGCCTGCCAGATGTACACCTCGACCTGGTCGCGCTGCTCGAGCGCGACGAACGGCTCGCCCACGAGGGCGACGGTGAGGCCGGTCTCTTCGAGCGCCTCCCGGCAGGCTGCCTCGGCGGGCGTCTCGCCCTCTTCGACGCCCCCGCAGGGCAGCGCCACCCCTTGCCTGCCTTCATCGAGCCAACGAAAGCCGAGCACCATGTGCTCGTTGTTGACCCAACGCGAGATCAAGATTCCGGCAGCTCTGGCCATGGGCGGCGCTCCTGTGGTTGCGTCAACCCAATAGCATACTGCGCCTCACCCGTCAAGCGAGGTCGGCTCCTCCTTCGCTCGATCTGCCTCCGCTCGATCTGCCTCCGCTGGTCGACAACGGGCCAGCCGGAAGCCCGAGAGCAAGATCTGCCTGATCAACGCCTTGCTCCAGGCCGGCGCGCCGTACAGCGCGCGCAGGGCGCGGCGCACCGATCTGCGCTGGAGCGACGTGCGCGGCCGCTGACACCAAGAGGTGTCCGGCGAGGGCGAGGTCGACTGGGCCCCGCTACGGCGCACACTCCACCTCCACCGGCTCGTGCGACACCCCTTCACGGCAGGCGGCCAGCTCGGCTGTGGCCCGATTCAGGTCCGAGCGGATCACGCTGGAGACATGGGTCGCGAGGATGATCGCAAGGATCAAGAGGCTCGAGGCCCAGGCGTGCTCGTTGCTCCAGATGGAGTACCTGATCTGCAATTTCCCACCGTTGCTCGAAACGGTAGCAATCATGCAACCGCCGATTCCTGCTTCATCGAGCCCTGCCTGCCAGCCCGAAGGCTGACCGGTCTTACAAGCTCTCCACAGGCGTTTTGAGTCTCCGGGCAACTCCCGGCGACCAAAATGTTGATCGCAGCGTTCAGATCTGCGTTGATCTCGAAGCCGCATCTCGTACAGGCGAACGATGACTGAGTAGACCTGCTCTTTGGATCTACGCAACCACATCGGGAGCATCGCTGGCTGGTATATCTGGCGGGAACGGCAACGATGGAGCAGCCGTACCTCCTTCCTTTGTATTCCAGCAGTCTGCGAAATTCACCGAAGGATGCGTCCAAAATAACTCGGTTCAGACCTCGTTTCCGAGATCCGCCCCCCTTGGTCATGTTCTTCACACGCAGGTCTTCGATGACCACCATGCCGTGGCTCTTGGCGATGGTAGTCGTGGCCTTGTGTAGGGCGTCCGCCCTGATGTTTCCGACTCGATAGTGTGCCTTGGCCAGCTTTTTCCTGGACTTCGACCTATTGCAAGAACCCTTCTTCCTCCTTGAGACTTCCTTCTGAAGTCTTGAGATCTTCCGCTGAGAAGTCATGAGCGCCCGAGGATTTTCGATAACCGTTCCGTCAGAGAGCGTCGCAAGTCGGGCGACCCCGAGATCGAGCCCGACAGCAGGACCACCATTCGGCAGAGCCTCGGTAACCTCTGGACCTATGACGGAAACGAACCATCGACCAGCCTTCTCGGAGACGGAGACCTGAGCGTATCGATCAAACGGGATGTAGCCATGGTCTCCGGGCTTGATCCTGACCCGACCGATCCTCGGAAGCTGAACAGACTTCTTGTCGGCCTTGATCGAGCCGGTCAGCCGGAATCCGCCAACACCCTTGTTTCTCGACTTGAAGCGAGGGTATCGACCTCGACCTGACAGGAAATTCTTGAAGGCTGTGTCCAGATCTCTCAAGGCCTCCTGGGGAGCACACTTGCTGGCCTCGTACATCCAGGGCACACCACCCTGCTCGAGATCGACCTTCTTCAGCTCGTTGAGGTCCCGGTGGAGGCTGACGGCGTTCCGCCATCCTTTCCACTTTTTCGGTTTTCCAGCTTCAACCCATTCTTCGTAGGCCTTCTTGTGTTGACGAAGGCCCCAGTTGTAGGCCCAGCGCGCATTGCCTGCGTGCTGAAGCAGCGACTTTCGCTGGGTCGGCGTGGGCTGAATCTCGACTCTGTAGGCGATCCTCATGCGATCAGACCTCAGGGGTGCAGATCGAGCACGAAACGCGCTTGACCCACACCTTGCAGGGTAGCATGATCTTATGATGATTCTTACTGATCATGACCACATACTACCATTGAGCTCGGCAGTTGTCAACCCTCCACCGAGAGCCAAGGCTAACATGTCAACTTTCGATTGACCACCCGCCGGACTACGGGTGCCCACGCACCTCGCCGAGCACCACGAGGTCTTCGGGCCGGAAGCGCAGCTCACACTCGGACGGGACCTCGGTCGGTCGGGCGCCGACCCGCGCAGCCATGGCGAGGATGGCCACTTGGTCTGCGTTCATCTTGGCGATCTTCTCGCACGGCTCAAGCACGCGGACCGCAGGGAGGCAACCTTCATAGCCGTGGGCACGCCCAAGGACGAAGATCTCCTCTTCGAGCGCCGAGATCAAGTCGAAAACATCACAGGGCGCCATGTCTGGAGCCTCGCGTGCGTAGGCCCTCCACTGCCAAGCCCCTTGCCGGTGGAGCGTCGACACCTCATCTGGCGTCATCTCCTCTGCGGTCTGTGGAGACAAGATCTGCAAAATGCGGTAGTAACCATCATGATCGCGCATCGAGGGCTCATCGGTGCGCACGCTCCGGGGGAAACCGGTCCAGCCCAAGACGGCGACAGCCGCGTCCGCGGCCGAGAGCTTGCCCTGGGCTGCCAAGATGCTGTGGCGGAGCGCCGCGGCGACCCGCCGCGCGCCATTCAGCGTGACCCCCACGCTGACCATGTCGGCCTGCTCTTCGCCGCCGCCCAGGCCAAACGACCGGGCCTGGTCCCCGACCTGGGCCCGGAGCTGCGCCCGGCTCTTGATCCTCGACGACAAGACCGCGTCTCGCGCGGTGGTGACGTGGTAGAGCGCGATGTCTTCATCCAACGCGTCAGGCGCTCCAATGCGGTGCGCCCAGGCGTTCACGTCACGCTCGAGCACACCTCCGCTGCGGAAGAACGTGCTCGGCTCGCGTGAGTACCCAGGCGGCACCGGCGCGAGCGCCGCGTTGGCGCCGCCTTGTCGGCCCAGCGAGGCCCGCCGGGCTTGCCCCGTGGGGCGGGCACAGGAGAGCTGCGCGAGCAGCGCCAGCGCGCCTGCGCTGGCCAGCGCGATCTTGGCTCCGTCTGACATCGTGATGACTCCTCGGCGGACAGCATAGCCGATCGGGTCGTGAACCAGCATGGCAACAGGCGTTCAAGCGTGTATGCTGGGCACAGCCCTGACCAGCCAGCGCGCCCAGGCCAAGGCGCCCCATCAAAGTCAGATCGTGGAGACCCTGTGAGCACCATGACGCCCGCGCAGATCCAGCAGAAGCTCGATGACCTCCGCGTCAAGAAGAAGAAGATCGACGAAGACATCAGCGTGATGGCGTCGAGCGTCGATGAGGCGCTCAAGCCCATCCGGGAGAACCGGGGCGAGATCAAGAAATACTGGGATCTCTGGAAGAAATCCAACAGCGTTGCCATGAAGGAGAAGCTGATCGGGAAGGAAAAGAAGGTGCGCCTTGGTTGGAGAATCCTCCTCGGCAAGGAGATCGCCGACGCATACGCAGACGCCTGGGAGGCTGCGCCCAAGGCCATCAAGGGCTTTGACGACCTCATTGGCGACCTTCTGGGGGCGAACGACCAGCTGCAAGAGGCCAAGAAGCGGGTCCTGGCTGTGCAGATCCCCGCTTCAGCCTCGAGCGCGTCCCAGCTCACCGCCATCAACTCGTCCCTGAACAGCGCAAAGACAAGCAGCAACCAGTCGCTTGATGCTGCGCGGGCGATCTTGACCAGCCTGCCGGGCCGCAGGAAGAAGATCAAGCCCTTGATCTCCGCTGTGCTGAGGCTCGCAAAGGCGGCCCTCGAGAAGCTCAACAGGAGGGAGGACAGGCTCGAGGACCGAAAGCTGGTGATCGGGAAGGAGAAGAGGCTCTACTACATCGACAAGGGCCAGAAGGCGATCAAGCCATTCCTGAAGGTGGGCGAGAAGTTCCTCAAAGAGGCGGACGACTTCGTCGACGCAGCCCCGGCCCGAGAGCAGGCCCTCAAGTCCAAGCAGATGCAGCTCAACAGCAACCTCGCGGCGATCCAGTCTGGACTCTCCTTCCAGCCGGTCGGCAGCCCGAACCGCGGCACGATGAGCCCAGGCAAGACCGCCCTCTCCCTCTTGGCCATCGGGTCCGTCGCCGCGGGGATCTGGTCGTTTGACTACCTCGAGCGCCGCGCCTGAGCGACCCTCGGCCGACACCGCTCAGCGGTCCCGCTTCGCCGCCCGCCTCACCGCGGTCGTCCGCTTGAGCTTGCGCATAGCGCTGCGCGGCAGCCCGTGCGCGGTCGTGCGGCCGAGCCGGTCAAGCTGCTGCTGGATGGCGCTGATGGCCCGGGCGAGCCGTCCGGGCACCGGCAAGCCAACCGCGCGGCGCCGCTCGGCGCTCTCGACCATGTACGGCATGTAGTCCTCGCGGAACAGCTCGACGATCACGTCGTCTGGGTCGGTGACCTGCCGCAGCATGTCCATGAGGTCCTCATCGGGGATCGAGGAGGTCGCCGAGAGCGCCCTCTGCGTGTCCTCGTTGTGGCCCAGGGTGCGCGCCAAGCGGGAGAGCAAGGACGGCAGCTCAGACGAATCCATCGGAGAGGAGCCGCGCGGACGCAGCCGCGGCCGCCACCAGCCCACATCGGCCACAAAGAGCGAGCCGTCTTGGCGCCGGAACACAGCGAGCTCGTCGGCCACGTCCCACCCGTCCGCCTCGACCGCCTCGAGCTGCGCCTCAAGCGCCCCAAGCTCTGCCGCGGTCACCGCGCCGGGCGGCTCCCCGAGCTCCCGGAGCAAGGCGAGCGTGCCGTCCGGCGTCCGGGTGAGCACCACGGTCGGCACCACAGAGTGGCTGCGGGCCGCCAGCTCGTTGGCCACACCGGCCTCGTGGATAAGGTAGGGCTCGACGTTTTGCGTCGACCAGACATCGCCGTGCATGTTTGTGCGCGCGGGCACCTTGACGGCGCGCTGTCCGTGCCCAAAGACCTGCCCGAAGTTGCCCGTGCCCAGCAGACGCCCCGCGCGCAGCACGTCTGCGGCGACCCGCCCCGCGGCCACCACCTCAGGCCTGTCGAAGTAGCCGGGCGGCACCTTGGGCTCGACGTAGGCGGGCTCCCGAGAGGCGCGCACACCCGACGCTTGGTTGGCGCCGCCAGACGATCGCGCAGCCGCCCCAGCGGCAGCCAGCGCAGCCAGCGCGGCGATCGTGAGCAGGGGCGCGGACATGGGTCCTCCAAGGATGGCGAGGCGGTCGACCTCTGGCTACGCTTCTGAGGCGAGGTGAGCCATGGCGCCATTCAGCAGAGTCTACATCGGCGCGGAGCGGTGGTCACCCAAGCCGACGGCCGGCGACTTCGCGGACCTGACCATCGAGGCGGCGGTGCGGCACGCCCGCCGCGGCCCGCTCGGACCCGTCGAAGAAGAGGACGCCCGCCTGCTCCAGCAAGCCATCCGCCAACATCGCAAGATCTCCTTCGTTGTCGAGGTACGCCGTGCAAAGGTCGGAGATCGCCCGAAGGGTCTCGATCAGCAACGTCTCTTTCTCAGTCGTCATGGTTCGCTCCGGCACAAGAAGTGTTGCAGTCAGTCAGATCGACGACAAGACCACCCAGCCTTGCTGGTCAGCCTTGGTCCTGGCGTCGGCCTCTGCGCGGGCCCGCGTGGCGTAGAGCCGGCTGGACCGCGCATAAGCGCCCTCGCCCCCGCTGGGCCACGGGCCGATCAGCCGCCAATCCCACCAGCGCGCGCCGCCGCTTGAGATGCGGGACATCTCCACATGAACCACAGGCTTGTCGGCCGGCGGGCCAACATCGGACCAGCCAGCCAACCGGGTGCGAGCGACGGTCCGAAACAAGCCCGGCTGGAGGTCCAGCTCGATGAGCGCCTCGCCGTCTGCGCGGAGCTGCGCCCGCTCCACGCGCGCCTGCCGGCCATCCACATGGCGCCAGTCGAGGCTCACGGACACCGTGTGGCTCATGCGCCACCGCCGCGCGTCACCATGAACTGGATCGACTCGTCATCATCCAGGAGCAGAGCACGCTTCTCTGGGTTGCGGGAGATCGTCGCCTCCACGGTGAACATGGTCAATCCTGCGGCGGAAAGAGGCTGATGGAGACGGTGCCCTCGATCTTGAACGAGCGGCCTCGAAGGGGCTCTGGCGCGCTCGGGGTGAAGATGAACGTGCCGCCGAAAGCGCGGCCCCGGTGAACCACCTCCGCCGGGGGCGCTCCTGCCTCATCCGTGCACAGGAGCACGACGAGCTGCTCATGCACAGCCAGCCAACGCTCATACCGGTCTCTCTGCGCGTCAGACGCAGGGGCCCCGTTGATCAGCAGGACGTCGCCCTGCATCGTGCACACAAAGCGCGCCTCGTCGTCGAGACGCGCCCCAGCGTCAGACGTCAAGGAGGCAGGCAGCGGCAGCCGCTGCACGGCGGGGCGCCCAACAAGGCGGCGCCAAAGATTCCGAAGCCAAGCCATGGTCACTTGATCCTCTCTAAGATGCCTTCTTTGGCAAGGTGGAAGAGCGCCCGGGTCAAGGCGAGGTCGATCTGAGGAGCGTCGCCTGCCCTCGACCCAAACCCGTACACCCTGTACTGAACTGTGGACGCGCCTGGCGGGATGGCGATGCGGCCCGCCTCGGTGAGAGTGATGGTCTTGTCGCCAAGGGCCAGGACCTTGTTTGCCGACAGCCCGATCTCGCCATTGGGACGCACCAAGACCGCTGACGGCGACATCGCCAGCTTGGCTCGCTCTTGCGCCTTCTTGAGGTCGCCCTCCGCCTTTGTGCGGGCGCCGTTGTCCCAAGGGACGGGATTCCAGTAAGCGCCGTCAGCGACCTCAACCCCATCCGGTAAGGCCCGGACGGTCTTGCCGTTGACCACCTTGACCTGCCCAGGGCGACTCAGCGCCTTTCGGATCGAGAGAGGGTCGAACGGGTCAAACACCATCGCTTTCGACTCGTTCTTTATCAGGGAGATCGCCTCGCGCTCCAGCGCGAACAGCTCCCTGTCAAAGCGCTGCTCCAACTCACGCGCCTGCTTCTGCAGCGCTTCGAGACGCGCGCTCATCGCAGCCACCCGCTCCTCCGCCGCCTCCAGCTGCTGCTTCGCCTCCAAGGCGTCGGCTCGACCCTGCAGAGTCAGCTCAATCACCGTGAGCATCCGCCTGGAGTCCTCTTCGTCCGTGAAAGCAACGCCGTCCACGACGCGAACCTTGTCGCTCGTGGCGCAGAGCGCGAACACGGCAGCCTGGTCCCGGGTACAGGGCCCGCCAGCGAAGACAGAGGGGCAGATCTTCTTGAGTGCTCGGGTGTCCATGCTCACCTCTGCGCCAGCCGGCGCACTTCAGGGTGCACCGAGTAGGTGCAAATCGTGCTCCCAAACGTGTCTTTCCACTGGCGCACCCGCTCTCGGGTCACGCCGATGAGTCGACCAATCTCCTCGCCGCTCCTCTGCTCCTCGAGCATCGAGAGCAGCAGGCGGAAGTTGGCCCGACCACGAGCCTTGATGAAGTTGCGCGCGACGCGCTCCTGAGATGACATGCGGCCTCCGGTCTTGACGTATCCAGACCTGATGTTGTTGTCAACCCACAATGATACACAAAGGCCCGCCCGGTAGAGCCGGGCGGGCGCGGGGAGAGCTTGCCTGACGATGGGCTACGCTACGATGTTGCCAACGGCTCTCACCGTCAGCCGGGATTGTGTGACCTCCCCGTTCTCGGGCGCGCCCTCAATGTTGCGTTGCCAACGGCTTGAGACACGGCTGGCCCTGCTCAGGAGGACGAGACGTCGGAGACGCCCGTCAGCAGCGCAAAGGCGCTCTGAAAGTCAGGCGTGACCTCGGGGAGGTCGGTGTTGAGGTCGGCGAGCGCGTCAAGGAACTCCTTGGACGCCTTCGCGCTCTCGACCTGGTGCGTCACCAGGTTGACGTGGCCCCAGTCCTGGGGCCCAGCGAAGAGCGCGCCGATGAGCATGTGGGTCACCGTGCCGGGCAGCACCTCGATGACGCAGTGGGCGTCGTTCTTGCCCACGATGACGATGTCGCCCTCCTTGCGCCAGAAATCGCCGACGAACTCCCACTTCCCGCTCTCCTCGTTGAGCGTCCAGCGGGCCTCCTTGTAGCCGCCCTTCACGATCTTCGACACAAAAGGCCAAGGGTGGGTGTGGGGAGCCGTCCGAGGATCGGGCTTGTGCCACACTGTCCATCGTTCGAGCGTGTTGGGCCGCAACCCATCGCGACGGGACTCGGTCTTGAAGGCGCGCCCATCGAGGCCCGGGATGTGGCGGGGGCGCGACCAAGTGCGCCCGAGGCCGGAAATGGCCTGGCCCGTGGTGGTGGTGTTCGGGGTGGCCTGGGTGTTGCTCATGGCGATCTCCTGCGGTCTTGGTCCGCGCTGGGTGATCTTGGGCGGCCGAGGCCGCGCTTGTTGGCTGAGTGGTTGTCGGCGACGAAGCTGCGCTTGAAGCGCCTCAGCGAGCCGTGTAAGAAAGCACTGTGACCATCAACCCATCCACTGGGTCGCGGCTGCCTGTGTTGATGTTCTTCTTGAGGCCGCAGTGGTCGCAGGTCTCCTCAACGAGGACCCCTGCACCGCTGGCACGATAGCGAGGATCGAGCCAAAGGTGGCCGCCCTGGTTGATGCAGGGTGAGGCAACCGGCTTCACCTCGATCTTGTGGGTGCTCTCGTCGCCGTCCGGAGACTGCACCCGGACGTGCACCCAAGCGGTCTGGCTGGACGGCTCAAAGTTGTCGTCCACGAAGGACTTCGCGGCCTTTATCGGGGAGTCTGCCTGAATGTCCCAGGCGTCCGCGTCGCCGCCCGAGACGACCACGCAGCGGTAGTGTCCGCCAGGGATGGCGGGCCTGGCCTGGCCATGGAATTTGTAGACCTGCCGCTCGACGTCGCTGCCTGGGAGCCTGGCATAGTCATCGAAGGCCCACTCCAGGTCCTCCATGACTTGGTCGAGGATCGCCTCGCGCTCCTTGCCCTCCTTCGTCCAGTCGTTGGCCGCCGCGTCCCAGCCGAGGTTCAGATCGACCAAGAAGCGGGGTGACGGATGACCCTCAAAGGTGAAACCGATGATGACACCCGCTTCTTTGAGGCGGGTGAGGGCGTCGATCTCGGGCTGGACAGCGGCGTTGGTGGACACGGGAGCTCCTGCGGGTCGTGACCCAGTCTATCCAGGCGGGCCCCAGGTGTCAACCTAATCTGATACAGATTCGTCAACTCCTGCATGGGTGGCGGCTGCCGCCCGCAGCAGATCTTCGATCGCCTTCATCATCGCGGTCGACACCCAGGGCACGGACGCCCACTCCTCGCGGTCTCCGCTGCGCATGCTGGGCCGGAACGCCACCCAGTCGACCGCGCCCTCCGTGCAAGAGGCGGCGAGCCGTTGGTACTCGTCCTGGGACCACTCTCCGCACATCATCGGCGTGACCGTGAACGCAAACGGCCCGTCCTGAACATCGACCCGACCCTCGCCCGACAAGTTGTCGAGCGACAGCGCGGGCAGCTCCTCGGCGAGCTCTCGGCGGATGGTGTCCAAGGCGGTCTCGCCATGCTGCGCGCCGCCGCCGAACAAGGAGAGGGCCCCGGTCCATGACCAGAGCTTGTCCGGCATGTTCCGCTTGCGGTTGAGGATGCCGACGAAGTAGGGCGCCGCGTACCTCGGCGCGTTGTCGAACCTGTAGATGGGCAATACAAAATGTCGCATCACGCCTCCAGATTGAGTTTTTGACGTCTCTCCAGCTCTTCGACGAGCGCCCGGGCCTGCTCGCAGACCCTGCCGAGGGCCTGAAGCCGGCTCAGCTGAAGCGCGCGCGCCGCGTCCGCCTCCCTCAAGATCTGCCGCGGATCGAGCGAGGTGTGCGTCACATCGCTGGAGGCGTAGAGGTGCTGCCGGATGATGTAGGCGCGCACGCGGACATAGAGGTCGTGGTCCACCTCGGACAAGAGGTCCAGGCCCAAGTGGGTGGGCATCGCCGTCGTGTCCACCAGCTGGAGGTGCAGGAGCGAGAGCAGCGTCTCCGCGGACAGGCTGCTCACAACGGCGCGCCCAGACGAGATCAAGCTCTGCCCAATGCGAACAAGGCCGTGCACGACCGCTGGCGGGTAGGAGATGGTCGACATTACTTCACCTCTTGGTTGGAAGTGTTGGATTGGGCTGGCTTCGTCAAGACCAGGCGCTGCACGCGGCCGATCTTCGGCTCACCCTGGCCTCGTGCGTGGGCGCGCCGCGGGCGCTCCACGCAGTACAGCGTCCGGCCATCGCGCCCGACCTGCTGGCCAATGCGAGGCTCACCCTGGCCGGGCGAGAGGACCCAGTAGCGCGCGACGTGCTCCCGCACAACGTGCGCCGCCCGCGGCGCGGAGGCCGCCAGCAAGGCCTCCCCCTCGCCGGCACTTGTGGGGGGCGGCACAGGCGAGGGGGGAGGCGAAGCCGGGACAAAGCTGCGGATATAAGCGGAGACCCCGTCCAGGTTGAGCCAGACCTTCCTCGTGCTCGGCTCGAGCTGGGCGCGGGCCCTCCGCTCGTGGCGAGACGGGCTCCGGCTGGTGGGCGTCGTCACCACCTGGCGCGCGGACAGGGTGGCGGCGAGGGCCATGGTGGCCATGCTGAGCAGCGGAGTGAAAACTCCGAAGGCAACCATGGTCCAGAACGCGGACTCCTCAGGAGGAGCCCCCTCGGGGATCAAGGAAAGAAACCAAGGGTTCGGATACTGGTACGGGCGGGCCTTGAGCCCTTGCGCCTGGCGCTCCGCCCAGTCATCGGTGCAGAACGAGAGCGTGGACAGGGGCACCTGCCAGTCCATGTCGATGAGATCGAAGGCGCACACCATGAAGCGCAGGCCGCTCGCCGTCGACTCGATAAAGATGTGGATGCGGCTCAGCCGCGAGAGGGCCTGCCGCAAGGAGGAGGCCACCGAAGGGGTCTCGTGCACGGGGCTGTGGACCAAGTGCCGGACCCACTGGCGCTCGTCAAAGCCGGTGACGACGTGCACGCCAGGGTGCTCGCAGAGCAGCTTGGTGGACGTAGCCACCTGCTGCGGCGTCAGCGCGCCGCGCAGCGCCTCTTCGGCTCCCGGGTCCATCTCCACCACCGACGCGCCGGCGCGGAGCCACCCGCTGAGGGTGGAGTAGAAGCGGTCGGCGTTGCCGACCAGGATGGACTCGCCCAGCTCGTAGCCGAGGCAGAGCTTCTGGCAGATCTTGAGGAGGTCGCGGTCGCTCAGCTCGCCAGAGCCCTCCGCGAGCGCCCGCGCCATGCCAGGGTGGCCGCCCACCATCGTCCACGGGTGGGGGCGGAGCTGCGCGCCCTCTCGAATGACCTCCATGCGGAAGATCATGTTGTTGAGGGACTGGATTCGATCAGGTTCGACAACTCGATTGAGCTGGTACATCAGACAGCCGCCTCCGCGATCACACCGTAACGCGGGCGGGTGTTGATGTCAACCTATTCTTTACCCATTCTTGTCGAGGCCTCCCGCAGCGCAGCGACGAGTGCCCACAGGGACACCAGGGAGATCGTAAGAAGCGCGCCGTCATCCATCCACATGCTCCACCCTCCGCGAGATCGTAGCACGCAATTTCAGGACATGCGCAAGCAATGACGCAAACAAGCCATCCGCCTTGGGGGCAGCCCGGAGCGACCGTCGCTGGACACCAAGGCGTCACCGAGGCGCACCGTGCGGCCTCACCTCCGCTGGCGCATCACCGCGGATCGAGCCATGTCCAGCTGCGATGGCGTCAGCGAGGACATGTGCACGTTTGGCAACGCTCCCTGGTCTTGGAGCTTGTCCACCATCCTCTCGATCTTCCGCGCCAGCCGCCCCTCCTTCTGCGCGTCAAAGTCGACGCCGGGGCCGGTGAAGATGTACTCGATGCCGCCGTGCTGGTGCACATAGACCGGGGCGCCAGACGGCAGGCGGGCCACCCAGTAGCCAGCGCTCCAGTCCTTGGGCATGCCCGGCCACCAGGTGGGTCCATCCTTGAGGTTCATCCTCCGGATGGCTGACCCGTAGGTCAGCTCGTGCTCTGCGATCTTGATGATGTTCACGAGCTCTTCAGGTCCGATCACGCAAGACCAGCCCGTCCACTCTGCTCGAGGCGAAGTCGGCGGAGGCTTCACGATCCCAGCCTGCGGATCGCCAACAGCAGCCCGTTCTCCTCGAAGAGGGGTGCGAACCCGAGGCTCATCCAGCTCGCCCGGTCCGTGGATCGGTCGCCAAGCAGCAGGACCGAGCGCGCGTCGTACCCCTTCGCCCAAGCCTCGATCTCGCTGAGGAGCCGGTGCTCCATCGCGCCAGGGAGGTCGGACGGCTTGCGCATCCGGTCCAGCATGGGGTTGGAGTGGGCGCGCCCATCAACGACGCCCACGGGCGACGCCTCTGCGACCCGGGCCACGCGGGCGGCCACAGCAGGGGAGAGGCCACGCGCCTCAAGCGTGCCACCGCGCAGGCCGAGCATCGACTCGGCCTCAAGCAAGCCTTGGCGCATGTCGGGCTGCCCGTCGGCCGGGACGAGGCCAAAGGACTCGCCCCCTTGGTAGCGGCGCTTGAACGCGTTGGTGATGAACGGGGTTGCCACGCCGACGAAGCGACCACCGGCCTCCTTGAATCCAAGCGCCCGGAAAAACATCCTGTCCGCTTCATTCAGGGCTGTCGCTGAGATCATGCGACGCCTTCCTCCATCTTCATGGAAAGCCCTCGCCGCCATGGGCATCTTGTAGTCTTTCTGTCCCTGGCCGGGCCAGATCATCGAGCCATCCTCGGCGCGAGATCCGGACTGGGCGCCCGCGGCGACAGCCGCGATGGCAGCCGTGACGCCCACCGCGAGGAGGGCTCCGTTGTCTTTGAGCATGATCACCCCAAAAAGACCAGCCCCATCTCGTGAACACCACCAAAAAGCCGGAGGGGCTGGGCACGTCAAGCGTACAGCAAGCCGCACCGAATGTCCACCAGGGTGGCCTATGCGCCCACGTCGCGCCGTTGACGCCGCGCCCTCTTCGTGCAAAGCTCATGGGGCCAGTCTGCACGGGCTCCTTGCCCACGAGGTCTCCCCATGGATCGAAACAACGGGTCGTACCTGGCCCTCGGTGCCGCCGCCGCGCTCGCCGCTGTCGCAGCCCTGCGTCAGCGCAAAGGCGCGCTCAACGAGGACGAAGCCGCTGAGCCGCTCCGGGTCGTGGCTCGAGCCCCCGAGCGCGCGCTCTCGGCCATGGGTCAAGAGAAGATGCCGCCGAAGAAGTGGCGGGAGCTGATGGCGTCCCGCGGCGTGACCGCGGAGCAGATGGCGCTGCGCGGCTTTGATGACCTCGAGAAGTCCGCGCAGACCCAGGGCAAGAAGTCGCTGACCCGGTCGGAGGTGCTCGACTGGTTCCAGAAGAACCCTGTGCAGCTCAAGGAGGTCTGGCGCGGGCTGCCGCCTGAAGCCTCGATCTCGGAAGAGGAGCGGAGCCAGCTCAAGCGGCGCAAGACCCTCCAAGGGCAGATCCGCAAGGCGCTGGACGGGCTCGCGACCGGACCGGAGATCGACACGGCGATCGGCGGGGCGATGATGAGCTTCCCCTCGGCCATGATCTTCACGGGATCGAAGGTGGACGGACCCGAGATCATCAAGCAGAAGGATGGCCACACGCTCGCCTACAGCTACGAGCCCGTCTCGGGCAGCAAGTGGGGGGTCTACTTCGACGGCAAGGAATACTTGTCCGACAAGCCGACCCGCCTCGGCGACATCCAAATCGTGAAGGGCAAGCCGGTGTGGGCGACCATGAGCTGGCGTTGCCTCTTGGTCAACGGGGAGGAGTTCCGGTTCGAGGACGGCATCCTGAAGCCGCTGGAGATCCCCAACAGCAACGGGCGCACGGCGGACCAGTTCTACTCCTCGAGCCTCGCGGTCAGCCCCGACGGCAAGATCGTGGCGATCGGCACGAACCTGTACCGGATCTTCTTCTGGTCGGTCAAGGACAAGAAGGTCATCGGCGAGTACATCAACGACGAGGGCTCCATCGGCTTCAACATCACCGCGCTCGCCTGGGGTGAGAGGGGGCTGTTCTACGCAGATCAAGCCGGCCGCGTTCGGCTGCTCTCCGTCGACGCCAAGGGCAAGGCCAAAGAGGTCCAGACCATCCGCGAAGGCCTGCACGCCTTCATGGACAAGGCCAAGGGGGAGGTCGACCAGAGCCGCAAGCAGGACGCGTTCGAGTCGGACACCGCGGCGGTCGAGGCGCTCGTGCTCAGCCCGGACCAGCAGACGCTCGCCGCGGTCTCCACCGCGGACGGGGTGACCCTCTACGCCATGGCGACCATGACCGAGATCGTGACCGCCGGGCGAGGCAAGGGCCTCCAAGCGGGCTCCTGGCTTGACCGGAACGACAAGTTCATGGCCATCGGGGACCGCGAGCTCGCCGAGATCGGCGTGGATGGCTCCTTCTTCTCGGCCAGCACGGACACGCTCGAGGGCGGCCGCGGCGTCTTCTTGGGCGACAAGGGCTCGCTGCTCGCGTCCTGCGACGTCAAGACGATCCGCTTGATCCGCATCGAGGAGGGCACCCCCCTCTACAACAAGATCAAGGAGTA
>SXGQ01538720.1_pt1 | contig 15411 bp, 10 predicted proteins | sample 3178371 | NCBI WGS metagenome assembly SXGQ01 (sample SAMN11356859, study PRJNA531348) | freshwater metagenome | isolation source: freshwater sample F1-20 | place: China: Fuxian Lake, Yuxi | collected 2017-12-25
ATCGTCTGCACGTCGGCCGGCCGCGGCCAGGCGGCCCGGGCGTTGGCGGCCGAGCGGCCGGACGCCACGGCCGTCGCCTGGTTCCTCGACCTCCATCCGTGTGTGGCGGCCCGCGAAGCGTGGGCACCGGCTCCGGCCAATCTCGTCGCCGAGTGCCTGCCGGACATGCCGCCCGGCCCCTACGACCTGGCCGTGGTGCCGCTGGCGAAGGATGGCGCGGGCGAACTCTCCCGCGACATCCTCCAGCAGGCCATGGAAAACCTCGCGATCGGGGGCCACCTCGTGGCGGCGATCGACAACCCGCGGGACAACTGGCTGCGGGAGCAGCTCGCCGAGACCGGCGAGACGGTCCGCGTGCGGCCCCTCGAGCAGGCCGACCGCAAGGCGAAGGCGGGCACGATCGCTTATGTCGTGCGGAAGACCCGCGCGCTGGCGAAGGTCCGCGACTTCTCCTGCGAGGTCGTGTTTCGCGACCGCGACCGGCTGCTCACGGCCTTCACGCGGCCCGGTGTGTTCGCCCACCGGCGGATCGATCCCGGGGCGCGGCATCTGCTCAATGCCGTCGACGTGGCCCCCGAGACTCGCGTGCTCGACATCGGCTGCGGTTCGGGCTGCGTGGCTCTGGGCATCGCGGCCCGCGACGCGACCGTCCGCGTCCACGCCTTCGACTCATCCGCCCGCGCGGTCGAATGCACCCGCCGGGCCGCGGAGCACAATCATCTCGCCAACCTCTCGGTGGCGCTGGAGGCGGCGGGGCGGGTGCCCGAGTCGGGCCACTGGGACCTGGCGCTCGCCAATCCACCCTACTATTCCGACTTTCGCCTCGCGGATTTGTTTGTCGAATCGGCGCGGCTGGCCCTCGCCCCGGGTGGCACGCTCCTGGTGGTGACGAAGCAGCCGACCTGGTACGTCGAGAACCTGCCGCGGATGTGGACGAACGTCACCCGCGAGGAGGTCAAGGGGTATCACCTGATCGAGGCCCAGCGTCCCTGACGGCGCCGGTCTCGACACGTCCTCCCGCGAGTTCGCCCACCACCCGCTCAAGCCCGGCGACGACGCGGGCGAGCCGCCCGTAGTCGAGTTTGTCGGGCGTGTCCTCCGCCTCGTGGTAGTGCGGATAGCGGAACGGAGCCGTGTCGGTGACCATGACCGCCGGATAGCCGGCCTGCCAGAACGACCAGTGATCGGACCAGCCCACGCCGGCGACGATGTCGGGGAGGCAGCAGCCGTAGGCCGGAAACCGCGTGCCGCCGCGGAACGACCGGACGACGCGGCGGGTGAGGTCGGCCGACTTCGGGTCGGCCACGAAGGCGACGAAATCCCCCGTGTCAGGGTAGAGCAGCCGCAGGGGAGGACAACTGTCGAACCGCTGGCTGCCCCGCTCGTCGCTGTAGTAGCCGATCGTCTCCAGGCTGAGCATGCCCACGACGTTCTCGCGCCGCTCCCGGCAGCGGGCGGCGTACCGCATCGATCCCATGTCATCCGTCTGGAACCACGGCTGCTCCTCGTTGACGAAGAAGGCGAAACGGAGCGTCCGCGCAGGCTTGCGGGTGGCGAAGGCCCGGGCCAGGGCGAGCGTGGCGGCGGTGCCGCTGGCGTTGTCGTTGGCGCCCGGCGTGCCGACGGCGGAGTCATAGTGGCCGCCGACGACGAGGATCTCGTCGCGATGCTCGGCGCCCGGAACTTCGGCCACCAGGTTGTGCACCGTCTGCCCCCTGACCTCGTACCCCTGCCGCTCCGGCGGCAGGCCCGCCTTGCGAAGCGACTCGACGAGAACCCGCTCAGCGGCCAGCAGTTTCTCCATGCCGAAGGCCGTCGCGTTCCGCTCGCCGATCTCGCCCGCCAGCCGGCGCACGTCGGCCTCCAGGGCCGCGGCGAGCGCCCGCTCGCCCTCCGTGAGCGGCGGCAGCGGACCGCGATGCACCTCGCCGGGCATGACGACCACCGCCAGGGGCGATGACTCCTCGGCCTGCCCTCCCGTGGCCAGACAGAGCGCCGCGATCATGACCGCCGCGTGGCGCATGCCTCCAGGCATGCGAATCCGCCCCGTGGCTCGCACACCACCATTCGCACGTCTCGAGACGGGCGCCACGGGAAACCCGCCCCGTACGTTCATCGGTTCACGTGCACCACCGTCGCCGGTGGAAAGCCGTTGAAGTGCGTGGAACTGGCCGCCGAGTAGGCCCCGATGTTCTCGCTGTAGAGGTAGTCGCCGATCTCGAGTTCGGGCAGCTGCTCCGAGAGGCTGATCGTGTCGAGGGCGTCGCAGGTGGGCCCGAAGACGGCGCACAGCTGCGGCGCACCCTTCTTGAAGCTCTTCAGGTGATAGGTGCAGTGGTCGAAGATCACGCCGGAGTAGGTGTGGTAGACGCCGTCGTCCACGTAGTAGCCGAGCTTCTCGTTGCGGAACGCCTTGCCGATGATCTTGCAGACGGCCGAGCCCGCCGAGGCCACGAGAAACCGGCCCGGCTCCGCCAGGATCTCGATCTCCGCGGGAAACAGCCGGTCGATTTCGTGGTTGATCTTCTTGGCCAGCGCCGAGAACTTCGGCACGGTGGCGTCGTAGGCGGCCGGAAAGCCACCGCCGATGTCGAGCAGCTTGAGATTGAAGCCACGCGACTTCGCCTCGGCGAAGATCCCGGCGCAGAGATGGATCGCCTGAATGTAGTTCTGCGGGTTGGTGCACTGGCTGCCGACGTGGAACGAGAGTCCCTCGACCACGAGGCCATGGTCGTGGGCGTAGCGGATGAGGTCGACGGCCTCGCCCGGCAGGGCCCCGAACTTGCTCGACAATTCCACCATCGAGCCGGTGTTGGGCACACGGATCCGCAGGGCCAGCCCGGCCCGCGGCGCATGCTTCGCGATCTTCTTGACCTCTTCCTGGTTGTCGTAGGTCACCAGCGGCTTGTAGCGGTCGAGTTCCTCGAGCGTCTCCACCGGCTTGATCGGATTGGCGTAGATGATCTTGTCCCAGATGAAGTCCTGCCGCTGCTTTGCCGGGAGTTTGGCGATGTACTGGTAGACCGTGCGGAACTCCTGGATGCTCGCCACGTCGAAGCTGCCGCCCAGCTTGTAGAACGTCTCCACGATCGCCGGGTCGCTGTTGACCTTCACGGCGTAGTAGATCTGCACGCGGGGGAAGTGCTTGCGGAACAGGGCGTAGTTCTTCCGCAGCTCGGCGTGATCCACGACGAACAGCGGCGTGCCGTGCTTCTTGGCGAGTTCGAGCAGGGTTTTCTGGTTCATTTCAGTCGCCGTCCGTCAGCAAAAAGTTCTTGAACTGCCAGGGGTCGGCAGGGTCGATGGCGGGACGGTTGTAGCCGTGGAAGGCATTCGAGTAGTGCTTGAGCGGCGTCCAATCGCTCTGCACGGAGACGAACTTGCCCAGGTAGGGCCTGGCGATCGAGAGCACGTAGTCGTGCGGCAGGTCGTCGGGCAGTTTCACGCCCTGGTCCGGGTTCTCGATCATCCACATCGTGGCGGCCACGACGGAGCAGGCCACCTGCATCGTCGTCGCGTTCTGCCCCGGCACGAGCCGTCGTGACTCCTCGATCGACAGGTCCGTGCCGCACCACCAGCTCGTCAGGGGGTGGCCCATCACGAGAGCGCCGAGGATGTCGGCGCCACTGGTGATCTCGTCGGTCATGATCCGGATCCGCGGCTGGAGCCGGTAGTCGTTGCCGCGGAGCTCCCACAGGCTGGCGATCGCGGCGTCGCAGGGGCAGTAGGCGTAGTGCACCGTCGGCCGGTAGATGGTCTTCCCGGCCTGGTCCCGCACCGAAAGTTTTTCGGTGATGCTGAAGGCCTCGCCGTGACGGACCACCATGCCGACGATCGTGTGGTTCGGCGGCACCCAGCTGACGACCTGGGTGTTGATGCCCATGCGGGCCAGACAGATCTGGCTCTTGGGACCGTCGGCGTGCTCGTAGGCGAAGGGCGGCAGTTCCTTCTCGTGCGTGCCCCAGCCCATTTCGGCCGTGGTCGTGCCCTCTTCGCGGAAGCCTTCCACGCTCCAGGTGTTGACGAACTCGTCCACCTCCTTCGGCCGGTTCGAGATCTGCGTGTCCCGCTCACTGCAGTGGATCACCTTGACGCCCAACTCGTGGGCCAGGTGGTTGAAGGCATGGCTCCTGGCATGCTGGGCGATCCGCTCGGCCTGCCCGCCGGCGAACTTCTTCTCCTCGAGGCAGGCCGAAGCGATGTCGAGCAGGGCGTGCTTGGTGAAGTGGCTGATGAGGCCGGGGTTGGCCCCGTGCTCGAGCACGGCCGTCGGCCCGGGCGTCTTCCAGCCGGCAATCATCCGGCGCAGGTTCATGTGCCGCCAATAGAGCGTCAGGTGCGTGGGGTGGGCCCCCTTCGAGTGTTCGTAGGGGTCCCACAGCTCGACCGACGTGTTGAGGTACAGCACGCCATGGTCGTGGCACCACTGCACGATCTCGCAGCAGTCGATGTTCCAGGCGAGGTCGATGAGGATGTCACCCGCCGCCACGTACTTCCCGAGAATCGCCCCGAGGTTGCCGGGCTCCACCTTGCCGCGGACGAAGTTGACTCCCCGCTCCGTCCACGGCCGCAGCGCCGCCTCGTCGGGCTGGAACTCCAGGATCGTGATGTCCTGGGGCGCCACCCTCACGTGGTCGAGGAGGATCGGCAGCGTGCAGCGGGCGACCGCGCCGAAGCCGACGAACAGGATGCGCTTCTGGAAATGGAGCATTGCGTTTCCGGGGGCTGGGGAGCGTGCCAACGTGGCCTGTTGTGTACGCGATGGCGGCGGGTTTGTTCAACCGGCGGCCCGGCTGGCGATATGCTTTCCCTCGGTCGTGGGTCGATGGCGCCCCAGATTGGCCAAACCCGGCGCGGGGACGGCATGAGTTGCGTCGCTGGCGAAGGTCCGCCACGCTCCGCATCCTCACGCCGATCCCCGTACCTGCCCCATCGGAATCTGCCTTCCCCGCCATGCATCCGTTCACGACAGCTCTCTGGCTCGCCGTCGCCGGCGCCGCAGGCACGCTCCTGCGGGCCGGCCTGACGACGCTGGCCGTGCGGTTGCTCGGGCCGGAGTTTCCCTGGGGCACGCTGCTGGTGAACGTCGCCGGCTCGTTCGCCTGTGGCGCGCTGTGGGCGGCCCGGCTGCGGGGCCTCTCGACCGAGACCGAGACGATCCTCCTCGTGGGCCTGCTCGGCGGGTTCACGACCTACTCGAGCTTCGCCTTCCAGTCGGTCGAGATGCTCTCCGGCGGCCGCCCCGCCGCCGCCATCGGCTACCTGGTCGCCACCAACCTCCTGGCGCTGGCCGCCTGCTGGGCCGGCCTTCGCCTGACGGGGTGACCTACGGCGCGGGCATTTCCCAGGCGGAGCGGAGCACGAGGCCGTCGTCGGTCATCCGCATCGTGGAGACGCTGACGCCGAACATCCCCTCCATCTCGGCGGCCTTCGGTAGGGCATCCTTGAGGCCTGCCAGGAGTTCGCGGTAGCGATCGGGCACGTCTTCCGGCTCCAGGTTCGCCGCCATCTCCCGGAGGCCGCCCAGCGTGCCGCCCGTGCGGGTGGTGTCGCCCACGGCGAACATCCGTGCCGGGCCGAGCGGCAGGAGCTTACCGGCCCGCCGCATCGCGTCGCCCTCCCGCAGCGAGGCCTCGCCCGCCGGCGGGTTGCGGATGCCGGCCAGCGTCCGCTCCAGCGAGTCGTCGCCGATCGCGACCACGAGATGATGCATGCCCACGGCGACCGCGCCGCTCGGAACCCGGATCACACCGAACCCCTGCTCGTCCTTGAGTTCGCCGCCGGCCAACGGGGCCATCTGCTGCAGGACTTTCCGGAAGGGCGCCTCGTCCGTGACCTGCCAGACGACCGCGCCGCGGTTGGCGCCCCCGAGGCCCGCCGCGACGGCGCCCGCCTCCCTGCCGGCCGCCACCGCGGCGGCGATCCTGGGCGGGTAGTCGACGATCCAGTGTCGGCTGCCCAGTGCCGAGAGGAACCGGGGCAGTTCGAGGCCGAGCCATCCCTGGGCCTGTGCCTCCGCGGTCATGAACATGTTGCCGGCCTCCTCGCCACGGGCTGCGACGAGCACCTCGCGGACGGTCTGGTAGGCCTTGCCGAGGTCGAGGGAGACCTGCGTGAGGCTCACCACTTCGTTCGACGCGAAGGGCGGTGGCTCGGAAGGATCGCACGGCTGGTCGAGGACCTGCATCAGCCCGCGCCGCGGGGCGGGCATCGACAGGAACATGCCCTGGTGGAACAGCCCGCCGTCGAGCGTCTGCCGCCAGGCGAATGGTCCCACCGTCCCCAGGCCGACGTTCTCCAGGAACTCCGCGGCCTCCGCGGTCTCCACGTCGCCGAAGGCCGCCCGGAGGGGCCGCGGATCGACGACGACGTCGACGAACGTCAGGCCTTCGGGCAGCGCGGCCCGGACGCCCGGCATGCCGAAAATGTCGGCCAGCGGCGCCCCGCCCGCGGCTGCATGGGCCGCCAGAAACCGCAGGAAGGTCTCCTTGGCCTCGTCGGCACCGCTCTCGGCGTCCCAATCGCGATCGCCGTCGGCGCCGTCGCCCGACCCGGGGATCGTCTGGCCGACGAGCAGACGGCCGCCGATCCGTGTCACGAACGAGTGGGCCAGGCCCGTCTGCTCGGTCACGGCCGCCTTGATCCGCTCCTGCAGGGCCTCGACCTGGCCCTCGATGTCGTCGTCTCCCGCTTCGATGGCGAGGTCCCCGACGTCGAGCCCCATCACCGGCTCCTTCACCCACAGCACGTCGTGCCCGGCCATCTCCAGGTCGATCCGCCTCGGCGCGGCGTCACCCTCGGCCTGCCGCTCCTCGAGGACCTGCTTGCCCGCGGCGATGAGCCGCTCCGCGGGCCCCGCGCCCGGCTCGAGCCAGGCGAGCACCATCTGCAGGGGCGGCCGCCCGTCGTCCCGCCGTTTCACGACGACGCCGAACCCCATGTCGCCGGCGAAGGCTGCCGCCAGGTCGGACTTCTCGAGTCCGTACTTGGCGAGGGACTCGTCGACCCCGTCGAGCACCTCGCCGGCACCGTCGCGCCGCAGCGTGTCGAGCAGCAACTTCCCGATCCGCTCCAGCCGACGCTCGCCGAGCAGCGTTCCGCCAAACTTCGTGCGGGTCTTGAGCGTCTCGACGAACTCCCGTGGCTGCGGCAGCCTGACCAACACGGCCGTCTGCGCCGGCAGGCACTCCCAACTCGGCCGCGAGTCCGCGCCGCGGGCCGGCACGGCCGCGAGCCAGCCGGCGGCGAGGAGCACCGTCAGGCGGACACTCTTCATCGCGAAACCTTCGCCTTCTCGACCGGCGCCGCCGGCCGGAACGGTGGCGGCAGGTAGGTGACGCCGTTTTGCGGCTGCGACTCGTCGTACAGATACGTGTCGCGATGGACGAGAAAATCGATCAGTTCGTTGGCCGGGATCCCGAAGGCCAGCCCGTCGAAGACCGCCGCACCGGCGCAGGCGACCGCCACCACCTCGCCGCGGGCATTGAAGATCGGGCCGCCGCTGTTGCCCGGGTTGATGGCCGCATCGGTCTGGATGAGCCGCATCTGGTCGATCGTGCGGGTGGTGCTCGACACGATTCCCTGGGTGACGCTCCGCTCCATGCCCAACGGGTTGCCGATGGCGAACACCATGTCGCCCACGCGCAGGTCGTCGCGGTCGTTGATCACGACCGGCTCGGGCAGCCTGCCCTTGGTCTCCTCGGGATCGAGCTGGAGGATCGCCAGGTCGCGGAGCGGCTGCAGGGCGATGATCCTCACCTTTCGCAATTCCGTCTTCTCGAAGCCCTTGTCCGTCTTGCGGAAGAGCGTCGCCTGCAGCCGGGTGTGGTTCTCGACGACGTGGTAGTTCGTCACCAGGTGCCCGTCACGGCTGACGATGAATCCCGTGCCGAGACCGGCGGGATTGCGGACCATGACCACGGCCTCGCCGAACCGCTTCACGAGTTCGGGCACCTCGCGGGCCTCGAGCGTGCCGGTGCGGAAGATGCCGCGGTCAATCTCGCCCTCCGCCTTCCCGCCGCCGCCATCCTCGCGGGTCACGGCGAGCACCCGTTTCGCGGGGATCTGCACCACCTCGAAGCCGAGGTCGAGCACCACGCCGTCGTCGTTCTGCCGCAGGAGCGGGCCGGTCACCTTGCCGCCACCGACGAGCGTGACGGTGACGATCTCGGCCGCCCAGGCCGTCGTGGCGCAGGCGACCGCGGCCAGGACGAAGACGAGTCCGCGGAGCCTCATCGGAAATCCTCGTCCCGGCCGAGGTAGATCACGAGCCGATCCTGGCTGATCATCGCCAGGTCACGGGCGTTGTCGCCATCGGCATTCAGCCCCGCCACGAGCCGCGGCTCCGACACCATGTCCTTCGACTGGCCGCCGTCGTAGGGATACTTGCGGTCCTCGAAAACCTTCCACGAGACCGACCGCTGCAGCGCGTCGGCACCGCGGAGCAGGGCGGTCAGTTCGTGCTTGCGATCGTCGCACAGGGCGACGTCCTCGGCCCGGTCGCCGTCGATGTCGGTGACCAGCACGCGGTGGATCGTCGACTCGCTGACGCCGCTGCGGCGGCCGATGCGGCCATCGACGCTCTCGGCGAGTTTCAGCTCCCAGGGCTGGCCGCGGGAGAGCCGCACGATCCGGTCCTGGTCCACGAGCACGGCGCCCAGCACCGGGTCGCCGCGGAGCCCGGATCCCGTCGGCGGCTTCGTGGTCTCGGCCACGCGCATCACGCCGGCTTCGTCGGCCTCGAGCCGGTGCAGGAACGCCCCGCCCTGCTCGAGCGCCCAGGCCGCGGCTGGCCGGCCCGGCGCGGTCGGGATCGGCAGGTAGGCGGCGATCTTCTGTCCCTCGGTCAGCATCACCTGATCGATCGGATGCAGGTCGTCGCCGAGCCACTGGAGCACGCCGTCGGTGAGCCGCGCCTTCCGCAGGCTGCCACCGACATCGAGCACGCCATATTCCGCCGGCTCGAACTTCGCCAGCAGCGCGGGGCTGGAGACCACGGGCTTGCCGGTGTCGAGCGTCACGAGCTTGCCACCCGTCGCGTAGGCGTCCTGCACGAGGAGCGTCTCGCCGCCGAGCCAAACGACCTGCTCCACCTTTGCGCCGAGGTCGACGAAGCGGGTCTTCACCGGCTCCGGCTTGTCGGCCGGCCAGATGAACAGATCGACGTCGGAACCGACCCGCTGGGCCCACCAGACCGTCCTGCCGACCACGTCGAGCGCCAGGATCTTGCGGTCCTTGCCCTCCTGCGGCCAGGGCTGCGGGTACGTGAGCCGGCCGTTCTCCCACCGGCAGCGGTGCAGGTCGGCCGCATCCTTGGCCCACACGAGGAGCGTGCCGGGGGCCGCCGCCGGCGCGGCCACAGCCTTGATGCCGCCGATCGCGGGAAAGGTCTCTTCGTCGAGCCAGCCAGCCTCGCCGAGCCGGTGGACGCGGAGCCGCGGCTGCGACGAGTCGACCGCCACGATCGCGGGCACCCCGGCCGCCCCGTCGCCCAGCAGGATGCCGCACCAGCCGCGCTTGGCGGCGCCGGCCATGGGCAACGCGTCCTGGCGGCCGATGTCGGTCGCCTCGCCCTTGACGAGCTGGTAACGCCGCAGCACGCCCTTGTCGCTGCCGCCGAGAAGCAGCAGGTCGGCCTTGCCGGCCTTGGGTGCGGCGGTGCGGAATCCGTCCACCGTCTGATCGTGGAGCGTCTGCGCGGCGAGCAGCCGTCCCTCGGGGCCGCAGGGATACCAGCGGACAACCTGCCGGGCGACACTGGACCACTCGATCAGGTCCTCGTCGCCGTCGCCGTCAAGATCGGCCAGACGCCAATCGAGCCGGGGACGGATCTCGCGCGGGGCGAGCCACACGGCCCGGCCGCCGCGCTCGAGCGGCAGTTGCTGGATGCCCTGCTCGGTGCTGACGAGCAGTTCGTGCTTCCCGCCGGGCAGGTCGCGGATGAGCAGGCAGCCGCTCCGGCCGGCGGGCGCGCCCGTGAGCAGGTTCCACTCGCCCGTCTTCTTCCAGGCGGCCTTGGCATCCACCGTCTTGTCGGCGGCCTGCGCGTAGATCGAAACCCGGTTGGACGGGGTGGTCAACACGAGTAATTCTGGCCGTTTGTCGCCGTCGAGATCGTGGGCCACGGCGTCGACGGGCATCTCGTCGATGGCCACCTCGCCGTGCGACCAGTCGGGAGCCAAAGGCAGCTCGTTGGGCCGCTCCGGGTCCTTCCTGTCCTCGCGTGTTCGCTCGGCGGGCTCCAGCCAGCGGTACAGGTCGAGCCGAGCCTGACGCAGGTTGACGACGATCACGTCGTCGCGACCATCGTTCCCCAGATCGGCGACGGTGAGGCGCTCGGCCCGGCCGTCGAGCGGTATCACCCGCATCCCCTGCCAGCCGTCGAAGGCGGCCGCGGCCAGCGGGCCCGCCAGGTGCCACGCCAGGAGCAGCACGGGGGGGAGCAGCGGCCGGAGGCGATGCAGGTCCATCCGCCACAGCGTATCCGACCGCCACGGTGGAATCCACGCAGCCGCGGTCGCGCCGACGGAAGACCGCCGAATCGGGGCGGAGAGATTCGAACTCTCGACCTCTTGGTCCCAAACCAAGCGCGCTAGCCAGACTGCGCTACGCCCCGGAACGACCGCAGTGTAGCACGTGCCCCGCCCGTCGCGCGGCTATTCGGTGATGTGGTCGAGGAGCCGCTGGAACTCGTCGAGGTCCGCGAACGGGATCACGATCCGGCCGGCACCCTTACCGTTGGCGTGGACCACGACCTTCACGCCGAGCGCCCGCCGCAACTGGTTCTCCACGGCCACGACCTGGCTCGAACGCCGCGTGGCCGGCCGCCCCGGCCGCCGCCGCACGGTCGCGGCCGGCTCGCCCAGCGGCGGGTCGCCGTCCTCGGCCTCCGCCGCATGGTCGACGTCGACCGCCTCGTCGCGGCGCAGGATCTCCTGCACCTCCCCCTCCACCGCCCGCACCGACAGCCCCTCGGCGGCCACGCGGTCAGCGAGCCGACCCTGCTCCTCCTCGTCGCCCAAGGGCAGCAGCGCCCGTGCATGGCCCATCGAGATCGACCCCGACCGCAGCTTCTCCTGCACCGCCTCGGGCAGGTCGAGCAGCCGGATGAGGTTGGCCACGTGCGAGCGATCGATCGAGAGCCGCTTGGCGAGCTCCTCCTGCGTGCAGCCCCAGGTGGCGAGGTACTGCCGGAAACTGGCCGCCTTCTCCAGGGCGTCGAGGTCGCGCCGCTGGAGGTTTTCGACGATCGCGATCTCCGCCATCTGGCGGTCGTCGACGTCGAGCACCCGCACCGCCACCCGCTCCCAGCCGAGCCGCCGGGCCGCGGCCAGCCGCCGCTGGCCGGCGATCAATTGGTAGCGGTCGCCCCGCGCCCGCACCACGATCGGCTGCACGAGGCCGTGCTCCTCGAGGCTCGCGGCGAGTTCGGCCAGTTCGGCGTCACCGATCACGCTCCGCGGCTGCCAGGGATTGGGGTCGACGAGCGCCGCGGCCACTTCGGTCGCCGGCAGCGTGGCCGCGGCCTGCTCGAGCTCCTCCGGCGCATGGAGGATCAGCCGCGCCGCCCCCGCGCCCAGCCCCTGCTGCGGCCCGCGGGCCAGCGCGGCGCTGCCCTCGGTGGCCAACGCCGGATCGAGCCCGGCGCGTCCCAGCAGTGCCTCGAGTCCCCGGCCCAGGCGTCGTTCCCTACTCACAGTCGCGTACCTCCATGCACAGTTCCGTATAGGCCCGCGCTCCCCACGAGCGCGGCGCGTAGTCGATCACACTCTGGCCGTGACTCGGCGCCTCCGACACGGCCACGTCCCGCGGGATCACCGTCTCGAAGACGATCTCGCCGAAGAAGTCCCGCACCTCCGCCTCGACCTCGGCCGTCAGTTCGAGGCCCGCGTCGTGCATCGTGAGCACGATCCCGCTGAAGGCCAGCCGGCCCGGCCGCTCCTGCATCACGTCCCGCACCACCTCGATCATCTGCGTGAGCCCCTCGAGGGCGAAGTACTCGCACTGGATCGGCATCAGCACCTCGGTGCTGCTAGCCAACGCTGCGCGGGTGAGCTCGCCGGCCGACGGGGGGCAGTCGATGAGGCAGTAGTCGAAGGCGTTGAGCCCGCCGGAGAGGTGCCGCTCGAGCACCATCGAGCCAGCCCGGGCCGCCGCGGCGATTCGCTCCACGTCGCGAACGCTCCGGCTCCCGGGACGGATCGCCAGTCCCGGCACGCCGGTCTCCACGACCGACTCGTGGAGCGGCGTCTCGGAAACGAGCGGATGGGTCGCGGCGGGTGCCACGCCGAACCCGGTAGTGGCGTTGCACTGCGGGTCGAGATCGACGAGCAGCGTGCGCTGACCGCCGTGGGCGAGAGCGGCCGCGAGATTGGAGGCGGTCGTCGTCGTGCCGACGCCGCCCGTTTGGTTGGCCCCGCAGAGAATCCTTCCCACGCGCAGAATCCTTGCCGACGGTCACGTGCGCACGACGCGTGCTTTCGGAATATCGGCCACGCCAGGCACGATCGGTACGACGCGGCGGCGGCATGCGAGAACCGGTTCAGCGCGCAAGGTCGCCGTGGCCGTTCCACGTGAAACCGTGAACTTTGCGCAGTTCGCCCTTCCGCCGCTACCTGCGTGCCTTGCCGGTTTTCACGTGAAACGGCCTCCGCGGTCGGGGTCGCCCATGCCCCATCGCCGGACGCTCACTGCGCCCATCCTGGGCTCCGCTCGCTCGATGCTGGCTGCGCTCCGCCATCCATGGCTCCGCTGGCCAGCAACGCCGGCTCCCGGGGCACGGGCAACCCCTCCCTGGTCAACTGTCGCGCGGAAGAAACCGGCGCGGAGGGACGCGATCCCCTTGAACCGGTGCTGCCTGCACATGCCCCACGCGGCTCCGCCTGCCGCCTCAGCGGGCGGCCGCGTGCCGCTGCCCAGCGGCGGCCCTGCTCGCCCGGAGGTGCGAGCAGCCCGGCGGGCGAGGGCAACCTTGGCTTGCCATCCGCCTGCCCAAGCAAAAACCGGCAGGAGGCCGGTGTTTTGCGCGCAACCTGCGGCCGGTGTTTTGCGTGAAGCTACTCAAGCGGATTGAAGACGAGGCCGCTGGCGAGCTTCGGGTAGAAGTACGTGCTCTTGGCCGGCATCCGCTCGCCGGTCTCGCTCACTTTGCGGATGTCCTCCACGCTCGCGGGCATCACGAGCGTGGCGAGCGGATACCGGCCCGTGCCCAGGCCGTCGACCACCTCGCGGACCAGGTGCACGTAGCCGGGCGTCGGGATCTCCTTGGCTCCCAGCAACTCGCCGATCACGAGCCGGTGGAGGATCGACACCCCCAGGCTCCGCCAGGCCGCCCCGTGGTCAGCGGCCACGGAGTCCATCCGGGCCCGGCCCGCGGCGGTGATCCGGGCGAGCGTCCAGGCCCGGTCGCCGGCCGTGTAGAGACCGAGGGTGCCCTGGGCACCTTCGGCGTCGATCAGTCCCCAGACCTCGTCCGCAGCGGCCGGGCCGGAGCCGGCGGCCTCGGTCGTGAAGCAGTCGCCCAGCCGGGTCTTCAGGTCCGCGGCCGACGCCACCGCCGGCTGCACGAACAGCCGGTGCGTCGGGAGCACGACGAGCCCCGGATCGCTCATGCCCACGAGCATCATGAGCACGAAATTGGCCGGATGGTCGGCCGGCAGGGGCTGGCCGCCGTGCTCGGCCGCCCAGGCCGCCGCCACCTCGTCGCGGTAGTTGCAGGCGGTCTCGTAGCGGTGATGGCCGTCGGCGATGAACACGGGCTTGGGCCCCATGAGCCCCGCCACCTTGGCGGCCACGGCCTCGTCGGCGAGCGGCCACATCCAGCTTTTCACGCCGAGGTGGTCGGTGGCCTCGACGGGCGGCTGGCCCTCCACAGCGCCGTCGAGCAGGGCCTGCACCTCGCCTGCCGGGTCGGGATAGAGCCCGAAGACCTGCGACAGGTTCGCCCGACAGGCCCGCGTCAGCAGGAGCCGATCCTGCTTCGGCCCGCTCATCGTCTCCTCGTGAGGGTGGATGTTGCCGGTCCCGAACCGCTCCAGGCGGACGCGGGCCATCACTCCCCGGCGGACGTGCCGGGAGCCCTCGACCTCGAAGTCCTGGTGGTACACGTACAGGGCCGCGGCCGGTTCCTGCATCACCACGCCCTGCTCCCGCCACTCCCGGAGGAACTTCGCCGCCCGGGAGTACTTGTTCTGCCGATCGTCGTCGCCCGCCTCCTCCCGGTTGAGTTCCAGGCGGATGACGTTGGCGGGGTGCCGCTCGTAGAGCCTGGTCTGCAGGGCGGCGTCGATAACGTCGTAGGGAGGCGCGATCACCTGCGACAGCTCGCCGACGTGCTTCGAGTCGTAGCGGAGGCCGCGGAGCGGGGCGACGATGGGCATGGGGTGGGTGGTCCTCGGGCGATTCGGGGGTCGAAAATCGACGCCGGAATGGTAGCAAATCCGCGCGGTGTTTCCCGTGGAACACCGCCCCGCGGTCGGGGCGTCAGTGCACGTGGCCTTACGCTGAGAACCTTGGCCCGCACTGCTCGGGGCTGCCCAGCCCTCTCGCCGGACGTTCGCCTCGGCCATCCAGGCCTCGGCTCTCTGCATGTCCGCTACGCTTCGGCATCCTGCCTCCGCTTGCTCCCATAGCCCGCTCGAGGGCATGGGCATCCCCTCACGAAATCCGCTTCTGCCTGACTAGCGTCGAGGAGGTGTGGGGCCGCCCATAGCCCTGAGAGCCGGCGTAGGTGGCCAGCGGAGCCATGGATGGCGAAGCGCAGACACCTCCGAGAGAGCGGAGGCCCGGAGGGCCGAAGTGAACGTCCGGCGACGGGGCATGGGCGGCCCCGCACCGGCGCCTCACGGATGGCGACTACGCCCGCGACCGGTCAATACCGGTAATACTCGGGCTTGAAGGGGCCTTCCATCGGGATGTGCAGGTACTCGGCCTGCTCCTGGGTGAGCTTCGTGAGCTTCACGCCGAGCTTGTCGAGGTGCAGCCGGGCCACCTCCTCGTCGAGCTTCTTGGGGAGCCGGTGGACGCCGATATCGAACTTGTCCCCCTCGGTCCAAAGGGCGATCTGGGCGAGCACCTGATTGGTGAAACTGGTGCTCATCACGAACGATGGATGGCCGGTCGCACAGCCCAGGTTCACGAGCCGACCCTCGGCCAGCACGATCACGCTGTTGCCCGAGGGCAGCGTGTAGCGGTCCACCTGCGGCTTGATCTCGACCTTCTTGATGCCCTTCGTATTCTCCAGCCAGGCGACGTCGATCTCGAGGTCGAAGTGGCCGATGTTGCAGACGATGGCATCGTTCTGCATCTTCGCCAGGTGCTCGCCCCGGATGACGTCGCGGCAGCCGGTGGCGGTGACGAAGATCTGACCGCGCGGGGCGGCCTCGTCCATCGTCGTCACCTCGAAACCCTCCA
>SXGQ01521329.1_pt1 | contig 15409 bp, 27 predicted proteins | sample 3178371 | NCBI WGS metagenome assembly SXGQ01 (sample SAMN11356859, study PRJNA531348) | freshwater metagenome | isolation source: freshwater sample F1-20 | place: China: Fuxian Lake, Yuxi | collected 2017-12-25
ACGTTTCTGCTCGTCGGACGCGTGCTTAAGCATAAACATAACTAAAGCCACGAAAAACGACGTGATGAGATTCCAAACCAGCGTACTCGTTTCCATTTAGCACTTCCATGCACGGAGACTTTTATTGATACGGCTGTTGGGATCATTGGCGGTTTTGGCAGAAGTAAGCTTCTTCTTCATGCCTTCCATCCTGCTGCAAAAGGATTTCTTCCTCGATCCGCCTTCCGGCTGAGGAGGTTTAAGTCCAGGCTTGCCTGGATTGGCGGCGTTATAAGAAGCCCGTCCCTTGGCGTTTAAACCTCCGGACGGGTTTTTACCTTCTTTCCTTTGCCAGGCTGGCGTCTTAGCCATGGAATATAGTCACCGAAGTAACTTCGCTAGCGTCCGCATACACGTAATTTTTGAACCGAACACCCTCACCAGGGAAAAGCAAGTAAGGAGCTGTGTTCGCAATCACATCTAACGTGCATACCGTATCGCCGCCAACGCCGCCGTCAATTAACTGAATTGCACCTGCTGCTGTATCGCCTACAACATAGAGTGCTTTGACGCGAGTTGGATATTCAACCGCTGTGTCTGCACCGGTCACTTGGACCGATAATACGTCTGTCTGCATCATGCTGATGCTCCTTCATTAGACGTTTTCAGCGCCGTTATCGCGGACGAAATATTCAACGTAGCCAGAGACTGCACCGCCGCTAACTGTATCGCCTGCGCCAGCCGTGAGATAAACAAGCCCAGTTGAATACAGAACGTCGCCAATTGAGTCGCCAGACGTAGCAGAAATGATATTAAATTCCCCAACGCTATTTGCTTTAGCGTTGTTGAGCAAGCAATCTGCATCGCCAACCGTTGTGTCGTTGTACCGGATGTAACCCATATCAAAGTTTGCAGAGCTTGCGCCAGTGCCGTCAACAATGATGATGTCAGTTACCACTGCGTTTGCAGGCAGAATGACATTGCCAGTATCCGTTGCGGATTTGGTTACTTTGGTACCAGGATTGGAAGTGCAAGATGCGTAAAACTGAGCAACCATCTTCATGGAGCCAGCATAGGCGGTGCGAGTGGAGTCACCACCGGTCGAACGCCAGACGGCTGAGGTAGTAGCTAAAGCCATGATAAATCCTTATGCACAAGTAGCTTGCCAATCGGTGCATCGTCTGCTGGGACAGTTTGACAAGCTGGGTTTCCCAGATACCAAGAGTATAAATAAAAAAGGGGGCTTTGCAACCCCCTTTCTCCTCAAGCGACCTAATTAGGCGCCTTGGCTTCCAAAGATGCCAAGAGGATCTGATACGCCGAAGCTGTAACGCTCACGGGCTTTGTAACGGACGTTGCCGGTATCAAAGTCCCCGTCCATTCCTGTCTGCATGGGCGTCCGCACAAAGTGCTTCAATCCATTAGGAACGTCGGTGGTAAGGAACCAGCCGTTGGTATCAGTCAAGAAGTGGTTAATGGTGTATCCCTCGGGGATCGAACCATTGTTCTTGATTGCGTTGATATCGTTGTCGTTGGTTCCGACACGGAGTTCGGTTTCCAATAAACGAGTTGCAACGAACTGGAGGTTGGGAGGAACGATCAGCTTGCGTGGGCGAGCTGCGATCAACAGACCACGTTCATCCGTCCATGCTGCGATTTGAATGACAGCGTTTTCCAACGATGTTTCATTCAAGTCAGACTGGACTGCTGGCGTATTGCTGTTTACACCACCCGATACAAGAGGATGCGATGTAGAGAACAAAGACTGTCCGTCACCGTAAGTTACGGTCGAAGACCATCCGTTGTTCAATACTGCTGCGGCTTTCACCTGCTTCGTATAGGCCATGGCACGAGCAAGTGCCTTGGTATAACGTGAGCTGAGCGAATCGTACAGGTTGTCTTCGATTGCCTCTTCGGTAATCGAGAAACCCATAGCGATGGTCTCATGGGTGTAGCGAGCCGTCCAAGCTTCCTGCGCGTTGTCATAAGCAATCGCAGAGCCTTCGTTCTTGACCGGTGCGGCCGAGAATCCAGACAGCTTGGTTTCCTCTTCAAACGAACGCTCAGAGGTCTCGGTTTCGTAGATCTCTTTGTGTTCTTCGCCATAGCGAGCGTACTCAAGACCGAACAATGCGTTCAGGCCAGGGAGCAGCTCTTTCAGTAGTTGTGCGCGTGAAATAGCCATTTCTTACTCCCTTTCTTACGCTGCGTGACCGAGCGGGTTATAGTAAGCATGGCCGCCTTGTGGAGTATTGCCAGCACCGAAGTTAGGCATATTCCATTTGACAATTACTTCTGGGAAGTAGACCGTGCTACTAATATAAAACGCCGTATCAGGCACAACATCAACGATTCGCAAGGGAAGCGTTTGAGTGGTTGTTTCTGATCCAGTGTTTACGGCTTGACGAGAATCTCCAGTATCAGAGTAGCTCACGTTGTAGTTGTTGATTAGCGCCACATTGCAACCAATCGCTGTGTATTGAAAAGCACCTGCGGTTTGATCAACAGTCGTTCCAGAAGAACAACCAACAACTTTAAACAACTGATCGGGATCATCAGCGATGTACGCTACAACAACCGAGTTTGATGCAACAGTTACACCAGGCCAATACTGGGACCAGGTTGGTTGCTTCGTTGTTGCGTTGACGTATTGGCATCCAAGAAACACGCCAGCGAAACCTTCGTTAGGTGCGCTAGATTCGTTTGTTGCACGCTCAACAGTGCCGTCGGCCACGAGTTTGACAGGATCGCCGTAAAAAATATTGGTCGTATAGCTTGTTGCAATACGACGCTGGCGAGTTGCCCCGGCAAACACTTGACCACCGATCAAATTGATCGGCTTTAGCCCGTAGGGGGCGTCAATGGTCGGGTAAGCCATTTGCTTTACTCCAAATGAGGTTATCTCTTACCGAAACTGACCTCTGAACGCTTCTCATTAAAGAGTGGCATCCTCGGATCATTTTCGCGCATAAAGTTACTGTCCACACTCTGCATCCATTCCCGAGCTTGCTTCTGGTAATAACCATTACGTTGCTCGACCATTTCCATCGGAGCGCGACACAGCATTAATCCACCAATTTCGATGTTGCCGGTCTTCGCACCGGTCGATAGCAGAGCTTGGGCTACTTCTGGATAGTCCTCCCACTTACATGGCTCGAAGCCATCTTGGTGTCGTGTCGCAACATTCCTTGCGTCAGCCACGCCGTTAAGCGCAGTTCTCACCCAACGATGTCGCCACCCGTCACGGGGCGTGGGATCAGGCAGTGAGCTTGGCGGCCTCCACTGTTTCGGACGTTCCGTGTTTTCACGGGTCTGTACTTCACGGGATTCGCGGCTCATAGCTTTCCTTCCATACGTAGTTTTGCCAATTCTCTGGCGTAAGTTTCAAGCGGAACTCCGATCCGTCGGGCAGCAGCAGCGTCCGAGGCCGTCAGTTTCAATTTTTTAGGTGGTGAACTGCGCGTTGCCGGGGCGACCACCGAAGCAGGACGTTTGGTTACTTCCCTTGGCTCTTCCTGAATGCCAAACTTCTCAGGGAATTTCTCCCTTATGCGAGAGTTGATCCTCTCGTAATACTCGTCGGTGAGAGCATATTGTTCGCCATGTTCCCGGGTAAGCTTTTTGTGCAGGCCCATTGCGAAAAATGTCATCTCATCGTCAACCCCAGGTTCACCTGACTGCCCGAACCATGAATTTTCGGACTTCCAGCGTTCAGCCTTACGGTCTTGATAAGTATTTTGCTCATTATAAGCAGGTGTTTGTTGCTGTGGCAACTGTTGCTGCGGAACTTCTGCAACTTGTGGTTTAAAGTTTTTAACACGCTCCGATTTCATCATCGCAATATTTAATGCTTTTTGAGCATTTAATATTCGATCCGAGTCGGCACTATCTAATGCTTCCTTATATTCACGCTCCGCTTCAGATAATTCTTTTTCCGTTGCGAATTGCATGGTTTTTATTAACGTCGATTCTCCTGTCGTTAATTTTTCTTTTAGCTTATTATTTTCTTCCGCAATTTGTTTTGCGTAAGCAATAGCAGCTTCTCGCTCCCGCTGCGCCTCTTCCTTGGCACGGCGCTCGTCATTGCGAGCGTGCGTAAGCTTGTCAATACGTTTCTTGACATTGTCTGAATACTGACTGACTTCGTCCTCGGGGATATCTGCCGGGTCGTACTTCAGTGCCTTTGCAGTCTTATCCTCTTCCGTGCGGTCATCAACAATCTCTACTTCCGTTGGGCCTTCACCCTCGACTTCAACTTCGATCTTGCCTTCTTGCTCTGCTGCCATAACTACTCCTTTAAGCGCGGCTGTACCCGCGAGGATCTTCAACAACACCTTCAATCATGTCGTCGTTGATTAGCCGGAACTCGGTTCCGTGGATTTTGAATCGCGTACCTGCATAAGCACGTACTAATATGAAGTCACCTTCCTTGCACCATGGACCCGTCGGAAACTTCGCCTGGTCCTTGTAGCAATCCGGTCCCATCTTCAATACCAACAGCACAACCGTGCTGAACTCCTCAATCTTGGTCAGTGAATCAGGCTTCAATAAACCGTTAGCGAATTTGTCTTCCACTTGCGGTAGGGCGCATAACATGCGATAGCCCGAGGGCTTAGGAAGTTGCGTTGCCTTCACTTCTTCCTTTACTTCTGACAGGTCAGTCATCGTGATCCTTCAATCGTTGGGCAAGGTCTAGGTTGATGCGTCTGCTGACCAAAAGACCTTGAATCTGGCCGCATACGTACTTGTATTCCTCAAAGGACTTCATGCTCCCTTGCGAGAGCTGCTCTTCGAGGTACTTAATTTGCTTATCAATTTCGAGCGTGATCGCTTCAGCGTAGGTCATGAACGCTGCCTTTCACGTTGGATATCAGCGGCCTTTTCAACCATCTTTGCAGCAATCTGCTGCTGGGCCGTTTGCTGCATTGAACGAATGCGTTCTCGTTCGATGTCAGATTTCTCTTGCTGCGCCTTCGCTTTGAGCAATAACTCAGCCTGATCCATGGCCGCTTCTCGCTGCTCTTTCTGCTGCTTGAGCGCCAACTCAGCTTGCTGCATCTGCACCAAAGGATCTTGCGCTTGTTGCTGAGCCTGCTGCTGTTGGGCCTCTGCCATGTGCTGCTGCAACAATTGCTGAGCCCCCATGGCTGCAAGTCTGGATAACTCCACCTCGAAGTCTTCAGGTAACGGTTGATCAGGTGGTGGCAGCGGCACACCCAGTTGCTGCTCCAATTGCTTGCGGTACAGAAATGCCATGTGCTCATTCACATGCGCCATGGCCGCGGCCATCATTGCTCCACCTTGTGGGTTTTGCTGCACTTGCTGTCTGAGCATCGGATCTTGTATAGCCGACATGTGGACTGTCAAATGCGCCTCATGATCCTGATAGATAAACGCCTTCACAGGCTGCATGTTCAGTATCGCCATGTTCTCCGACACCGGATCTCGTGGCTGCTCTGCCTTGGCAGCAGGTATCAACTTATCAATGTTCTTGATACCTAATACCTCTAACATGCGCTTATGTAACTCTGGCATGTCATAGATCTGAGGTGCTTGGGTTGCAAGCTGTAGCACTGCCTGATACTGCGTAACCCGCTGGGCCAGGGTCGTTGCATTAGGATCGGACACAGGGATTACATCCACCATGTCATAGTCAGCTTGCTTGACCATCCGTCCGCCAGGCGCATCAACGTCGTAGCTATATTCCGTCGGCGTGTAATCACGGATGATGGCAGCAAGCAACTTGAACTCTTGGCGCATTGAGTAATGCAGCCTTGCCTGCACCGCAGACATAACCTTGAGCGTTCGCTCCAATACAGCAAGCGTTGTACCTACCGGTGTATTCGCAGATAAATCAGAGATCTGCATATCCGCCGTGGCTGCGAATCTTCTTCCTTCAGCCACAATGGTTTGCAGCAATTTATAAAGAACCTCACTTGGCTCTTTATAAGGCAACGGCAAGATGTTGTCCCTGATCGAACCCGATGGCACATCCACATCCCGGAACTCCCCCGGGCTAATCGGTGTGTCATCACCTTTCACACGAAGACCCCTGGACTTCAATCCGCCTGGCAGGTTGGATAACGTCCCCGCATCCACCAACTGTCTAATCAATGAGGTGCCCGACTTGGCAAAAGCACCGACCAAGTGGATCAACCCAAACCCGTAGAAACCAAATCCAGGTATATAAATATAGTGGGTGTAATGCATCCGCTTTAATTTCAACGGATCATCCGAATACCAGTTCCTTCGGATAGCCAAGATCTGGCTCGTGCTTTTATCAATCGTCACCACATAAGGCAGCGCAATCCCTGTCGGGCCGTCCTTATCACTATCCTCGAACCCAGGCAGATCCAGGTCTACGCACATCTCAAGAATGCGATAACGATCATCCATCGTGGCTGTCATGCCCTGCTCTTCAGCCTTGCGCTTTTCAATATCATCCAGCGCCGTCGATGGCTCACCTAAATCAACATCACGCCATAATCCTGCGTGCTGTAATTTCTTAACCTCATTCTGTGTCTTACGCATAATGTGCGTAATCCTCTCGGCATCACGTAAATCCGTTGCACCAAACGGAACCACAATATCTTCAGCCGGAATAAATATCGCTACCGGCCTTCCCAATGACGGGTCGTAATAAACCTTTTTAAATGCCGATCCCGCCAAAGCCAGTGACCAAAGCATTTTCTCGTGCTCCGGTCTATATTCAGGCATTTGCTCGGTTAATCGATAATTCATATCGTCTTTAACCCGATCGGCCGCATCTTCCTTTTCTTTATTTAATGACCCAATAATCTGGGTTTTAACCGGCCCCGACGCTGGAAATGTTTCCATAATCGATTCGGCCTGGAATCGCACCGCAGCTTCTGACAATAATGGGTAAAACACACCGCACGCCCCAGGCCAAGGCTCCGTCCGGTCCTCATACTTTAGTCCTAATAGCTTCAACCCATCAACATAGGTATCGACCCACTCCTTCCTGGCGGATTGATCAGTCTCATAATCCTGAAGTAGTTCATTAGCAATCGATGCTAAGTCCCTGTCATCCATGTATTCAGCCAGATTTGCGTCATGATCTTCTGGCTGCTCTCGTTCTGGCTCCAAGGTTACTTCTACGCCACCGGCTGAGATGCTTACTGATTCAGGATCTTCAATTTCAATTTCCACTTCCGTGGGGTCTTCCATGGCCGCATCAAGTCCCAAGGGCGCTGGATAAAGGGAGGATTCAATCGCCATATCGGCTCCTAGTAATAAGCCACCTTCCGGTGGTAAATGGGTTCATCCTTCTCATCGGACCGTAGACTCAAGAAGCCACCCTGGCGGAACCTCAACAACGCCTGCGTCATCGAATCCACCAAGTCATCATGCTCCCCAGAAGGGAAAGCCGCCACTTCTTCAATCAATTCGTCTGCGAATTTTCGCTCAGGAACCCAGATTCTGCCACTGGCAAACAAATCCGATACCGCATTGAGCCTCACAATCTTGTCATTCCCCTTGGTCGGGCTATATTCACTCACCGGTATACCCATGCGCCGTAGCTCAAAGATCAATGGACTACCCGCTGCCTTGGCCTCCACCAAAAACACATCTGGATTCCACTCCAAATACGTTTCATAAGCCTTCTGCTTTAACTCAGGGAACTCATATCGGTCCTTAAACGCATCCAGCAAAATAATATTGCTGTCCCCGTCCTCCGTGGTCCACGCACCCCACGTTGTACAGGCCGAATAATCCGCCCGGTTGCTCTTTAAAAACGCAGTATCCCAGCTCTGAATAATAAAATCCACCGCAGGCGGCCGGTCACTAGGCCATCGCTGCCACCACTCCCGCTTTACTATCGCCCCCTCTTCAGCAGTCGGCTGCTGCTGGTACTGAGCATTCCACTTACCAACCGGAAGCTCCTCTTTGAGCGCCAATAACTCCTCTAACTTCCAAAACTGAGGCCACATCGGCCTACCAGAGGGCAAAATCGCCGGCAACTCAATCACTTCCCACTCATCACCGCCCCGAGTCTGGCTTGCTTTCAGCACCTGACCCGTCAAATCACGTAATGACCACCTCGTCATCACAATAATGATCGCTCCGCCAGGCTGAAGACGCTGCCTCGGCCCCGACGTATACCACTCATACACCGAATCAAACACATCAGGCTTATGAGCCGCCAGTTTTGCCTCTTGCTCCGAGTGCGGATCATCAATAATCAGTAAATCCGCCCCCTTACCCGTTACCGATCCACCCACACCAATCGAAAAATACTCACCACCCTTGTTCGTTGCCCACCTACCCGCACTCTTGTTATCCGCCTTGAGCTTCACAACCTCAAAAACAGCGTGATACTCATCCGAATCAATCAAATTCCTTACCTTCCTACCAAACCCCACGGCCAATTCAGCCGTATGAGAGGTCTGAATCACCTTCTTCTCCGGGTTCTTACCCAAAAACCAAGCCGGCAGTAAGTAACTCGCAAACTCAGACTTCGTATGACGAGGCGCCATATTAATAATCAACCGCTTTTTCTTCCCCGTTACCACCTCCTCAAACGCTTTAGCCACAATCTCATGATGCCTACCACCTACAAACCCAGGCCACATCCGTTTCACAAACCCCATGAAATCATTCTGCGCTAAAACCTTCCCCTCTTCCGCCTCCAACCGCTCAATCTCTTCCAACAAAAACCTTCTCTCATCCTCCGTCAATAGATGAATCTTCGCAGCCGCAGCCTTAGCCAGCTCCCTAAGATCCATCCTTCCTCCTCACTACCCTCACACTCCTACTCTTCCCAGGCGTCTTCTTCAAATACCCCTGCTTACACAAACTCTCCACAAGCCTATGCACATTACTCTTACTATCCTGCAATAACACAAACCGTATATCGTCATACGACGGACCAAAGTGATACAACTCCCACCAAGTCTTCACCGCCAACAATACCTTAGCCTCCGCCTTCGTCATCCCTCAACCTCTTCTGTATCTCATCCCTAGCATCCTCCCTCGGTGCCCACTCTATCTTCGGCACCTCCCCCATCGTCGCCGCATACCACCGCTTCGGATCTTGCCAAATCGGCTTTTCCTTTTTTTTACTACCCCCCGTATGGGTACCCTTTTCCTCTTCTAAGGGGATATCACCAGCATTAACTCCGCCAATTGGCGGAGTTAAATCACTCGCTTGGGGGTACCCCGTCTGACTGGCGGACTCCGTAGGGTTATCGGATGGTATGTGTGGATTATTGGACCATACGTCGCCCCCGACCCCCCGCCCGGTTTGGCCCTCCCCCCCGGGGGTGGGGTCGCCCTCGTGCGCGTGCGCGTGTGCGGGTACACCCGCGGGCGCGTGCGCCTGTGCGTGCGCGTGTGCGTGCGCGGGCGTGGGCGCGTGCGCCTCGACATCGACGACACCCGCGAGCCTGGCAAGCTTGTCGCGCAACCTGGCCGCTGTGTCACCCGAGCGATGCTCGACCACAGTGCGATGCTCGAATGCGCCGACATCCGCCAGCCGGCCGAGCAGCTCTAACGCTCGCAACCGATCAGCCGGCCGCTGAGCCGTCCGGGCCTCGTGTTGTAGGCTATCGACCACGAAGCCTCGGATATCGAGGGGGTTCTGCGAATACCGCAACCTTTGGACCGCTTGTTGTTGCGCCAGCGCTTGCTGCACTTCCGGCCGCTTGCCCACCTTCCAAGCCGCTGTGCTAACCGATCGCGAAGTTCCGCCGGGCTCAAACGCTTCGATGAACGCTTCGCGCTTGCCTGCACCCTCCGCCATGCGCTGCACAAACTGCCGCTCTCTCGGTGACAGCTCTACATGTGGCATGAGAACCCGATCCGCCGGTATGCCCCTACCTATTGCTCGCACTGCCGCCGCTGGCATATCTGGCGCATCGCCTGCCATGCTTTCCCCTTTGTGAACGATTACCGAACGTTTGCATTATGCCCGACGAATGGCAAATTGCAACCGATGCGTGGTCTATCCTGGCTGTCATACGGCTATTGTGTGACCATACAAAACACGCATACAATATGTTGTCTCATTAATCAACCACTGGAGCAAACGACATGCAACCGACCACCGCCACACTGACAACCGCAGCTCGTGCCATATTGGCTTTGGCTTGTGATCCTTCTATTGACCGCGTTGACCTCATCGAACTCGATCATCAGATTAGCGACCTATTCCGCGATGCAGTGCGTGCGAGCGATGCCGGCCGCATCGACCTCGATACCTACTTTGAAATCAAGTTAGCCCGCAGGATTGTCAGCGACTTGGTCGACGATACAGACCCTGATAGCTGGCTTGATCATATTGACGCTGAAGCAATCATGAACCCTTACCGCCTGCAAGACTAACCCCAACCACTGGACCAGACGACATGAACCAAACAATCCTAGTCCGCATCAAAGACGTATACGGCACTCAGACCGTTTACCCGGTTTGCGAGCTTGCCATCGGGCTTGCAACTTTAGCCGGCACAAAAACCCTTACCCCGGCCGCGATCAAGATTATTAGATCGCTGGGTTATCAAATCGCCGTCGAATCACCTCTTAAGGGATGGCACCATGCACCACCGCTTTGACTCACTCATGCCCGCCGCCGAGGCCGTCCGCTTAATCCTTCAACAAGAAAGCTAAACCATGAGCAAAACGCTTAACAACCTTCCAGCCAATCGGCCATGGGTCGCCTATATCGACGATGAACGCGCCGAAGGAAACAGCATCATAGTTACCTTAGCCAAAGGCTTTTATTTCTCAGACGAGCGCGATTGTGGCGTGCGTGGTTTTGATACCGTCCGCGAAGTTTTGCGCGATACCACCCGAAACGCTGTTATTTACAGACCCTGAGAGCCCAGCCCATCGCCCGGCGTGCCGGGTTTTGGGGTGTGCTTTTGCACCATAACCAGAGGAACCAAAAACATGAAACGATTGATTAACCGCTTAGCCCTGCGCTTTGCACCCTTTACAGTGCGCGTGCTATCGAATGACCGCACTTACACCCACCGCGCCCACACTTACCCAGAAGCGCTCGCATGGGCCGCGTGCTATCCCCAGCACTGGGGCCGCGTAGTAATCACCGGCCGCTTTGGTCGCCACCTGGCAGAACGGGGGCAAGCATGAACGCACCTTATAACGCCGCGATCCTTGATGTAATCGTTGACCGTATGGCCGAAATCAAGGCGCAGATCGCCGCCCTGACCGACGAGCAAAACAACCTGCGCGACACGCTCATCGACTCAGGCCTGAGCACTATCGACGGAACCCTACACCGCGCATCGATAAGCCATTGCGCCGGCCGGACATCAATCGATTGGCAGTCTATCGCTTTGCATTTCAAGCCATCGCGTCAGCTTGTGACCGCCCACACATCAACCGGAGAGCCTTACTACACCGTGAAGCTTTCCGCCAAGCCGGCCGAACGCCGGGAAAGGGTTTGACCATGAGCCGCTTCATATTGCATTTCATGGGCGATATCGACCGCGACGAACTAAACACCCGCAGCACGCGATCGGGGGCGTTTGTCCGGGAATTCGCCACCCTGGAAACAATACCCGAGCATGACCGCCGGCAATTTGCTTGGATGTTAGAGCACGGCGATCGCGTCACAAGTTGCGGATCATACGTTTACCAAATCAGACCCGACCAAATCAACCGGGGCCAGATGGCCCTTGAGGGGATTTAATCATGCGCAAACTAACCGACGACCCGGACGCACCACGCCACCAGTACACCGTGTGCATCGTGGGCGAATCGACCGACTGGGTGGAGACCTTGTGGGCCTGCAACGTAGCCGACGCGATCGAGATAGCCAAACGAACCTGCGCCGATGATTGGCACATGGCCGGGACTAGCTTGCTCGATGTGCGCTTTGTCATGGCCGGCGATGTTCAGATCCTCGAATATAACGACATCAGGTGAAACCATGAAACTTATGACCGCACGTTATCCCGGCCGCTCGCAGTCGGGAGCATCAATCAACCCCGGCGACCGCATCGCTTGGGACGCACGCAATAAGCACGCCTGGCTCGCTCATGAAATCGAGCCCGACCTTGACGAGGAAACCGCCGAGGCCGTGGGGCGATACATGGCCAGCCGCAAAACCGTATCAGATTATTACCGCATCAGCGGCCGCGACTATTACCGCAACCGAGCGGGGCTTTGTGAAGATGCCCCTTGCTGCGGATGTTGCAACTTCTAAGGGTGAAAACATGAACGAACGATTTACACGCATCAAAAACGACATCAACGGCAACCCGCGCCACATCATCCACTTTATGGACGTGGAGCCCCCCGAAATGGCCGACCAGTACCGCGAGCAATACACCATATTGCAGCGTTATCACATGGCAGTGCATAGCGCGAAGCCATGGGGCGGTAAAGCTTACCGAGGCCGCGCCTATGGGGGCGGGATTGTTTTCACCGCTTACGACTTCGAGCTGCACAGCATCATCGAAAAAATCAGAAACGCGAGGCGCACATGAGAGGTTTTATTTTCTACAAGGGTCGCAGCCCTATCGATAACGCCCCTATCGTAGGGATCGCCACGCTCGAAAGCAAAAACGGCAAAACGGGAAACATGGTGCAAACGTGGATTTTGCGCCAAGACATGCACCCGCTCGCGGCCCGCGCCAGCGGTGCAGATCGCTCATATTGTGGGGATTGTCCGATGCACGCTGAGTGCTACATCGAATGGGGCAAAGCACCCGCGAATGTATGGAAAACTTACCACCGGGGCGGATATCTAGACTTGCGCCGCAAGCCTGCGCTTATGAAACGCTTGACCATGGGGCGAATGGTTCGATTAGGCGCAGCCGGCGACCCATCCATGATTCCGCTTCAGTACTGGCTTCGCTTGCTTGAAACGGCCGAAGGCTGGACGGGTTACACCCACCAGTGGCGCGAATCATGGGCCCAACCTATGCGCGAGCTTTGCATGTCATCAGTAGAAACGGCCGCCGATGCAGACATAGCCCGCGCTATGGGCTGGCGATATTTTCGCGTTAAGACCAAGGCGCAGCCGATCGCTAAGCACGAGATCGAATGCCCGGCCGATAAGGGCCGCCAGTGCATCGCTTGCGGTGCATGCGATGGAGCCCTGAAACCCTCCGCCGCGAGCGTGGTAATCGTAGTACACGGGCCAAAGGCGAAGCAATTCGAAAGGTCGCACGCATGAAGAACCGGCCCTTTTTTACTTTCACCGACTACGACGAGCCCGAAAGGGCTTTTCGGCTTTTGGTCGATCGATATCGACGCATGCACCCGGACGGGCACAGCGGAACCATCGCGGAAAAATCAAGCTTTGCACTCTACCGCCACGGCAAACAGCACCCGATGCTTTACGCGGCTTTGATGGTAGGCCGCCGTGATCCACGCATAAGAGACCCTTACGGACCGGCCGCCTGCGTTATCGTAGATGAAGCTTTATTGTTTTATGGCTTTGCTGTAACCTGAATCAATGCGCGATTACATCGAAATGGATCAGGGCATGGCCGAGATTCTCTCCGCCCTTCCCGATCAGTTCACAAGCCCGGGCACGGCAGCGGCGGCACTAGCGGCCGCTTTCGTCGTTCACTGCCGCTTGTGGGGTATTACAGACGATCAAGCCACGGCGGTTATAGCTGCCGCCCTTGCTGACTATCAAACGATTAAGCATTGAACGCACCGCCCCGAGCCCTTCCGCCTGGTGTAAATCATTAGCATCGCCGGCCGCCGGTACAACCCAAGGCAACCCCGAACCCTCGGCCGCCGAGATGCCCGCCGCGTCACTGTCAGCAACCACCCGCCCACCAATGCGCCGCCCAACCTCCGCCAAATTACCCGCTGAAAAGCACACAACCACCGCGTCAGCGCGATACATCGACCGCAACGCCGCCGCAACTGTCAAACCTGTGGCGTAGCCTTCGACCAACCACGGATCGCCCCGACCGATACGATACACGGCGCCTTTCGCACGCGTGCCAGGGACGAAACGCTTTTCACCACTCGCAAAAATTCTCTGGGCGCCGACCACTTTGTTTGTCTGGCAGTCCCTCATCGGAATGATCAGCTCTTCACCAATCACTAAGCCACGCTCCTCCGCGAAGCCTTTCCGTTTCAAGTAATCATGCTGTGCCGTGACCGCCCGGGCGATCAGATCCTCAGCAATCCTGGCAGCCCTCGCATGGCGGTAATCATCCACATGATGATTGATCCTCATCGGCATGATCTTCCCTGAACCATCTGACCACCCTGCGAACCCCTCCATGGTCGCCCAGTTCTTCACCACTCCCTTGGCGCCATCAAAGATGTAAGCGCCATTCCTTTTGCGTGGCTTATCTACTGTGGGTACCCGGTGCCACCTGCCATCAGGTATGGCATGGTTGATGATCAAACCATGGGCCTGTGCATGTGCAACAAAACTCATGTGTTTTTCTCCTTCAAGGCTTGTTCAATGGCTTTTGCAAAGGCAAGCACACCATAATTCTTACCACCTTCGTAGAGGTTTGTATCTGCCAGCTCAAACACAGCATCATCCGTCAGCCCAACCCACTCACGCTTCCTGTAAAACCCTGCGCTGTTAAGAAGTTCCTCAAGACCAGGGCCAAAGATTTTGGTGGAATGTTGAAACATTATTAGTGCTTGGCGCAGTTCATCAATCTCTTCCTGCATCCGTTCCTGAATCATGCGTTCGCTAATTATTCTCTCCTGATGATCGGGGTGTTCCTCGCACCGTTCATTCCAAGTCTTAATGTGTTTCACAGCTTCTCCGCTCAGTGCTTGTCGCAGGACGGCGATGGCTTCGCTGTAGTAATTTTCATCGCCTGTTTCCGCCAGCATCTCTGCGCTTGCATCCTCCAGCACCTCTATCGCTTCTTCAATAGCTTCTTTATCCATGATTCTTCTCCTTCAAGACTCGTTCAATGGCGCGACTAAAGCCTTCAATATCAAACGAATCTTCCCAATCCCACCATTTTTTGCTTGCGACTATTTGGATTTCCTCGTACGTCAGCCAAACCCATTCTTTATCCAGTGCTTGGCGCAGGGCGGTGATGGCTTGCTTTTTGTTAATAAGCCAAGCAAGACTTGTTGGATCACTCTCCAGCGCCTCTAGCGCCATCTGCATAGCTTCTCTGCTCATGTGTTCTTCTCCTTCAGTTTGGATTCAATAACTCTGGCAAATTCATGCGTGTCTATCGTCACAAAATCGGTGTTGCTAACTTCGCACCATAGATCGCTTATCTCTTCGTCCGTCAGCCCAACCCATTCACGCTTTGACGGTTTGCTTGAAATACATGTAACCGTATACGGTTTGCCGCATTGGCACTGCCACGCTGTAGGCCCATGCCACACGCCGTCAATAAAACCTACCCCGCTATCTGTTGGTGTCTTTGCTGTTTTGTTTTCAGCCATGATTCTTCTCCTTCAATTTCTCCTCTGCCCACCACCAGCCTTCATTAAACAT
>SXGQ01331214.1_pt1 | contig 15407 bp, 11 predicted proteins | sample 3178371 | NCBI WGS metagenome assembly SXGQ01 (sample SAMN11356859, study PRJNA531348) | freshwater metagenome | isolation source: freshwater sample F1-20 | place: China: Fuxian Lake, Yuxi | collected 2017-12-25
CTTCGGCAGGTCGGGGGCCGTGACGCTCTCGCCGTCGTGATGCAGGCGGGCGGCGTGGTAGCAGCCGGCGGCGCGCGCGAGATCGCTCGGGATCGCCGTGGCCGGGACCGCCGTGGCCGTGGGCGTCGCGGGCACAGCGGCTGGCGGCGCGGTCGTGAGCTTCGCGCAGAGCGCCTCCTCGAAGAGCTGCAGCGCCTGTTTCGGGTCGGCGGGGCCGCGGTCCCCCTCGGCGAGGGCGAGGGCGAGGTTCAGGCAGGACTCGGCGTCCCCTGCGTCGCAGGCCTTGCGCATCGATGGCCGCGTCGGTGCGGGCGAGGCCCTCGACGCGCGTCCGCCCGCTGGCGGCGCCGCCACCGCTGGCACCGCTCCGGAGATGGATGTCACGATGAGGAGAACACGCAGCCACGGGACCATGTCGAACCTCCGGAGGAGCCGCGACTCTGCCATGTCGACGGCGCTGCGTAAATCCGGTGGCACCTGACGCCGATGGCTCACCATGCGGCGCGGCGCGAATCGTGCGGGCATCCGCGCGGAAACCCCTGACGCACGGCCTCGAATGGGATATGCACCGCCGCAGCGGGGGTCGAAGCCGTCGTCACCCGCACGCCGTACGGCGCCGGGCGCGCCCTTTTCGCACGAGGGAAACACCGATGAGCCAGCTCTCCCAGGAAGACTCCCTGATCGTCGGCCAGCTGACCGAGAACCGCGCGTGGCTCGAGCGGACGCTCAGCACGTTCTTCCGTGACTCGATGCGCGACGAGCCCGAGGCCATGGCGATGCTCGCGCGCGAGGTGCACACGCTGCGCACGAACCAGCACCTCATCCTCGCCGACCGCCCCGACACGCTCATCCTCGCGACGCAGAGCTCGCCTGGCTCGCTGCTCCGCACGCTGCGCGTCCGGACGGGCACCGAGCGCCCCATCGCCTACGCCATGTCCGGCCACTCGGCCGACCCGCTCCCTGGGGGCAGCGGCACGCTCGAGATCATGCGCCTCGAGTTCGGGCACAAGGCCGACGGCGCCGTGCGCGATCAGCTCGCCGCGGGCGTGGCCGTCCCGTCCGACCTGCGCGCGACCATCGAGGCCACGCTGACGAGCGATTACCCCGACTTCGACCGCAGCGAGCTCGACCGGCACCTGTCGGTCCTCTGGGTCAACAACCCGAGCTACGCGCAGGTCTCGTCGCCGCGCCGCGTCGCCCAGACGGTGCGTCTCCTGCAGCGCTGCGAGCGGTCTGGCGGTGTCTTCTTCGAGGCCGAGCGGATGCCGAACGTCCCCGACCAGACCCGCGTGTCGTTCGCGGTCGCGAGCGCTCCGCACCGAGGCTTCTACGCCCAGATCCTCGAGATCCTGAACCGCCTCGACCTCGGCGTCGACCGCGCCTACGTCCTCGACATCGCGACAGGCGACAAGCCCAACTTCGTCTCGTCGTTCTACGTGAAGCCGCGGGCGGGCGGGGTCCTCGAGGCGGGGTCCGACCTCGCCGAGCGCCTCGAGCGCGAGTTCTACAACACGCAGATCCTGTCGTCGGGCTCGCCCGAGTACAAGAACCTCGTCCTCCCGGGCGCGATGAGCGGCGAGGACGCGGCGCTCGTGCGTGCGTTCGTGGCCTTTTGCCACACGCAGCTCGCGCACGCCCAGCCCGACCGCTTCGACTGGGAAGAGGTCCGCAACGCCTTCGAGGCGAACCAGCCGCTTTCGGCCCGCATGGTTGAGCTGTTCCGGACCCGCTTCCAGCCAGGCCTCGCCGATCGCGAGGCGCTCTGGGCCGCCCGCCTTGGTGAGGCGGAGCGCGCGGTGCGCGACTACAACACCGGCCACAAGCACCTCGACGACGTCCGCCGCGACGTCTTCCGCTGCTGCCTCGCCTTCATCCGCAACACGTTGAAGACCAACTTCTTCGTCAGCCCGAAGCTGGCCTTCGCCTTCCGCGTCGACCCGGCCTACCTCGCCGAGCTCGGCCCGACGTTCACGAACGACCTGCCCGCCGCGACGCCGTTCCGCGTGACCTTCTTCTTCACGCGCTATGCCTTCGGCTACCACGTCGGCTTCTCGGACATCGCGCGCGGCGGCTGGCGCACGGTCATCTGCCGGTCCGATGATGACTTCCTGACGAACGCGAGCACGCTGTTCCGCGAGAACTTTGTCCTCGCGCACACGCAACACCTGAAGAACAAGGACATCTACGAGGGCGGCTCGAAGCTCGTGATGCTGATGGACGCCTCGACGCTCGCGAAGGAGGAGCGCCCGCAGGAGACGCTGCGTCTCCACAAGATGCAGCGCGCGGTCATCAACGCCTTCCTCGACATCTACGTGACGGACAGCGGCGTCGCGAAACACCCCGCGGTCGTCGACTACTACCGCGAGGACGAGGCGATCGAGCTCGGACCCGACGAGAACATGCATGACGCGATGATCGAGGAGATCGCCCAAATCTCCAAGCGTCGCGGGTACATCCTCGGCATCGGCGTCATGTCGTCGAAGAAGGTCGGCATCAACCACAAGGAGTTCGCCGTCACGTCGACAGGCGTCGTGAAGTTCGCCGAGATTACGATGCGCGAGCTCAACATCGACATGCACCGCGACCCGTTCACGGTGAAGTTCACGGGCGGCCCGAACGGGGACGTCGCGGGCAACGCGATGAACCTCATCCTGCAGCGCTGCCCGCACGCGAAGCTCGTGCTGATCCTCGACGGCACCGCGGCCCTCGTCGACCCGAACGGCGCCGACCATGACGCGCTGAAGTCCATCCTGCTGCAGCAGGATCTCCACGCGTTCCCGCTCGACGCGCTGAAGCCGGGCGCCTTCATCCTGTTCCGGAGCGGCAACCGCAAGGACGGGCTGCGTGAGGAGTACCGCCGCGTGACGCGGGTTCCGGACGGGTCGCTGCGTGAAGAGTGGCTGTCGCTCGACGACTTCTCGCGCCTCTGGGGCGACCTCGTCTTCACGGTGCCAGCCGACCTCTTCATCCCGGGCGGCGGGCGCCCCGAGACCATCGACAAGGACAACTGGCGCCGCTTCCTGCTGCCCGACGGTACGCCGTCTGCGAAGGTCATCATCGAGGGCGCGAACTCGTTCATCACGCCCGCCGCGCGCGTCGAGCTGCAAAAGGCGGGTACTATCGTGATGCGCGACGCGTCCGCCAACAAGTGCGGCGTCATCTCGTCGTCCTACGAGATCATCGCGAACCTGCTGCTGAGTGAAGAGGAATTCCTCGCGAACAAGCCCGATTACGTTCGCGGGGTGCTCGAAATCCTCGAGAAGCGTGCCAGCGACGAGGCCCGCCTCATCCTTGACCGTCGCCGCCGCACCGGGGCGCTGTCGACCGAGATCTCCGACGCCATCAGCAAGGAGATCAACGCCAACTATGCGCGCATCTACACGTTCTTCGCGACGCGCCCCGAGCTGACCCTCGAGGCGCCGTTCAGCCAGGCGCTGCTCGCGCACCTGCCAGCCCTGCTGCGCGAGACGCCCGAGCTGAAGGCGCGGCTGCCGCGGCTGCCGCCGAAGTATCGGGCGGCCATCCTCGCGGCCGAGATCGGCTCGTCGATGGTGTACCTCGGCGGGCGCGAGGACGATTTCGAGGGGACGCTGCGGCTGCACGTCGGTCGCCACTTCCACGGCTGAGTCCGGGCGCGGTCGGCTCGCCGTGCGGCGGGCTGGCCTCGGCGCTGCGGAGGGAGGGCCCGCGCGATGGCGACCTACGCGGTTGGTGACCTGCAGGGACACCTCGCTCCGCTGCTGCGGCTGCTCGCGCGGGTCGGCTTCGACGTTGCGCGGGACCGGCTGTGGCTTGTCGGCGACCTCGTCAACCGTGGGCCCGAGTCGCTCGCCGTGCTGCGCTTCGTGAAGGCGCACGCGGCGTGTGTGTCGGTCGTCCTCGGCAACCACGACGTCCACGCGCTCGCGCTCTGGCGGAAGGTGCGCGGGCGCGTCGCGGGTGGCGACGACACGCTGACCGCGCTCCTGAAGGCGCCTGACGCCGACGCGCTGTTGGGCTGGCTGCAGCGGCAGCCGTTCGTGCATGCCGCGGACGACCACCTGATGGTGCACGCGGGGCTGCCTCCGGGCTGGTCGGTCGCGCAGGTGCAGGTCGAGGCGGCGCATGCGGCGGCGACGCTGGCCGGGCCCGATGGGGTGGCGCTGCTGCGGGCGTGCTTTGACAAGGGCCGCCCACCATGGTCGGCGTCGCTGCCGCCGATCCCGCGGGCGGCGGCGACCATTGGGCTTCTGACGCGCCTCAGGCTGGTCCACGCCGACGGGTCCGCGGCGCCAGGAGCCATGCCGCCCGAGGAGGCGCCCGCGGGCACGTTGCCGTGGTTCCGCCACCCCGACCGGCCGCGTGGCTGGCGACGGGTCGTCTTTGGCCATTGGGCGGCGCTCGGGCTCGTCATCGACGGCGACGTGGCGGCGCTCGACAGCGGCTACGTCTGGGGCGGCGGTCTGACGGCGCTGCGGCTTGACGACGGGGCGGTCTTTCAGGTCCAGGCGCCGCGCGGCGGCGACTGACGCCTCAGCCCTTGCGTGACCAGCGGCGCTGGGATGCGACGCGCTGCTTCATGGCCTGCAGCAGGCCGACGGTGCGGGTCAGCCGGTCGAGGCCGCGTGCGGTGAGCCAGGCGAGGGTGCGCTCGGCGAGGGCCACGGCGTCCAGCCCATAGGGCAGCCACCAGACCTCGGGGTCGGGGCCCGCGTCGACGAGGACGAAGCGCGGCTGCACGAGCTCGTGGATGGCCAGCGTGCTGTTCGTGACGCCATGTCCGCTGCCGCGGCGGCCCGACCATGGCGCGAAGGGCATCGCTGCCGTACAGGCTACATTGTTGATGGTCACGACGCCGACCGAGAGCTGCCCAGCGAGGCGTTCGCCGCGCTTGAGGTCGCGCGTCCAGACGCTCGCGGTCAGGCCATAGGCCGAGTCGTTGGCGCGGGCGACGGCCTCGTCGGCGGTGTCGACGGGCCAGACGGGGAGCAGCGGACCGAAGGTCTCGTCGCGGGCGACCTCGGCGTCGGGCGGGACGTCGATGAGGATGATGGGGTGGGGCGCGGAGGTCAGCGCGCGGGCCCCGCGGGCGAGGGCGTCAGCGAGCTGGCGGGCGACGATCGCCTCCTGGGCGGGTGTCGTCAGGGGCGCCACGGTGTGGCGCTCGGCGAGCGCGACGAGCTTCGCGACGAAGGCGGGAAAGGCCGCGCGCTCCACGTAGCAGCGCTCGATGGCGCCGCAGTTCTGACCCGAGTTCGAGACAGCGCCCCAGAGGACGCCCGCGGCGGTGCGCGCGAGGTCGCAGTCGGCGAAGACGAGGGCCGCGTCCTTCCCGCCGAGCTCGAGCGAGACGGTCGTCAGACGCTCGGCCGCGGCGCGCGCGACCTTACGGCCTGTCGCGAGGCTGCCGATGAAGATGGTGTGGTCGACGACCTCGACGAGGGCCGCGCCGACCGCGCCGTCCCCCTGCAGCAGCGTCAGGACGTCGGGCGGGAGGACGCCGTGGAAGGTCTCGGCCAGCAACGCGCCGGTCTCGGGGGTGAACTCGGACGGCTTCAGGATGACGGCGTTGCCCGCGAGGAGCGCTGGGATGAGGGCGCGGAGCGTCAGGGTGGCGGGGTAGTTCCACGGCGTGATGAGGCCGACGACGCCCTTCGGATCGAAGTGCAGGTGCCCGGTCTTGTTCGGGAACTTGATGCGCGAGATGGCCTCGGCACGTGGCGTCAGGGCCTTGAAGCCTTCGTCGGCCCACCAGGAGAACAGGTCGAGGTTCGGCACGACGTCGGCGAACCAGGCGTCGACGGGATCCTTGCGTGTCTCGGCGCAGACGGTGGCAGCGACGTCCGCGGCGCGGGCTGCGAAGCGGTCGCGGATGCGCAGGAGGGCGTCCCGGCGGGCGTCGAGCGGGGTGGCGGCCCAGGCCCGCCCCGCGGCCCGAGCGCGGGCAATGATCGGGTCGAGCGCGCTCATGCCTCGCTAGCGCCTGGTTGGCGGCGCATGACGCCGTACAGGACGACCTGGGCCATCTGGCGCGTGACCTCATCGGGAGACAGGCCGAGCCCTTCGTTGCCGGTCGTGCCGAGCATGACGGCCTCGAGGTGGCTGTGCAGGAAGGTGTCGATCATCAGGCGCATCAGGATGGCCGGATCGATGTCGGCGAGATCCCCCTTGCGGCGCGCGAGGAGCTTGTCGGCGAAGCCTGCGATCTGCGTACGAAAGGCCTGAATGACAGGCTTGGCGTGCGCCCCCTGGAACTCGAGGACGTCGACGTAGAAGAGCTTGAAGGTGTCGCGATGGTTGCGGACCGTGCGCGCGACGGCGTCGCCGATCTGCCCGAGGTTCTCGGGGAAGTCGTCGGCCTGAAACAGCAGCATGATCTGGAGCAGGTCGGCCGCCACGTCGGTCTGACGGAAGAGCGCCTCGTAGATCTGCGCCTTCGACTCGAAGTGATGGTAGATGCCGCCCATCGAGACGTCGGCTGCCTGCGCGATGTCGCGGAGCCGCGTGCCGTTGTAGCCGTGGGTCAGGAAGAGGCGGCGGGCGGCTGCAAGGATGCGCGCCTGCTGTGGGTTCGGGTGCTGCGGTTCGGCGTCGGACACGTTCGCACTATCGTCCTTCGGAGGCCTCGGGTCAATCGCGGCTGGCGCTGCGCGCGAGGTGCCTGTGGGTCGGCGGACAGGCCCTGCGCGGCGCGTCCGCCGTCGAGAGCCCGGTCGGGCCCGTCGCGCGCGACTTCGACGGGCCGGCCCCGAGCCGTGCGGCCTTGAACGCGGGCCTCACGAACCGCGCCCGCGCGTGGCCGCCGACCATGTCGGCCTCGCGGGGTCTCGCGGCGCGGAGCTTGACGTCAGGCCGGGTGATACGGACGATGCGCGCCGCCGCGGGGGCCTCCTGCAGGCGCGAGCCCCGCAGCCCGAGGAACCGACGTGCACCCCCGCCTGAAAGCTGCCCTGCCGTGGGTCCTGGCGCTCGTGTTCGTGGGCTTCCTCGCGTGGACGACGGATCTCGCGGCGGTGGTCGAGGCGCTCGGTCGGGCCGACTGGGGGCGGCTCGTCGGCTTCATGGGGCTCGTGACAGGGCTCGCCTGGCTTGGTGACGCCCTGACGCTCGTGCCGGTCGGACGCCGCTTCATCGGGCCGGTGACGTTCCGGGAGGCCCTGCGCGTCAAGGCGCTCAGCTATTTCCTGAACGCGGTCAACTACTCGCTCGCCGCGGGCGGCATGGCGTGGCTCCTGTCGCGTCGGCACGGGACGACCTTCATGCGTGCGTTCTCGCCGATCGTGTGGACGTTCTTCCTCGACATCGCGGCGCTCGCGGCCTTGCTGACGGCTGGCTGGCTGCTGCTGTCTGGTGCAGGGCCGACCGCGGCCGCAGGCGACATCGCGCGCCAGCTGCCGTGGGTCGTCGTCGGCGCGTGGGCGGTGGTCGCGGGCAGCCTGCTCTACTGGCTCGGGCGGTTCGATTTCATCGCCTTCGGGTTCTTGCGCCGCTGGCCGATCTTTCAGGCCTTCGCCGAGGCGCGCGCGCCGGATTACCTCGCGCTGGTGCCCGCCCGTGCTGGCTTCTTCTGCATCTACATCGCGATGCACGCGCTGCTCCTGCCAGCCTTTGGCGTCGACATCCCGCTCCGGGCGCTGCTCGCCTATGCCCCGGTCCTCGCCTTCGTGCAGGTGGTGCCTGCCACCATCTCGGGGCTTGGTGCGGTGCAGCCGGTGATGGTCGCGCTCTTCGCGCCGTATGTGCCAGCCGAGGCGGGGGACGCGCGGGCGGTCATCGTGGCGTATTCGACCGTCATCGGGCCGTTGATGGCCGTCATGCGCCTCGTCATCGCGTGGCCCTTCGTCGGCGGCCTGTCGCGCCACCTCGTGCCGCCCGCCAAGGCCATCGAGGCGGCGCGGGCCGAGTCGGGCGTCTGAGGCGGGGGCGAGACCCTCGAAAAAAATGGTCGAGGGCGGCGAGCGCCTCAACCGGCGTGGGCGCTGACTTCCCGCTGCGTGCGGGCGTCGAGCCAGGCTCGGCGGTCCTCGGCGCGCGTGAGGAGCGCGGCGGCGCGGCTCATCCCCGTGTGGGCGAGCTGGCGGAAGCGATCCACCTCGGCGGGGCTCCCGGCGAGGCCATGGGCCTCCGCGAGGAGATGCCAGATGCGGAAGCGCGGGGCCCCGAGCTCCCCCCAGCGGTTCACGCGATCGTCGATGGCCGAGAGGATCGCGAGGGCCTCGGCGGCCTGGCTCGCCTCACCTCCCACGGCACCCTCGGCTGCGAGCACGAGCGCCCGCAGGGCCAGCTCGCGGAAGCCCTCGGCCTCGGCGGCCTCGGCGAGATCGCGCGCGGTGCGGGTGGCCCGGTCGCGCTCGGCAGCTGCACGGACAGGATCGATGCCGGGCAGGCGCAGTCGGTGGTGGATCGCGATGCCGACGACCGCGAGCTCGACCTCGCGCCGCAGGCCGCGCGCGTAATCGGCCAGCTCCGGGCCCATGCAGCGCTTCAACACCACGAAGGCCGCCTCGACGTCGCCCGCCATCGCCTGCGCCTCGGCGCGCACGACACGCTCGAGGATGACCCCGTCCTCGTCGCCGTCGCGCACCACGAAGACCGCGGCCCGGGCACAGGCGGCGAGGGCGGCAGACGGTCTGCCGAGCATCAGCTCGACCCGCGCGAGCTCAAGCGACAGGCGTCCTTCGAGGCGGTAGGCGCGCCGGTCGCCGAGCCGCCGGCCGAGCTCTCGGCCGAGCTCGAGCGCACGGCCCGGGCGCTGCTCGAGCCGGGTCGCGCGGACACGCTGGAGCATCACGAGCTGCAGGCCGCGATCGTCACGCGCACGCTCGGCGGCGGTCCAGGCCTGAGTCAGCGCGCGCTCGCCAGCCTCGAGGCGCCCCGCGTCGAGCGCGAGGTCGGCCTCGGCAAGCGCCAGCATCAGCTGCCGGCGTGCGTCGAGGGCCTCGCGGGCGACAGCGCCGAGGCGCTTCAGGGCTGCGTCGGTGCGGCCTTCGCGGGCCTCGAGCCAGGACCCGGCCCAGGCCTCGAGCGCGAGTCCGGCGGGCAGACCGAGCGCGCGCCCGGTGTCGAGCAACCGCTTGACGTCGGCTTTCTGCGCCTTGTCCATGGCGAGTTGCAGCTGCGCCTCGAGCGCGACCTCGATGGTCGGGGCATGTCCGCTCTCCATGCCGCGCTCGAAGAGCTTCAGCGCAGCCTTCGCCCAGTCCTCGTGCTGTCCGCGGGCGCGGGCGAGGCGGATCGAGACTCGACCGACCTCGCGCTGCAGGCTCTCGAGCGCCTGCAGCTCGGCCGGATCGGCGATCTGCGGGCGGCTGCGCTCGAGGACCCACTCGGCCTTCTCGAGCAGCTGGCCCGCCCGCGCACCGCCGTCGCCATGCAGCCGCAGCCCACTCGCGAGGGCATCCTGGGCGGCCGCGAGGAGACAGGGGGCGGCCCGGAGCGGGCGCGCGGCCCGAAGCCACTCACGCGCGGCGCGCTCGGCCTGACCGGGGAACGGGATGGCCAGCTCGACGCTGCGCGCGAGCCACTCGCGGGCCTCCTTGGCGCCACCGGTCTGTCCGGCCGAGACCCACGCCCGGACGTCCTCGTGGCCCGCGTACCAGCCGGGCCGGTCGAGCACCAGCAGACCGCTCTGGACGAGCTCCATCAGGCCGTCGACCGCCGTGTCGAGGTAGATGGACACCGCCGACTCCGGCAGCGCCACGTCGATTTCCGCCGCGAGCGACATCAGCGCCTCCCGCGACCGCGCCGCGAGCCGCACGCCACCTTCCTCCACGACGAGCGAGCCGTGCCACGTGAAGCCCGCGGCCGTCCGCGCGAGCGTCCCGCGCCGCATCTCCTCGGCGAGCAGCACGCGGACCCGCTCGGGGCGGCCTCCAGAGCGCTCATGGAGGTTCAGGATGCCCGCGTCGGGGATGGCTTCCTCGCCCAGCGCCGCGTCGACCCAGTCGGTGACCGCCTCGAGCGACAGGGCCTTCCGACGCACAACCGCGACGACGTCCATCGAGCGAAGGCGGTCGAGCGCCGCCTTGGCGTGCGACGGTACGGTCGGGTCGCAGGTCGCGACGACGCGCAGGCCCGGGTTCCGGGCGCCCGTCAGGACCGCGATGATGAGCTCGATGGACGGCGCGTCGGCCCACTCGAGGTGGTCGATGGCGATGACGGTCGGCCCATCGAGGCGCGACATCAGCGTCGCGGCGTTGGCGAGATCCCGCATCGTGTCGTCGCCAGTCGGGACGAAGCGGCTCGCGGCTTCGCCCGACCGAGCGGCCCGCAGCGCGCGCAGCACGTCGAGGGCGGGCTTGATGGCTTCGAGCGGGCGGTGGCGCCGACGCTCGAGGGCGTAGCGCAGGATGCGGGCGCCCCCGACGGCCGCCTCGTCCGTCAGCTGATGGCAGATGGCGGGGCCGTCGAAGCCGGGCGGGTTCTCGATGAGGAGGATCGGGCGGAACGGCTTCGCCCGCCCGAGCCACGCCTCCGAGGCGGCCTTCAGCTCGGTCGCCTTCTCGAACGGCTGGGCGAGCAGGCGGCGGTAGAAGGCGGGTGGCGTCTCGACGAGGGTCGGCTGCGAGACGGCGTCGCAGAGGCGCTCGATGACGACGGCGGCGGTCGGCGGACGGCGATCGATGCGCGCGTCGAGCAGGTCCGCGATGAGGCGCGTGAGGCGCGGCGAGCAGTGCGGGCTCTGGATGGCCTGATACGCAGAATACATGCGCTTGTGATAAAGGTCGGTCGGGTCATCGCCCGACCAGGGGCGGCGCCCCGTCAGGATCTCGTAGAGCAGCAGGCCAATGGCGTAGAGGTCCTGGCGCGCGTCGAAGGGGGCGCCCGCCATGAGTTCGGGCGAGCTGTACTCGGGGGTCCCGATGAAGAGCTCTTCCGGCGTCTCGGTAAACGGGATCGCGATACCGAAGTCGACGAGGGACGCCGACGCTTCCTCGTCGGCGCTGTCGGGGGCGACGATGATGTTGCCGGGCTTGAGATCGCGATGCAGATAGCCAGCACGGTGAGAATGGTCGAGCCCACGGAGGACCTGAACGATCCACGACCAGGCCGGTTTCGGGTCCGTGAGCGAGCCGATCGCGGTCGACAGCGGCACACCGCGCACGAAATCCATCACGAAGTAGGGGACCTCGCGCCCGCGCTGCTCGCCGAAGCCGAAGGCGTGCACGAGGGGAATCGACGGGTGGTTCAGGCAGCGCTGGACGGAGTACTCCCGCATGAAATCGGTCGTGTGGTCGCGGTGTTCGGGCGACAGGAGCTTGATGGCGACGTAGCGCTCGCCCTGCGCCATGTCGCGCGCCATGACGACCTGCCCCATGCCGCCTTCGCCAAGCGTCCGCTCGATGCGGTATCGGCCGTCCCAGAGCTCCTGACTCATGCCACACCTGCCAGCACGGGCCCCACCGACCTCGCAGGCGCGACGCCGCCGCTGCGGTCGTGGGGGGTCGCATGATGCTACCGCAGATCGTCGGAATCTGTTACCCCGTTTGCGAGCTTCCACCGCGCAGCCGTGCGCGCCGCCTCGCGAGGTCCGATGTCCGCCGCCGACCCGACCAGCTCTGACCCGTCCCGCGCCTGGATCGCGCGCCGCGTGTGGTCCGATGTCGTCAGTGGCGTCCCGTCGTCCGTGACGATCGAACTCGACGCGAGCGGGCGCATGCGGGTCGTGTTCGACGGTCGCGGCTCGGTCGCGGGGGCGCAGGCGCTGTGTGACCTCGTGGACGCCATCCGCGACGAGGTCGGGCACGCGCGCCTCATCGAGGCCCTCGTCGACATGCGCAAGGCCGGGCCAGCCCCGCTGCGGGCGCAGGCGATCGTCGGCCGCTGGCTGCTCGGTCGCAAGCAGCAGATTACGCGTATCGCCGTCTTTGGGGGCGGCCGGGTCGAGATGGCGCTCGCGAGGGCGGTCATGACCATCGCGGGGATGGGGACGCGGGGCTTCTTCGGGTCCCACCTCAAGGAGGCGCTCGCCTTCCTCGACTTCCCGCCCGATTTCCACGCCTGAGGCCAGCGCGGCGGCGGGTTGGGTTTGTCAGCGCGCCCAGCCTGCGTTACCTGTGCGGGCAGCTTTGCCCTGACCCCTCGTCATCTTCGTCATCCTCGTCATCCTCGCCACGGGAGCCGCACGCCATGACCGACGCCACGAACCCGACGCCCACCTCGGAGCCGCAGTCGCGCAAGCTCGATCCGCGTCTTGAGCCTATCGTGGCGATGCTCAACGAGGCCTCCGCCATCGCGGGCGAGGGGCGGATCCCTGACGCGCAGGCGCGGCTTGGCGACGCCGAGGGGGCCCTCGCGGCGTTGCCAGTCGAGCTGCAGAGCACGCCTGCGGGCCTCGCCATCCGCGCGGCGACGCACGAGGGCCGGGGCCAGACAGCGCTTCGGGCGAACGACATGCAGGGGTCCTTCGCGCACCTGATGGAGGCCGAGGCCCTGCGGCAGCGGGAGATCGCGCTCGGCGGGCTTCCAGCTGCCCTGCCGCGCGCGGTCAGCAACCTGAACCTCGCGAGCGCCGCCCAGCGCGTCGGGCGCCTGCCCGAGGCCCTCGTCGCGAACGCCCGCTGCCTCGACCTGCTGGCCGGGCTGCCGTTTGACGCCAACACCGCCGTCTTCTGGGTGGCGGCCCTCGAGGGGCGCGCGACGATCCTCGCGCAGGCGGGCCAGGTCGTGCCAGCCCTCGAGGCCTTTGGGGCGGCGCGGGCGCGGGTCAACGTGCTGCTCGAGAAGGGGCATCCGCAGGCGCGCGTGCTGCTCGCCGAGATCCTCGTGAACGCCTCGCGCCTGTACTTCCAGGAGAAGCAGGTCGAGGTCGCGATAGCGCAGGCGGCGGAGGCCTCCGAGGTCGCGTTCGCGGCGCTCGAGGCGAGCCAGTTCAAGGACGGCCAGAGCGGCAACCTGTACGTCGCAGCCGAGATGAACCAGGTCGCGTTCTGCGAGGCCGCAGGCGCCTACTCGCGGGCCGAGGACGCGCTCTTCCGCGTGGTGAAGCTCATCGGGCCCAACCCGCAGATCGTCGAGCGGGGCGTCGGCTTCTACAACCGCCTCCTCGGGATGACGGATGCGGCCCTCGAGGCGGGCGGACTGCCGCGTGACGAGTGCGTCGAGAGCCTCGCGCGGCTCCACGCGATGGTCCCGGCCAACACGGCGACCGCCCCCGTCAGCTGAGCGGACGCGACCTCGAGGGGGCCCATGCAGATCCCGACCCGCGTGGAGCTCGGCGCGCTCGCGCGACTCGCGGCGCCACTCGCCATCGCGCAGGCGGCGGTCATCCTGATGAGCGTCGTCGATACGCTCGTCGTCGGTCGCTTTGACGCGACCCACCTCGCAGGGGTGGGCGTCGGGAGCGCCGTGAGCCATGGCGTGCTCGTGTTCGGGATGGGCTTTGCGCTCGCGCTCGAGCCCCTCGTGGCGCAGGCGCTCGGGGCTGGCGAGGCCCACCGGGCGTTTGCGTGGTGGCGCACCGGGGCGCGGGTGACCTTGTTGGTGGGGGTGCCGCTGTCGGCGCTGGCGCTCGGGCTGACGGCCGCCTCGGAGGCCTTCGGGGTGGAGGCGGCCATCGTCGATCTGGCGCTCGACTACGCGCTCGCGCGAACGCCCGCAAATCTGGCATTCCTGTATTGGATTGCGTCACGGGCCTTCCTCCAGAGTCAGCAGCGGACGCGCCCGCTGCTCATCGCTGCGGTGGTCGCGAACGTCCTGAACGCGGTCGCGGACGTGGCGCTCGTCGATGGGCTCGTGACCCTTGGGGCCACGGGTGCCGGGCTCGCCACGTCCGCCTCGAGCCTCATCCTGCTCGTCGTCGCGGCGCGGGCGATCGCGCTCGGGGCCCCCGCTGGGGAGGCGCCCCGCGCGGCCGGGACGGGGGTGTCGGCGCGGGCGTTGCTGAGGCTCGGGGCGCCGATCTCGCTGCAGCTCGCGGCAGAGTTTCTCGTGTTCTCGACTGCGGGCGTGCTTGCGGCGGGGCTTGGCGCGATGGAGGGGGCCGCCCATCAGGTGGCCATCAACTGCGCGACGGTGACCTTCATGCTCGCGGGCGGCCTCGGTGGAGCCGCCGCGTCGCTCGTCGGGGACGCCGTCGGGCGCGGGGATACGCTGCTCGCGCGGCGGCGGGCGCTCGCGGCGGTGGTGCTGGCGCTCGGCCTGATGGGCACGTCGGCGGTCTGTTTTGCGCTGCTCGCCGACCCGCTCGCGGACGCCTTCACGGCCGACGGCGACCCGGCGGTGGCTGGGCTCGCGGCTGAGTTGCTCAGGATTGCTGCCCTTTTTCAGCTGTTCGACGGTGCGCAGGTGGTGCTCGGGGCGGTGCTGCGCGGGGCTGGCGATGTGCGCGTGCCGCTCGTCATGACGCTCGTGGCCTACTGGGCGGTCGGCTTCACGGTCGCGCTCGGGCTGGCGTTCGGCGCAGGGTTCGGGGCCGTAGGCCTGTGGCTCGGGCTTTCGGCGGGGCTCGCGTCGGCGAGCGTCGGGCTCGGGCTGCGGGCGCGGGTGGTCTTCGCGCGGCCGATCGCGCGGGTCTGAGGCTGGCGCTCGACCTCGCTGGCGTGTGGTGCGAGTCATGCTGACGCATGTGTAGAGCGCACGCGAATGCGCATCAAAAGAGTGTCAGCTGACGGGCGGGCGCGACCCCGATGGCCTTCGCCGATGGCGTGGGCGTGACGGGGAGCTGCATCAGCGTCTCCGGGGACGCGTCGCCCGAGAGCCACGCGCGCGCCGCGGCGCCGTCGACGATGGCGGGCATGCGGTCGTGGATCGGCGCGATGTCCGAGACGGGCGGGCGCGTCACGATGACGAAGGCGTCGTTCGCGTGGCCCGGGACCGACAGGCCGGCGAACCAGACGATGCGGCCATCGGGGGCTCCGAGCGCGACGGGTTGGCGGGCGGCGCCGCGGCCCGCGGGCGTCTGCCAGTCGTCGGCTGGCCACTCGAGCCAGCCTGTCGCCGGGACGAGCGCGCGGGTGCCTGCCCGGAAGGCGCGCTTCGTCGCGGCGGTCTCGGCCCGCGCGTTGATGACGAGGGTCTCGCGCAGGTCATCCGGGGCAGCGCCGCGGCCCTCGCGCGGGACGGTGACGCGGATCCCCCAGCGGAGCCCGGAGACCTCGATGCCGCGGCCTCGGCCGAGCAGCACCGGCGCGAGGTCGGTCGGACGCACCTCGGGCCAGGGTCCCGTAAGGCCCTCGCCGAGCGCCACCTCGGCCGTCACGAGGGCCTGCGCGAGCTGGACGAGCGCTTCGCCCGACACCTGCACTCCGTAGCGCCCGCACATGCCCGCCTCCCTCGCAAGTCGAGACGCAGCTTGCACGGCCGCGGTCAGCACGCCCTGCAGGCGCGCGGGGGAGACAGCGCGCGTGGTGCGAGTTGGGAGGGGGGGTGGGCACGAGCATCAGGAAGCGTGGCACAGTCGCCTGTCGCCATCAGGGTGCCCTGCTTCC
>SXGQ01382332.1_pt1 | contig 15406 bp, 15 predicted proteins | sample 3178371 | NCBI WGS metagenome assembly SXGQ01 (sample SAMN11356859, study PRJNA531348) | freshwater metagenome | isolation source: freshwater sample F1-20 | place: China: Fuxian Lake, Yuxi | collected 2017-12-25
GGGGATTATGGGTTGTTGACGGATGCCCGATGGGCATCGTTCAATCAGCGAGCGCGTAGTTCGAGGCGGTCGCGAAGCAAAATCTTGTAACGACGCTCGTGCTGTTCGATCCAGCCCAAGCGAATGAAACTGCTGATGGCCTTGTTCACGCGTTCACGTGATGCACCAACCATGCCGGCAAGTTCTTCTTGTGTCACTGGGAGAACAAATTCGTCAGCGCCAGCGGCAAGTTCGAGCAAACGCTTGGCCGTGCGACCAGTGACATCGAGGAAAACCGAGTCGGCAAGTGCGCCGTCCATAACGCGCAGGCGTTCGGCAAGCATGCGTACAACGCCGCGAAGAACTTTGGGGTTGTTATCAAGCAAGTCGCCTACGGGGTCGTAAGGGATCTCGAGGACTTCACTTGGTTCAATGGCACGAGCCATAGCCGAGCGTGGTCCGCCGTCGAGGAGTCCCATTTCGCCGAAGAGGTCTCCGGCTTCCATGAGGGCCACCATGCTCTCGCGCTTGTCGAGTTCGCTGGCAATCGCAATAGCGACTCGGCCACTGATGACGATGTACATCGATTCGGCTTCTTCACCAGCTTCAAACAAGTGATCGCCACGGGAAAGTATGCGCTTGCGGCCAGTAGCGGCGATCGCAGCGACCTGGTCGGTCGGTGCGTCACCAAAAAAGTCAGTGCGGAGGAGGACGTCTTCGTAAGCCATCAGGACTATACGGTACTACCCTCAACCCTTATGTCCGACGCTCAACCGACAACTCAGCCGAATGGAGCCTCAGTTCAGGTCTGGACAATTGTCGTGGCGGGTGGCTCGGGACGGCGCTTTGGGACGATGAAGCAGTACGAAGTCATCGGTGACCGTCGGGTACTTGACCATGCAGTTGACGTCGCGGGATCGCACAGCGACGGTGTCGTCATTGTCGTTCCAGCAGATGATGTGGCCGACGAAAGTGCGAACCAACGGTCCAATGCGCGAATTCGTGTTGTTGCTGGCGGTCCGACCCGTACTGCCAGTGTGCGGCAGGGTCTGGCCGTTGTCCCTGCCGAAGCAACCATGATCTTGGTGCACGATGCGGCGCGTCCTTTTGCTTCTGGTCAGTTATATCGCTCGGTGATCAAAGCGGTCGAAGCTGGCGCCGATGGTTCGGTTCCGGGTCTACCTGTTGTCGACACGGTCAAGGTCATCGAGGTTGCCCATTCAGCGGTTGTCAATGCGGTCGTGCCGCATGTTGTGAGCACCCCCGATCGCGCGACATTGGTTGCGGTGCAAACTCCGCAGGCATTTCGCGCCGATATTTTGCGTCGGGCTTATATTCCTGAGATCGACGGCACCGATGATTCATCATTGGTTGAGGCAATTGGCGGTACCGTCATAGTCGTGTCTGGCGAAGCAAATAATCGCAAAATTACGCACCCCGAAGATTTGGTGTGGGCACGTGAATTCGTGTCAATGAGACAGGCGGATTCATGAGCATCACCGGAGTCCGCGTTGGTCAAGGTTTTGACATTCATCGCTTTAGTGACGACCCCAAACGACCATTGGTTTTAGGTGGAGTCACTTTTGAAGGCGTGCGCGGACTTGAGGGTCACAGCGATGCTGATGCAATCGCGCATGCGTGTGCTGATGCATTGTTAGGTGCTGCTGGTCTTGGTGATATCGGTCAACACTTTCCTGACACCGACCCGCAGTGGAAAGGCGTCGATTCACTGAAACTTCTTGATCACGTTGCCATGTTGGTGCGTGCGCAAGGTTGGGTCATTGGCAACATCGATTGCAGTGTCGTCTGCGAGCAACCAAAGTTGGCACCACGCCGCGATGAAATGCAGCAAAAGTTGTCGGCGGTTGCTGGTGCACCAGTGTCGGTCAAAGGTCGCCGTGCTGAAGGTTTGGGCGCACTCGGTCGTCAAGAAGGTATTGCTTGTTGGGCAGTTGCCGTGATTTTTCAAGTGGAAAATAGGAGTGAAGTCTGATGGCTGCGCGTAAAAGTTCGAGTCCCCGCCCCACTTCGGGAGGCAAAGGAAAACCCGCACCCAAGCCAGCTGGTCGAGAGCGACCCGCTTCGCGAAAAGTGTCGGCCGCTAAAGCAAAAACCTCATCCGGTGGTCCTGTTGCAAAAGGTCGCAACCCCGGACCTTCGAGTCGCGGACCACGCATCGTTGACGCCCGTGGCGCAGCACGTACTGGTCCGGTGCAAGCCGGATCCGATAAGCCTGGTCCGGTTAAGCCAGGACGCGGTTCGGGCCGAGGTTCTGGACGCGCGACAGGCGACAAAGATGATGATCTCGGCGGCACCCAGATTGAAGGTCGCCAAGCAGTTCGCGAGTTACTGATTGCTGGTCGTCGCCGAACATTTGAAGTGTGGATCGCTGGCGATCTTGATGAAAGCGACGTTGTTGAAGACATCAAACAACTCGCGCGCGCAAACCGCGTGCCTGTGATTGAAGTGAGTCGTAAGAAACTTGATTACACCGCGCGTAGCGAAGCACCACAAGGTGTTCTTGCGCATGCTGAAGCATTGCCATCGGTTCCGATTGACGCGTTGTTGCGTCGTCGGCCAGGCAAGGCGCCGTTCTTAGTTGCAGTTGATGGCGTGACCGATCCGGGCAACTTGGGTGCGTTGTTGCGTTGTTGCGACGGTGCTGGTGTTGACGGCGTGATTTTGCCGCGTCACCGCAGTGTGCACATCACTCCAACAGTGGCCAAGACTTCGGTTGGTGCGATCGAGTACGTGCCGATGGCGGTGGTGGGTGGTTTGCCGACCACCTTGGCACGGATGCGCGAACTTGGTATTTGGGTCGTGGGTCTTGATGACGCGGCTGATAAGTCGCTCTTTGAACTTGGCGATTTGGCGACCGAGGGTATTTGCTTGGTCATGGGCGCCGAAGGAACTGGGCTATCCCGCCTGGTTCGCGAGCGTTGCGACCTGATTGTCAGTATCCCGATGAAGGGTCGTTTGAGTTCACTGAATGTTTCTGTGGCAGCTTCACTTGCCACATATGAAGTCGCCCGTCATCGTCGCTAGCCTGCAGGCGTTGCGTCAGCGACACGCCGGGTTAGCTCAGTGGTAGAGCAACCGCCTTGTAAGTGGTAGGTCGTGGGTTCAATCCCCACACCCGGCTCTCTTCATGCTGGTTTCAGGTCAGCTCAAAACTTCGCGAATACGGGCGACGAGCACATCAAATGCGGCGTCGTTTTGGCCGCCCTCAGGGAAAATCAAGTCGGCGAAACGTTTGCTCGGCTCAACGAAAAACTCGTGACTAGGCCGAACGGTCGCCAAATACTGAGCAATCACGCTGTCGTGCGTACGTCCGCGATCGGTGATGTCACGTTGAAGTCGGCGGGTGAGGCGAATATCGGCAGGCGTGTCAACAAAAATTTTCAGATCGAATAAAGCGCGGAGTGCGGGATCGATCAAGGCCAAAATGCCTTCGAACACGACAATCTTGGTCGGGTGAACGATTTCAACTTCTTTGGAACGATTGTGATCGGCGTAGTCGTACACCGGGACTTTGATGGTCTGGCCCGCGATGAGATCGGTGAGTTGTTCGATCATGAGGGGCCACTCAAAGGCGTCAGGATGGTCGTAATTAGCCGCCGCTCGGACGTCAAAGGCCTCGTGGGTCCGATCGATGTAATAGGCATCCTGGCGAATCAGCGCCAAATTGTCTGAACCGATGACGTCCACCAGTCGTTCGGCGACGGTCGTCTTGCCCGAACACGTGCCACCAGCAACGCCAATGACGAATGGTTGGGTGGCATTTTCCCTGCTCATGCACGTAGGAGAGTAGTCGCTGGCGGCTCTTATAGCACCCTTGTCGGCGGGAAATGGTTTCTGTCGGTGCTTGTATTGGGGCACCTCCAACGGGCAGGCTTAGTGCATGTCCTTAAGCGAACGTGAACAAGCAATCCTTGATTTTGAACGAGGCTGGTGGACCGAAGATGGCGTCAAAGACCTGATGTTGCGCGAGCGTTTCAGTTGTTCGGCTGACGATTACTACAACGAATTGAACAGACTGCTGGATACCGCCGAGGCATTGGCGTACGATCCTCTTGTTGTCCGCCGCTTACAAAGAGCTCGCGAGCGACGTCGTCGTATGCGTCTAGATGGCGCTTCTGAGTCCGGAGGATTGCAAGCATGAACACAGAAGATGCCAACGAATCAGCAGGTCGTGGTGGCTCGAACGGAGTCAGCGTTTCGACAACCCTCAGTGTGATCGTCGCGGCCATTGCCGTGTTGCTCGGATTTTTGATCCTGCGCGATGTCAATCGCGATCGTGATACCACGTCTGCACCTGTAGGTACCGAAACGACAGTTGTTGACCCAACCGGTGAGTCAAGCGTTGCACCGACCGACACAACGACTCTTCCTCGCAGTGGTTTCAAGGTCATGGTTGCTAACGCTTCAGGAATTACTGGTTCGGCTGGACAGATGTCCACTGCGTTGCAGTCAGAGCAGTTCATCGTGACTCAACCCATTAATGCCGACGTCACTATTGGCAAGCAAAGTGTCACCGTGGTGTACTACGTGCCTGGTTACGAAAGTGGCGCAACTGCTGTTGCCGAGATTTTAGGTGGATTGCAAATTCAACCTGTCGCGACACCCGCACCTGTTGAAGGTGGTTCACTCGGCGAAGCGCAAGTCTTGATCATGTTGGGTACCGACCTCGCCGGCAAGTTATTGCCTGGTGCGTTACCAACAGCGCCAGTCGAGGCCGCAACAACCACCGTTGCACCAGCCTGATTTAGCGCGGCGAATACTGCCGCAGTAAATCAAGAGCCGCGTGCTCAATGCACCACAGCGGCTCGTTCATTGCTTTGTCGTTTCCGAACATTTCGGTGAGTGAAATCAACGGTTTCGGTCGTACAAAATCATTGTCAAGTTCTGTATCAAACTCATACGAACCGACGATTGCTGCAACTGACGTGTTGAAATGCCGGCAGTTGTCAATGACACCTCCGACAACTTTTCCTTCGTAACTCGTGTGATCTAGTTGGCCTTCGCCTGTGATCACAAGATTGGCATTCTTGATGCGATCAGTGAGATTGAGTTCGTCGGCCACCATGTCAAAGCCTGGAATCAACTTGCCGCCAAGTGCAACGAGTCCACCCGCTAAACCGCCGGCAGCACCGCCACCCTCAATCTGTGAAACATCGACACCACAGTTTTCGCGATACATCTGCACTAAACGTTCAAGGCGCCCAGTGAGTAATCGCACTTGACTCGGAGTCGCTCCTTTTTGTGGACCGAAAACTTTTGCTGCGTCAACAAAACGTGTGGAGACATCGCAGGCCACTAAAAACTCAACTGCTTTCAATCGAGCGGGTGCATGAATCGCACGTACGGCTCCAAGTCCGCCGTCGGTTGTTGCAGAACCACCGAGACACACAATGATTCGTTCGGCACCGAGATCGAGCGCTTTGTCGATCAGTTCGCCAGTTCCGGTCGTTGATGCCGACACTGCATCATTTTTTGTTGGTCCGCCCACGAGCGAGAGACCAGATGCTTGAGCCATTTCAATCACGGCGGTGCCGTTGTGAAAACGCCACTGAGTCTTCACGGGGTCACCCAGTGGGCCGGTCACAACCGATTCGCGATTTGCTCCACCCAAAATGTCGAGGGTTCCTTCGCCGCCGTCGGCAAGAGCCAATTCATCGCAATCGTGGCCGAGTTCCCAACAGGCGTGACCAATTGCTTTGGCAACATCGGCAGCACTCGCAGTTCCTTTGAATTTGTCGACTGCAGCCAAAACTCGCACGTTGACAGTCTTGCGCTTAGCGGCTCCTCGAGTATTCTTTGAAGCATGAAATTCTCAACGCAAAAATTCCTGGTCACTCTGGCTTTGGTTCCTGCTGCGGCTTTTGTCTTCGCTTCGTGCGGTGGCGGAAGCGAACCTGCGGGCGATCAAGCGGCCGCCGCCGAGTTATATATCAAGCTCTACAGCCCGTCGAATCTTGACTGTGTCCGTTCAGAACACAAGAAGGTAGATAACGAAACGGCGACGCATCTCCTCGAGGCGTATCAGGCCTACGAGGCTTACGAGTACGACAAGGAAGACGCGGCGTATGCCGCAATTGGCGAGGAGACCTTGACTGAACTGACGGCGGCCCTCAACAAGTGTGCTCTTGGCTGAAATAGTTCGGACATCAGTCGCTTAGTTGGGATATTCCTGACCGAGTAGGTAGGGTTTTGTTATGTCCGTAACCGTTCGCATTCCGACAACCCTTCGTCCACTTTCGGGTGGAAACTCCACCGTGTCTGTTGAGGGCGCAACGCTTGGAGAAGTGTTGGCCAATCTCGAGGCCGCTCACCCCGGATTCAAGGATCGTTTGTTTGACGACAATGGTGGCTTGCGTCGCTTCGTGAACTTGTTTGTTGCCGACGACGATGTGCGTTACTTGCAGGGTCTTGAGACTCTGGTGCCCGCGGGCGAAACCGTGAGCATCATTCCTGCTGTCGCTGGCGGCTGATGCACGATGGCGTTGTTCGTCAGCGCCTTGTTTGATGTTGCTCGAAGCGAGGGGAGTAGTGGCCGTCGCTCGGTGAAGGAATATCTCGCGCTTGCTCCCGCTTTGATTGCGAGCAATGTTGATCTGCATATCTTTGTTGAAGATCATCTGTATGACGATGTGGTGGCTTTAACCGTGAATCGCCCGGCTGAGCTAACAACCATTGTCGAACCGATGCGTATTCAAGACTTACCGAAGTGGGAACTTTCTCAGAAGGTGAAAATTGGTCTGGATGCGGGGGTGATTCGCCGAACATCATCAACCTTGAATTCTGTGAAAGACACTGCAACTGCGTGTTCGGTGTGGTGGTCAAAACTTGATCTGGTTGACAGAGCCCTTGATCGAGGTACACATGATGGGGCGTGGTGGATCGATATCGGTATTGCGCATACTTCGTCGTTCCCTGCCGGTGGTCTTGTAACACTGGGTGACCCTGAACTACCAACGTTTGGAATTGTTCATCCAGATACGCAAGACGAATTGGAGTTGGTTGAGTTTTTACAAAAGGGAATTCCCCGAGTTGCTGGGGGTGTCATCGGACTACCCAAATCAAGACTTTCAGAACTACGAGTTTTGAACGAGACTTTGATAATTGCCGCAATCAATCATGGCCTATTCGTCAATGAAGAGTCCATCTACTCGTTGATGATCCGACACATGAATTTGCGGCTGGTTGCCACGACTTGGTCAAGCATTCTTGATGACTTTTCACGACAACCAATAAAAGAAAACGCGAAAGTATTTCACTCTCCTGGAGTCGAACCCGAGAATGATTTCATGGCTTTATACAAAGTTTCAAAGAAAGTTCATTTGCCTGATCCAAGTGATGACTTATTGAAGTCAATGAATCCGACAATTGCTCGGCGGAATGATTCTGGTTTTGTCAGCCTTGTTCGCCAGGTGAACTATTGCTATGAAAACGGCTTTTATGTCAGGCTCGACGGCAGTGACGTGATTCGTACGTCGTACAACTTGGTACGACTTAACGATGATTTGGAAATCATCAGTAGCGCGCTACTTGATGATTCTGCGATTCGACTGAGTAATCCGAAGTTCCCAGTTCATGGGATTGAGGATTTGCGAATATTTCAACGGAGTCAACGGTGGTTTGCTAGCGGGACCGTACGTGAACATCGTTCTGATGGTCTCTGCCAAATGATGCTGACGGAGATTATTGATATTGATTCAGATCTCCCCAAATTGGTCAATGGAGTTTTGTTGCCAACGATGTCTCCGAATCGGCATGAAAAGAATTGGATGCCCATTGAAGGCGAAGAGCACGCCTGGGTGTGGGGCGTTGATCCAACGGTTGTTCTACGGCTTGATGCGGCGACTCAGTCTCTGGTGCCATCACGCTCTGCCAAGGGAAACTTGCAACTCCGCGGTAGTTCTCAGGTCATTCAATTTTCTGGTGGCTGGATCGTCGTTGTTCATGAAGTTGTTCCATCGACAACAAATAGATTTCAACGGTCTTATCAGCATCGGTTCGTGCGCTGGAATGATGATTTCACTGATCGCAAAATTTCGGAAGCTTTTCGTCTGGCAAATGACGAGAATGGGCTTGAGTTTTGTGCGGGACTCGCGTTGAGTGCACGTCCAAATTACTTGGTGATGTCATACGGCGTCGGTGATCGAAGTGCTGAAGTTGTTGAATTTCATATTCCGTCCACATGGAGTGCTTGACTGTGAATGTGACAAGTTCTCAAGTGCGATCAACAAAACCAACTTTGGGCCTAGCGATGATCGTGCGCAATGAGGCAGCGATCATTGAACGTTGCCTGGCCAGTGTGAGGCAATATGTCGATCATTGGACCATTGTTGATACTGGCTCAACGGACGGGACGCCAGAAATCATTCGCCGTGCTCTTGGTGAAATTCCGGGGGCGTTGTATGACCGACCCTGGGTTGACTTTGGTACAAATCGTACTGAATTGATGGCGTTGGCAAAAGATAGTGCCGATTTCTTGTTGTTGCTTGATGCCGATCATGTCGTCGACGTTGATACCGATTGGCTCGACGGAATGAACGCTTGGGCCGACGTCAATGACATTCATGTTTGCGGAACATTTGACATGTGGATGCCTTACTTAGTTTCGGGTCGACATGATTGGTCCTTTATAGGCGCAACTCATGAATACTTAGTTCGTAGTTCGAGTCACAGTAAGCGCCGAGAAGAAAAGTTACGTATCAACGATCAGCATGATGGAAGTTCTCATACTGAAAAACTTCGTCGCGATGAGCAACTACTCATTCGGCAAATCGAAAAGGAACCCAATGATTCACGTTGGGCTTTTTATTTGGCACAGACACGACAAGGTTCTGGCAATATCAACGGTGCCATCGCCGGCTATCGACGATGTATTGAACTCAGCACGTGGGATGAAGAGATCTATTGGTGCCTTTTACAGATCGGCGAATTGTTGCAAGCCAGAGGCGACTGGCCTGAGGCGGTTATTGCTTTAGAGGCGGCATGGGAGTTTCGGCCGACGCGAGCAGAGTCGTTATTTCTCTTGGCAGCTGGGCACCGTGAGCGCAACATGTATCTGTCGGCACGCATGTTCGCCGAAAAAGGTCTTGAAATCGCCATCCCTACCGATTCGATGTTTGTGCGGCGTTGGGTCTACGACTGGGGCCTGCGTTTTGAGCAATCAGTAGCTGCTTGGTGGATGGGTGAGGACGAATTGGCTGTGACAATTTGGCGTGAACTTTTGGAACGTGATGATCTGAGCCCGATGTATCGCGAATTCGTTGCAGCAAACCTCAACCAATGGTCATAAGTCTGCGATACAATTAGCGTTATGACTGAATCTCTTGGCGGGAATATCGGACGTGAAGTGTCGCGACGCACATTGTTGCTGTCGTCGGTTATTTCGGTCCTCGGTGGTGCAGTTGGCGGTGGTGTTATCGCTTCTGTCGTTGGTGGCAAAGATGGATCTGCTGGCGCTGATGGTGCCGACGGAATCATTGGTAAAGATGGCGCAGTCGGTATTGATGGCGCGACCGGTTCAGCAGGTCAAGACGGTGCAGCCGGTCAAGACGGTGCAAACGGCACGAACGGAGTGAACGGGCGCGACGGTGCAACTGGTGCAGCCGGACTCAACGGGGCGACCGGTGCTGCAGGCATTAATGGTACGAACGGACGCGACGGAGCGTCAGGCCCAACAGGTGCCGCTGGGCAAAATGGTCTGACTGGACCAATGGGTGCGACCGGACCTTTGGGCGGACCGACTGGTCCACGAGGTGACACTGGTACCCCAGGTGTCGATGGCTCAACCGGTGCACAAGGTGCAACAGGAGCTATGGGTCCAACTGGTGCAACAGGCGTTATGGGAGGCACGGGTTACGCGGGACCCGAAGGTCCGACTGGTCCGCAGGGTAACGACGGCGCGACTGGTGCGATGGGTGTCACTGGTGCGATGGGTGTCACTGGTGCGGTGGGTCCGACTGGTGCGATGGGTGACACTGGTGCGGTGGGTCCGACTGGTCCGATGGGTGACACTGGTGCGATGGGTGATACTGGTGCGGTGGGTCCGACCGGTCCGATGGGTGACCCCGGAGCTACTGGAGCTGTAGGTTGATCCAGTTTTCAGTGTTCGCCTAGTCCTTGATTGACGGGTCCTCGTACTGAATATCTGAGTCGATTACTGGTCCGCCGTGTCGGGCGACTGGTGACGTGACCAAATTTGGCACAACTTCGGCAAGTTGTAGACGGTGAGCGTTCTTCAAGATGAATGTGTCAATCCCAAAAGCGATTCCTTCAGTCTGGGCTATCTCGAAGAGTTGTTTCGCTCCAGATTTGCTGATGATGTACCCAAAGGTGCCACCCATCAAGTTTTCAAGTACGACAGAACGCAATGTTTGAGGACTTGATTTTGGAGAGAACGCGTCGTCAAAGTAATGCAGACCTAGAAAGATCACATCTGGTTGGGGGCGATCAAGTATCTGTCCGAGTAACTCACCAAGTCGAGACGTGAAGTCACTCGTGAGATGTACGTCGTCTTCAAAGATGATGTAGTGATCATGTTCGCTGTTAATGAGTTCAATCCACAAAGACAAATGGCTTAACGCACACGCCGTTTGTGAACGACGTAGTGGAAGGTCGCTTCCCCTGAACATGTGTTGTATTTCGGGCGTCATCTCAAGATCTTGACCATCAATTGCCGAGAACCGCTCGATGCGCGAGGCCAATCGATCTCCACTTGCCAGCGAAACTCGTTGCATAAACCCTTCAAGTCGATCTGCACGCCGATCGAGATTAATGAGATGAATCGGAGTGCGGTCTAGAAGTTTGTGCCCTCGAACAAGTCGCGAAATTGTTGGCGCGATCTGCAAAGAGTTGAGGAGCTTTTCTTTGCTCCGCTTGATTGCTGGTAAGCGCCGCGAGTATTCATCGTTGGCCATAGCTTCACGAATAATTGACGTAGCTTCCGCGATGTCGTCAGATGGTAATCGAATAAATGAATCCGGCTCAATGATGTCTTCGAGGTTGGGACATCCCCAGTAGAAGGGCAGGCATTCCGAAAGAATTGCATCAGTAAGTTTCTCCGTGACGTAATTGTTCTCTGAGTTGTTTTCAACAGCGATTGTGTAACGGTATGGGGCAAGACCTTCGCGTTTGTCGAGCCATGGAAGTGCCCCGCGGTAACTTCTGAATGACTCGTTGTTGTCAAGACCAAAAACATCAATCTCGTATTCGATTGATTCAAGATGGTGAATGAGCACTAGGCGAAAGTGATGACCCCGAGATAATCGCTTGCCGGTCACAATCGCTGAAAGATCAGCAGATTTCGTTGGACTTGTCGTTGCCAAGTTGTCGTAACTGATGTCGAGGTGCCACTCCAAGAAATTTGTGGCAAAGTCACGAGAGTGCACGTGCATAAAACGCGTCGAGTCTGGTGTTGACCAGTCTCCGTATCGCGAGGTTCCCTCATAAGGTTCCATATGCACAACGATTGATGTATCGGCCTTGACGGGTAGATCTTCGGTTCGAGGATGATTAATCACCAATGTGAAGTGCGGAGCAGTATCTACATCGGACGTCACGAGGCGGACCCCTTTCCATGCACCGTTATTTGGAAACTGGCGTTGCCACTGGCGAACGACATTGTCTCCGTCGGTCCAATGAGCGACGATGCCAACAGTGATGTCTTCGTAGTGAGCGAATTGATCAACGCCAAGTAGTTGGTAGGCATTGAGGGGCCCGTCAGGGTTGGTCTCGATGCGTAGGCGACCGATGTTCAACATTGTGAGATCGTCGATGCATGCAGTCAGCCAGTGTTTTTTGAGCGCTCGGTCGGCCATGTCGCGTTCAAAGTGACCCGCACCAGGGTTGAACGAACCCAAACTGTCAAATGCTGACCGACGCAATAATGAAGGCATCAATGAGAAGCCTGGCCAGTATGCATTGGTGAGTCGTCCAGGATTTTGCTCGAGTAGAGATTTGAATTCCGGTGACGCTGGATTAATGAAATCGTGAACTCGGTAGACGGTTTTCTGATCTTGGCTCACGACAAGGTGTCCACCAACAATGTTGTGGTTGTCCAGAATTTCGGCATAGTTGCGATTCAGCACACATTGAATGAGCGAGTCATTGTCGTTAAGTACCGCCACCGCATGACTGATGTAGTTTCCGGGCTTGACAGTTTGCCAGTCATCTTCGAAGTGCAACCAGTGTTTTGTCGTTACTTCTGCAAGTAATCGGTTCATGCTTTTGGCATGGCCAACTTCGTCACTGTCCTTATAGATGAATTCAAAAAATGGATAACGTTCGCGCATGAGTTGGCGATCTTCGTGCGAACTGGCGTCATCAACACAAATCCAGCGAGAGATTAAGTGATGGTCACGGCAGTTTTCTAAAAATGAATCCATTGTTCGTTCAAACAGTTCACGACGCCGGCATGTTGTAATTGTAAAAGTGAGATCGGCAGTTGGGCCTGAGCGAACAGCTTCGGGATGATCGCGAATGATGTTCTGCGGAAATCCCAAACATTTCATGGAGTACGTCTGATTCCACAAAACGCGTTCGCGTTGGTCAAAGGGTAAATGTGGTGATGTCAATAAGCGGTGACATGCACTAATCGCCTCTTGGTGGTTGCCAAGTTGTGAGGCACAAATAGCCAACTCATCTAGTGCTCTCCACCAGTATGCACTGGCATCAACAAAGAGCCGGTCTTCTTCAGGGAAAGGAATATTGCTTGCTCGATAAGCCACAAGGTAGCCATCAAGCCAATGTTTGTTGATTCGATGAAATCGGGCCAGCTCAACTAATGCTTCAGCACGGGAAGGTCGCAGTTGCCAAGCACGCTCGAAGGTTTCAGTAACAGTTGATGGGTCAATCTTTGTTTGTGCCAATAACTTTCCGAGTTCAAGAGTTGCAACAAACGTCTCTTCATCCCAGCCACGCATATCTGATCGATGTCGGTACCACTCAATTGCTTTTTCGGTGTCGCCGTGATCTCGGTAACTCTGAGCCAGGTAAAATACGGTTCGCGGATCGTTTGGATCTTTTTCGTATTCAGCAAGTAGCACATCAATGTCGCGCTGAAACTTCATTGGGTCTTTCCCGCGATTGCCGAGCGATCGAAAGACGAAGTTGTAGTCGCCATTAAGGTTGATGGTCGGATCGCCTTCTAAACAAACGGCGTACTCGTGAACTGCTCCGCGGAACTCCCATTTTTTATTGAGAGAGAATAAAGCTGGACGCCAGTACACATTGTGTGGACCAAATCGGACGCAATACCCTGCTGCGTCTAAATGAGATAGATCGAGACGACCTTCAACCAGGTCATCGGCATCAATCATGAACGCATAGTCGGCTCGTCCCGTGCATAGCGCTATGGCTTCGGTGCGATTGTGAGCGAAGCCAATCCAAGGTCGTTCAACAAGCTGGCCTTCAAGTCGGGCTTCATCAAAGAAGTTCTGAACTACTTGTTTGGTGTTGTCAACAGAACCAGTGTCGACAATGACCCAGGCATCGATATACGGAAGAACCGATTGCAGCGTCTCGGTGATGAATTCAGCGGCATCACGGACAATCATCGCCAAGCAGATACGCGGGAGCGATGACGATTGGTTCACATCAGGCTGCAGAAGTAAGAAGTTCCAAGAAGTCGCGTCGACGCTTAGGTCCGAGCGGAATTTCGGCCGGTCGATTCTCGCGGTCTTGCCAAACGGCGAAGACTCGATTCATGACTTCGGGATTGTTCATCATTGCGTCAGGTGCAGTGAGCAAATTGAGATTGCGCATAAAAGCGCGGAGTACCACGGGGTCGTAACGCAAGGCCGGCAATAATCCTTCACGCAGAACCGAACGCATAAACGTTTTCGGATCGGCAGTGTCAACATCAGGATCATCGCCCTTCAACAACGACGAAGACACGCGACGGGCTTCGGCATCTTGTTGAACACCAGACAAGTACCACGGAACTATTTCGCGTTGAAGCGCCGCGTCGTATTCGGTGGCGAGAGTCAACAGGTCATCAGCATGTTCGTTGATGGCCTGAGCCATCAAGTGCGCACCCCAATAACCAATTGAACAACCGCGCCCATACAACGGATTCGTGCACAACACGGCATCGCCAACGGGCAACATGCCGAGCGCTAATGGCTTGCCGTCAACGACGTAATGGCGTTGCCGGTTTAACAAACCGGCCATCACAAAAACTTCATCAACTAATGGCGTTGCGCGTCCATCGAGATATGGGGCAGTTGCAACTAATGTGCGCGCTGCTTCGTCGAAGGTTGCGGGATCAGAAAGTTTGGTGCGGAGTTCGGCATCGTCACTTGGTGCAGCCAAAGTGATGGAGAACGTGTTGTTGTCGCCAACAAAAACTCCGTACTTGATGTATCCAAGATCGCCGCCGATGGGTCCGTTGCGCGGGGGATAGGTCTGACCGGGATTGAGTCGGTAGAAACGCGAGGTGTAGATGATGCCGGTGTCTTCGACTTCTTCTTGCACGGGTCCGATACCGATGTCGTTGAGCCACTCGGGCAACGAAGACCGACGTCCGCCGGCAACAACTACTAAGTCGGCAGTGAGTTGTGATCCATCTTCGGTTGTGACGCCGGTGATCCGTTCAAGTCCTGACGCAGCATCGGTTTCGTGAACGAGACCGTTGACTCCGACACCAGTTTTGAAAGTGACACGTCCATCGTCAAGCACGACACGACGTAAGACCCACTCGAAAGTTGTGCGACGACATGTGAGCATGTTGAGTTCAGCGTCTTCGGGCTCGGAGACGAACCCTTCCATCGTGGCGGGGAGATCTTCGCCAAACTTGATTTCAGTGGCTCCGGCTTCGAACAACTTGTCGAGGACATCGGGCTCATTGGCTTTGAGCAATGACACCAAACGAGCCAAAAAGGCGTGACTATGACGAACCTGGGGGGCGCCCCGACGGTCCCACTCGAAGGCCGCGTCGGCGCTTTCGGGCATCGGGGTGTCGTCGCGCTCAAGAACAGTGATGCGGTGGCCGGCTCGACTGAGCTTGAGGGCTGTGGATAAGCCCGAAATTCCGCCGCCAACGACGATGATGTCCATGCTCGTGGTCATGCTGTAAGGGTAGGCGGTCGGCGCCACAATTGTCTGATTTGGCGACAAGAACCACCTCGGTCTGGGGTGAATCCCCGCTTCTCTAGTTGTCGCCTTAGCACTCCCGCCTCTAGAGTGCTAACTGCTGTTCACGGCCGAGTTTGCTCCCGTGGACAGTACTTATTACTCCATCAGTTAGTCCGTCGATCGTTCGATCGACATCCCAACGAAAGTGACAACAAATGTCGAAGATCATTGCATTTGACGAGAAGGCCCGCCGTGGCCTCGAAGCTGGTATGAACAAACTGGCCGACGCCGTCCGCGTCACGCTCGGACCGAAGGGTCGCAACGTCGATCTCGACAAGAA
>SXGQ01494638.1_pt1 | contig 15406 bp, 9 predicted proteins | sample 3178371 | NCBI WGS metagenome assembly SXGQ01 (sample SAMN11356859, study PRJNA531348) | freshwater metagenome | isolation source: freshwater sample F1-20 | place: China: Fuxian Lake, Yuxi | collected 2017-12-25
CCTTTCGCTTTGGTCGAGGCGATGACGATTGCCGCATTCGCAACGGGCTCTCAACATGGCTATATCTACTTGCGGGGTGAGTACCCACGCGCACTCAAAAATTTGACTAATGCGATCGAACTCGCGCGAGAAAAAAAATTTCTCGGCGACAACATTCTCGACTCAGGCTTTAACTTCGAAATCACAATTTTCAGAGGTGCGGGCGCTTACATCTGCGGCGAAGAAACTGCAATTTTCAATTCAATCGAGGGCTTCCGCGGCGAACCTCGCAACAAGCCTCCGTTCCCTGTCGAAGTTGGCCTATTTGGCAAGCCAACAGTGGTCAACAATGTTGAAACCCTTCTCAACGTGTTGCCGATCATCAATAACACTGGCGAGAAATATGCATCGTGGGGTTCAACCGGCTCTAAAGGCAAAAAACTTTTCTGTGTCTCGGGTGCCGTCAACAAGCCTGGCGTTTACGAAGTCACCTTCGGTGTCACATTGCGCGAGCTGATAAACCTCGCAGGCGGACTCAAATCAGGCTCGACTATGCAGGCCGTGCTGCTTGGTGGCGCCGCTGGCGGCTTTGTAGGCCCAGAAGATCTAGATCTTGAACTGACTCTTGAAGCCGCCAGAGCTGCAGGCACAACACTTGGCTCTGGTGTCGTAATGGTTCTAGATCAAACCGTTGACATGTTCGACCAATTGCAAAGAATCGCCGCTTTCTTTCGTGACGAATCTTGCGGCCAGTGTGTGCCATGTCGAGTTGGCACCGTACGTCAACAAGAAGCACTCGCCAGATTGGTCAAGTCAAACGGTACGGATAGCGCCGCACTTGACCTTCAGCTATTGCGTGATCTCGGCCAGGTCATGCGTGACGCCAGCATTTGCGGCCTTGGCCAAACAGCTCACAATGCCATCGACTCTGCGCTCACAAGACTTAAGGTGTTTTCAGCATGAGCACTCAGGTCACCACTGGTCTTCAAGTTCGCAAAAGTGTCGAACTAACGATTGATGGCAAAAAAGTTACAGCACCCGAAGGCTCAACTCTTCTCGACGCTTGCCGTGCATCGGGCAAAGAAATACCAACTCTCTGTTTTGGTGACACAATCACGCCAAAAAACGCTTGTCGAGTCTGCATGGTCGAACTCGAAGGCTCACGCACGCTCGTGCCGAGTTGCTCTCGCAAAGTTGAAGCCGGCATGGTCGTCAAAACTGATACCGACCGCACAAGTCATAGCCGAAAATTAGTTCTCGAACTTCTTGGTTCATCCGTTGACTTGTCGCTAACAAAAAATGTTTCAAAATGGAATGAAAACTACGATGCAAAACCCTCGCGGTTCGGCGCTCCGTCATATCACCACAGCAAGCGCGACGAAGCCGTGACGGGCCATCATCATCCACCCGATGGCCAAACCGCCGAAACAGTTCACCAACCCGTCAAGATTGACAACGCACTTTATGTTCGCGACTATTCGAAGTGCATCTTGTGTTATCAATGCGTTGATGCCTGCGGCGAGCAATGGCAAAATACTTTTGCGATTACAACCGCAGGTCGTGGATTTGATGCAAGAATTTCTACCGAATTCGCAGTCGACTTAACAGATTCGGCTTGCGTTTACTGTGGCAACTGCATTCAAGTTTGCCCAACCGGCGCATTGATGTTTACATCCGAATACGAAATGCGCGAAGCGGGCACCTGGCGCGAAGAAGAGCAGACTCAAACTGACACTATTTGTCCCTATTGCGGTGTCGGTTGCTCATTGACACTTCATGTTCAAGACAACACAATCGTCAAAGTCACCTCACCAAGCGACCACTCAGTCACTCACGGCAACCTATGTATCAAAGGTCGCTTTGGCTTTCAGCACGTTCAAAACACTAAACCTGAATAAATGAACTCGCTCAACAAGCGTCTCGAGATTGTCGATATCTCGTCGCTGAATAGCATCTCAAATCAAAATTACGACGATGCGGCTGGCAAACTTTACTCGGCACTAAGCGAAATCGGCTTTGCGGTCATCATCAATCACGGCGTTGATGAAAAGATCATTTCTGACATGCGACAAGCGGTTGCAAATGTTTTCGAAACTTCACGCGAGATTTTGATGCAAGACATGGTCATCAAAGGCAACTACCGAGGTTTTGTGCCGCTCGGATATTTCACACCGAACTCGGGCAAAGGCAAAGCCGACCAATACGAGGCTTGGAAACTGCACCACGAAACTGACCCACATGACCCAATTTGCCAGGCAAGTGCGCTTTATGGCCCGAATAAGTGGCCTCGAATTGCCATAGATATCAAGACTCCGGTCATGAGATATTGGCAAGCACTGACTGATGTAAGCGAGCGCTTGATCATCTCCCTGTGCTCGCAGTTACAGGTCGATTCGAACATCATCTTGGCGAGCATGACAAAACCATTGACCAATATGACACTTCTCAATTATCCGCCGATGCCTCCTCAAAGCGATACTTGGGGTATACACCCGCACAAAGATTTCAACTTATTGACACTTCTCGCCCACGACCCAATCGGCGGGCTCGAGGTGCGTAATCGTGCTGACGAATGGATTAGTGCCGAATGCCCTGACAACGGGTTAGTTCTTAACGTGGGCGACATGCTCGAACTTTGGAGTGGAGGTCGCCTCATTTCGACACCCCACCGTGTGTTCAACAAGTCTGGCAAACCTCGACAGTCGTTTCCATTTTTTTCAAAACCACGGTTTGATGTTGTCGTCGAGCCGTTGCTCGACCCGATTGACGGGTTTGATCGCCCGCCTTTGCATGTTGGCACTTCTGCTGCCGACATTTGGTATTCGAATTGGCCAGACACAGTTTCAACCGACCCCGCACAAGTTCTCGGCGAATACAGTTCGTCGTGACAAAAAACAAGCGAGCCCGAAGTTTCGAGCCAAACGCCGACAACACCATCACTTTAGAAACTGGCCATATCGCCCATCGTGATTTAGTTGATCACTCAAATCGGCTTGTTCGAAACTTTTACAAAGTCAGCGATCAAGTTTGGTGTCTAGTAGGCAACGGTTTATCAAATCAAACTTTTGTCGACGCGCCAGAGGGCATCATTGCAATCGACACTGGTGAGTCGAACGAAGAAATGCGTGCCGCAATATCTGAACTTCGTCTGCACACGAAAAAACCGATTGTGGCAGTTCTCTATACACATTTTCACTATGTTGCGGGCACTCAGGCAGTTCTCGACGAGTCGCCTGAAACAAAAGTCGAAATTTACGGCCACAGCAAGATCGCCTATAACCGTGTTCGCACGGCGACCGAAATTGCCCCAAGTTATAGCCGCGGACTTGTCGAGCAATTCGCAATAACACTGCCCCAAGATGGCCCGGACGGCAACGTCAATGTTGGGCTTGGTCGCTTTTATCGCAACCCCGAACACAAGACACAAACAAATGGCTTCATCAAGCCTGAACATACTTTCGACAAGCCGTGCACGATCAAAGTTGCCGGCCTCGAAATTGAAGTAACGCCAGCACCTTCAGACGCCGATGATTCAGTTACATATTGGTTTAAGTCACTCGGTTGTGCCGTCAACAATCTTGTTTGGCCCGTACTGTTCAATGTCTTTGCGATTCGCGGAGAAGAATACCGCGATCCCCGCATCATGCTCACAGGCATCGATCATCTACTTTCACTTAAACCAGCGCATATCGTCGGCGCACACGGCATGCCGATAAGTGGCAGTGCTGAGATCGTGCGGCGAGTCACCAGATATCGCGACTCAATCCAATTTTTATGGGATCAAACAGTTCGCCTGACAAATCGTGGCTACACAAGCACCGAGTTGGGTCATGAGATTCGCCTGCCCGATTTTTTTGACGAAGACAACCTGACATCCGAGCTTTACGGTGTCGCAGAACATCATGTTCGACAGATTCGAGCTGGTCTGCTTGGGTGGTTTGACGGCGACCCAGCGAATTTGTTTCCGTTACCAAGGGCCGAACATTCAAACCGAATGATTGCCGGTTTCGGTGGTCGCGAAGTAGTGCGCCAAAAAGCGAATGACGCGATACGAGATAACGATCTGCGCTGGGCGTGCGAATTGAGTTCATGGCTCGTGAATAGCACCGAAGTCGAGCAGTCTGACAAATCATTGCTCGCCACGACGCTTCGAATCATCGCGCAGCGTACGACGGCTGCCAATATTCGAAACTGGTGCCTCGCTCGCGCCCGACATCTTGACGGCACTTTCGAATTGACAAGATTCAATCAACACCGCTTCTCGCGCAAGCAAATTTTGACTTCACCAAGCGAGAATTCAGTCAGCATTTTGCGAGTGCTTCTCGTGCCCGAGCGTGCATCTGAAATAGACACACATATTTGCTTCAAATTTGCCGATCGCCAACAAACTGGTTTGCACATCAGAAACTGCATCGCCTGCCCGACAGACGGCAATGGCGCTGAAATCACTGTTGAATGCAGCATCGAAACGTGGGCTGATATCTTGGCGGGCGAATTGTCGTTATCGGTCGCGCTAAGCGAAAAGAAACTGGCCGTCACAGGCGACACACAAAAATTGCGGCATGCCCTTAAAGTTTTCGATGTCGCAAACTTGCAATCGTGAATAATCTCCCGCGTTCAACCCCAAATTTTGAAGGCAAAATCTCTAAGACAATACCGCAGTCAACCCCGAGAAAACTGACAAATCCACAAGCACCGCACGACGCACCAAACATCTTGCTAATAATGCTCGACGATGTCGGTTTCGGCTCATTTGGCAACTTCGGTGGACCAGTTGCAACACCGGGCCTCGACAAAGTTGCGAAACGTGGTTTGATCTACAACCAATTTCATACGACTGCGCTTTGCTCACCTACTAGAGCTGCTTTGTTGACTGGCCGCAACCATCACACAGTGCATATGGGTGGCATCACTGAAATTGCCAATTCGTTTCCTGGTTATGACAGTGCGATTCCGCCTGAGTCGGCAACAGTTGCTCAAGTTCTGCGTATGTCTGGCTACAGCACAGCCTGTTTTGGCAAATGGCACTTGACACCCTCGTGGGAGCAAAGCCCAGCTGGGCCATTCGACCGATGGCCAACTGGTCTCGGCTTTGATCGCTTCTACGGAATCATGGGCGCTGAGTCTTCGCAATACGAGCCACCTGTTTACGATCAAACGACACCGATCTCACCACATCTTGACAATGCTGATTATCACCTGACTGAAGATCTGGCTGACCAAGCAATCAAATGGATGCACCGTCAGAAAGCGTCTTCGCCGAATAAACCTTTCTTTTGCTACTTCTCGACGCCCGCTGTTCACGCGCCACACCATGTGCCAACTGAGTGGATCGAAAAATACAAAGGCAAATTTGATGGTGGATGGGACGAACTTCGCGAAGAGATCTACCAGCGACAAATAAAACTTGGCGTAATTCCAGGCGACACAGCACTGACAACTCGACCCGAGCAAATTCCTTCATGGGATGAATACCCAGAGCGTTACCGGCCGATCGCGCGCAGACTGATGGAAGTATTCGCTGGCTTTCTCGCTCACACAGATGCGCAAATCAAACGCGTGATTGACGCTTTAGATGAACTCGAAATTGCCGAAAACACTTTGGTCATTTACATCACCGGCGACAATGGCGCATCCGCAGAAGGCACTATTCACGGCGCGTGGAGTGCACCTTCGTTTCAAAACGGTGTACCCGAAGATCCAGAGTGGCTTTTAGAGCACATCGACGATTTCGGCACTGCAAAATGCGAAAACCATTTCAATGTTGGTTGGGCATGGGCTCTCGACTCACCGTTTCAATGGATGAAACAAGTTGCATCGCACTTCGGCGGCACCCGCAACGCAATTGCAATTTCGTGGCCAAAGCAAATAACTGCAACCAACGAATTGCGTTCGCAGTTTCATCACGTTATTGACATCGCGCCCACGATTTATGAAGTTACAGGCATTGCTCCGCCAGATTTTGTCAACGGCATCGAACAAATGCCAATACATGGCACTTCGATGAAATATTCGTTTGACAATGCCAGTACTCCGAGCACTCATACTTCGCAATATTTCGAAATCTTGGGAAACCGCGCCATTTATAACGACGGCTGGATTGCGTCTTGTTTTCATGGTCGCCTTCCATGGATACGACTCCAAGGCTTTGAATTTGACGGCCCGCAAGAACGTTGGGAGCTCTACAACATCGAAAAAGACTTTTCACAGGCAGTAGACCTCGCTGACACTCACCCAGAAAAACTCAAAGAACTTCAGGCACTGTTTGACAAGCAAGCATTTGAATACGGCATTTACCCGCTTCGCGACCCAGGCTCACCGCGTAACGGCGATTTCGCTGTGCCTCATTCGCTTGATGGCTTCAAAAAAATCAAATACTCAACTGCGCATACCCGAATGCCAGAGAGTTCGGTGCTCAACCTAAAAAATTGTTCATACCGCATTAGCGCCGAAGTTGAAATCATTAGCAAATCAAATCACGGCGTTATCGCCTGTCAAGGCGGCAACATGGCTGGTTGGTCGCTCTATCTCGACGACAAAGCGCGGGCCGTGTTTCATTACAACTGGTTCGGCCACGAACATTTCTCATTTAGCAGTGCAGAGTCGCTGAATGTCGGCAAGCATGCAATCGAAGTTCTGTTTTCATACGACGGCGGCTTCGGAGCAGGTGGCACTGTTTCGCTATTGGTTGACAATTCTCAAGTCGCAACAGGTCGTATCGAAAAAACTGTGCCGCTCGTTTTTTCGATGAGCGGCGAAACATTTGACATTGGTGTCGACACAGGTTCGCCGGTCGGCCCTTATCCACACAATTATGAGTGCACCGCTCGAATTATTGGTGTCACGCTCGAGAAACTAGATGAGCCACCTAAAGAGATTCAAGAAAAAATGCGCGAAGGCGAATTTCGCGCCAGCCTCAGCACTCAATAAAACTAAGAACTGGTGAGTTCGAGACGTTTGCGCACGGCATCGCGAACTTGTGCGTCGAAACTTCGCACGTGTGCCGCTGAGAGTTTGTAAACCAGTTCGCTATCGCCAGATTCGAGCGCCGCAAGAATCTCATCATGTTCGTCAAGCGCATGACCCATGTCGGCAACATCTGACAAATACATATGCCACAACCGATCACTCTGCGCATACAAAACGTCGAGAGTGTCGGTAAGAAAGCGATTTCCGGCCGCTTCCCAAACGATCTCATGACATTGTGCATCAAATTGAATTTGATCTTGCGCCGTAGACGCCTGTTTCTTCGCCCTATCTAAAACTTTGCGCATCTGCTTCCAGTGATCTGCGGTTCCGCGTTCGCATGCCAAGCGCGCAACATAAGGTTCAAGAATTGCTCGAGTTTCGTAAAGCGTCGACAATTCTGCGATATCAATATTCGAAACGATCATTCCTCTGCGCGGAATCACAACCAAGAACTGATCGCGGGCCAGACGCTGCAAAGCCTCACGAATCGGGGTACGACCAATCTCGAGACGTTCTTGAAGATCGTCTTCACGCACGACTGCCCCTGGGGTTAATTCGAGGCGAACGATCATGTCTCGAATAAGCCGATATGCCTGCTCGCTTAAAGACTCTTTAGCCATTTGGATTGAATCCTACCCGAGTGATATCGTGATGATATATCACCAAATAGATAGCTACGAAAATCAGTGGGGGCAAAATGAGCGAATTTCCAAAGTCAGCAAAGTGCGTAATCATCGGCGCCGGCATTGTCGGCAACTGTTTGGCTGGCCATCTTTCAAAACTCGGTTGGACAAACATGGTGCAAATCGACAAAGGTCCGTTGCCGAACCCAGGCGGCTCGACTGGTCACGCCTCAAACTTCATCTTCCCAACTGATCACAACAAAGAGATGGCACTGCTAACACTTGCGTCACAGCAGCAATACATCGAACTTGGCATGAACAACACCTGCGGTGGCATCGAAGTCGCGCGCAATCCAGAACGTCTCGAAGAGTTTAATCGTCGTATGACGTCGGCAAAATCTTGGGGCATCGATGCAAAACTATTGTCGCCAGCAGAAGTTAAAGAACTTGTGCCGTTCATCAACGAAGACATTATTCTGGGCGGCTACTACACGCCGAGCGTCTCGGTTGTCGACTCGTTGCAAACCGGCACACTTATGCGTGAGAGCGCAGTCAAAGCTGGCAATTTGAGCGTGTATGCAAACACAGAAGTGCTAGATCTCGAAGTTAAAAACGGCACAATCAAAGCAGTCGTCACCAACAAAGGTCGCATTGAAGCAGAGTACGTAGTTGTTGCATGCGGCGTCTGGAGCCCACGAATCGCGAAAATGGCTGGTGCAAATATTCCGTTGACACCTGCAGTTCACCAAATGGCAGACGTCGGCCCAATTGACATTTTGCAAAAGTCAAACGCCGAAGTTGCTTATCCAATTATTCGCGACATGGATACTTTCTGCTACGAGCGTCAAACAGCTGGCTCTATGGAAGTTGGCAGTTACGCACACCGCGCAATTTTCATGCACCCAGACGATATTCCGTCAAACGAAGCATCGGCACTCTCACCTACCGAGTTGCCACTCACGCAAGATGACTTTGATCCACAAATGGAGCAAGCAATTGAACTTATGGAGATGCTCGGTGACGCTGAGATTAAATATGCGATCAACGGTTTGCTTTCATTGACGCCAGACGCGATGCCAGTTCTTGGCGAAACAGTCGAAGTTAGAAACCTCTGGTCGGCCGCAGCAGTCTGGATCAAAGAAGGCCCGGGCATCGCCCAACTTATTGCCGAATGGATGACATACGGATATCCACATCTGTGCGATCCACACTCGTCAGATATTTCGCGCTTCTACCCTCACGAAAAGACTGAACACCACATTTATGCGCGGTGCGATGAGCACTTCAACAAGACCTACGGCATTGTTCACCCACGAGAGCAATGGGCGACGCAACGTAATATGCGTCGTAGCCCGTTCTACCCACGCGAAGAAGCAGCCGGTGCAACATTCTTTGATGCCCGCGGCTGGGAGCGACCACAGTGGTTCGCCTCAAACGAAAAATTGGTCAGCAAGTTCAAAGCCGCTTGTGAGTCGCGACCACACGAGTGGGACGCTCGATGGTGGTCACCGATTACAAACGCAGAGCATCTTCAAATGCGCGAGTCGGTCGGCATGGTCGACCTCACAGCGTTCAACGAATTCGATTTCACCGGACCAGGTGTGGTTAATTTCTTGCAATATGTGTGTGTCAACAATGTTGATGTACCTGTTGGTCGTTCGGTTTACACACCACTGCTCACCCAAGGTGGTGGGTTTCGAGGCGACCTAACAATCATGCGTCTTGCCGACCAACACTTCAGAGTTATTACCGGAGCGTTCGATGGCGGTCGCGACAAATATTGGTTCTCAAAGTTCATGCCACAAGACGGCTCGGTGACGTTCACCGACATGTCAAGCGCGCTTTGCACAATCGGTGTTTGGGGTCCGAATGCCGAAAAGACAATGGCAAAGGCGACGCAAAATATCAACGCCGAAGGCAAACTTGTGCCGTTTGATGTATCGCAAAAGAACTTTCCGTACGGTTCAGTTCGTGAGGTTCTGATCGATGGCGTGCCTGCAACGATGTTCAGAATTTCTTATGTCGGAGAAAACGGTTGGGAGGTCTACACAAAAATGGAGCACGGTCTTCGTTTGTGGGACTCAATCGCAAAAGCCGGTGAAGAGTTCGACGTCATCCCAGTCGGTATGGGCGTTTACGCCGTAACTGGTCGAATCGAAAAGGGCTACCGATTGATGGGTGCCGAACTCGAGAGCGAATACAACCCAGTAGAGGCTGGCCTCAATCGACCGAAAGTTAAGTCGGCTGATTTCATTGGTAAGGCTGCATACATGAAAGCACGCGAAGAAAAGCCGTGTGCAATTATGTGCACTCTCGAAATGATCGACAACACAAGCAAGGCTGGCATCAAGCGCTATCCAACTGGTGGCAACGAGCCGATCTTGTCTAAGTCTGGTGAGCGAATTGTCGATGCCAAGGGTCGTGTCTCACGCGTTACAACCGCAGGTGCCGCGCCATCACTGGGCAAATACTTGATGCTCGCCTACTTGACACCCGAACATGCTGTCGAAGGTAACGAGCTTCGAGTTATGTACATGAACGAACTCTTCCCAGTGCGCGTTGCACGCGTCGGCAGTCAACCATTGTTTGACCCAACCGATGCACGCATGAAGAGCTAGTCGAAAATTAACTGGCAATGAACATTCTCGTATGCGTCAAACGCGTGCCAGCCCCTGGCGCACGTATCAACATCACCAGCGATGGTCAACAAGTTGATACTGCATTTTTGGGTTTCACCGTCAGTCCGCACGAAGAATGCGCGGTCGAACAAGCAGTTCAGTTGATCGAAAAACATGGTGGCGATGTCACTGTGCTTACTCTCGGGCCAGCCGAGGCCGAAGAGCAATTGCGAACCGCTGTCAGCGTTGGCGCAACCAAAGCAGTTCTCGTACCAATCGATACAACAGATTGGGATCCGCAAAAAACTGCTCAGGCGATCGCCCAAGTGATTAGCGACCTTGAAGCAGCAAACGGAAAATACGACTTGGTTTTGTTCGGCAACGAATCTGCAGACTCATGCGGTTATCAAGTTGGCGTTCGAGCGGCACTAAAGCTCACACGACCAATTGTCAATGGCGCAAAGGGCCTCGAAATTGATAATGGTGTTGCTGTCGTTCGTCGCGAAAGTGATGCTGGTGTCGAGATTTACAAGTTGAAAATGCCTGCTTGTGTTGGCATCAAAGAAGGCATCAATTTGCCGCGTTACCCAACCATGAAGGGTCGTCTTGCATCCAAAAAAGTTGCGATCGACAGATCAGAATCGTCTGGTGAATCTGGTGGATTAAAACTAATCACGCTTCGTCGACCACCCGAGCGCGCCAGCAACACCATAATTCTTGGCAATGGTCCAGAAGCCGCACCTGCTGTCGTTGATCTTCTCGAAGAGTTAGGCGTATTCAAGTGACGGTTCTTGCTGTAGTCGAACATGATCGCGGCACAATGACCAGCGCTTCGCTTGGCGTGCTGACGGCTGCACGAAATCTCGCCAAACAAATGAACACAAAGTTCGAAGCTCTCACAATCGGTGCCAACGCAGATCGTCTCAGCGAAACTGTTGCAAATTTTGGTGCAACGACCGTACACCAGGCTCACAACGCGATGCTCACAGACTTTGGTCCTGAAGCCTGGGGCGAGTCAATCGCCCAGGTTGTGCGCAAAATTTCACCAAGTGTTGTCATTGGTACGGGCACCGAGCGAGGGCACGAGATAATCGCGCAAGCAGCTGCTCGCCTTGACCTGCCCGCTGCGATGAACTGCTCAGAGTTCGATAAAGACTTCAACGGCTCACAGCCATTAAAAGTTGTCCGCACTCGTTGGGGTGGTTCGCTACTTGAAGAGGCACAAGTAGACGCGTCAATAAAGTTCGTGACTCTTGCTAATCATGTCGTTGAACCACAAGAAGAACTTGCAACTTCGCCTGCAACTATTTCAACAATTGAAGTACAACTCGACGAGAGCGTTTCGCAAAGTTTTGTACAAGATCGCGTCGAACGAGTCGCTGGCGTCACTCTTGCAACCTCGCCTGTCGTGGTCAGTGGCGGTCGCGGTGTTGGATCGGCTGAGGCATTTGCGCCACTTGAAGAACTTGCGTCACTACTTAACGGCGTTGTTGGTTGTTCGCGCGCAGTCACGAATAACGGCTGGCGCAATCACACCGACCAAGTCGGCCAGACCGGCACACGAATTGCCCCAGATATTTACATCGCGTGCGGCATCTCAGGCGCCATTCAGCATTGGGTTGGGGCGATGGCGTCAAAAAATATTTTGGCCATCAATACAGATGCACAAGCGAACATTGTCACCAAGGCGGGCTATGCCGTTATTGGTGATCTACACAAAGTCGTGCCTGCGATCTCGGCAGAGATTCGCCGCCGTCAAAATAAATAGTCTTCAAAGACCATAAATCCCGACAAAATGCTCGGGCTTAGACCGAAGAAAACTAGAGTCTTATCTCGTGACTACCGAGAGTCTTGAGCCAAACCGACGTCGCGGTCGCGCTCGCACCTCAAGCACCGAAGTCAAACTTCCAGAGCAAAAGCCTTTCAAGCAACCACGCATGCGCTACGAGCCAACCAAGGTGCTCAGCGATGACGAACTCGAGTCGATTCACTTGGCAAGTCTGCGAATTCTCTCCGACTACGGCATGGACTTTCTCGACCCCGACGCGCGCGAACTCATGAAGAAAGCTGGCGCGAAAGTTGAGAACGAGCGCGTGCGGTTTGATCCTGAAATGGTGCTTGAAACTATTAAGACTTGCCCAAGCGAATTCAAACTTCATGCTCGCAATCCGGCGCACACGCTAAATATCGGCGGCAATTGGATGGCCTTCGGCTCGGTGGCCAGCACCCCGAACTTCATCGGCCTCGACGGCGTGCGCCACCCAGGCACTCGCGCCGATTTTCAAGAACTCCTCAAACTGACTCAAGTCTTCAACATCATTCACTTCAACAGCGGCTACCCAGTTGAGCCAATCGATCTTCACGCCTCGATTCGCCACATCGAAACTACATATGACTTGCTCACAATGACCGACAAAGCAATTCATTGCTACAGCCTCGGCCGCCAACGCAACCAAGACGTGCTCGAGATGTGTCGAATTGCCCGCCAAGTTGACGACGCGACGCTCGACCGCGAACCTTCTGTGTTCAGCATCATCAACTCTTCGTCGCCGTTGCGACTTGACACACCGATGTTGCAAGGCATTATGGAGTTCTCGTCGCGCAACCAAATAATTATCATCACACCGTTCACGTTGGCTGGCGCGATGGCGCCAATCACATTGGCGGGCGCGCTCTCACAACAAAACGCCGAGGCACTTGCTGGCATGGTGTTCACCCAAGTTGTGCGACCTGGTGCGCCAGTTGCATACGGTGGCTTCACTAGCAATGTTGACATGCAATCGGGTGCGCCCGCGTTTGGCACACCCGAATATATGCGCACTGCGATGGCTGGCGGTCAACTTGCGCGACGTTACAAAGTGCCATATCGCTCCAGCAATGTTTGTGCAGCCAACGCTCTTGATGCACAAGCTGCTTACGAAAGTGTGTTCTCGCTGTGGGGCGCGGTGCAGGGTGGCGTGAATTTTGTAATGCACGGCGCAGGATGGATGGAAGGCGGCTTGCACTCGTCGCTTGAAAAGTTCGTTCTTGACGCCGATCTCATGGGCATGGTCGCGGCATATCTCGAGCCGATAGTTGTCGACGAAGCAACGCTCGCCCACGAAGCAATCGGCGAAGTCGGCCCGGGTGGTCACTTCTTTGGCGTTCAACATACGCAAGATCGCTTTCGTGACGCTTTCTATAAACCGATGATCTCAGATTGGCGCAACTACGAAAGTTGGCAAGAAGGTGGCAGCCCGACTGCTGTAACCAAGACAACCGAACTCGCCAAGACTTGGCTCGAGGCATATCAAACGCCAGCAATCGACCCCGTGGCCAGAGAAGAACTGCAAGCATTTGTCAAGCGTCGCGTCGCCGAAGGTGGCGTTGCGACAGATTTTTAATTTGAGAAATTGAAAAACACGAAAGGTAAGTGAAATGAAATCTTCAGCAAGAGTTGTCGTGATCGGTGGCGGCGTAGTCGGCGCCTCGGTGCTTTATCACCTCACCAAAGCAGGCTGGACAGACGTTGTCTTGGTTGAACGTAAAGAACTCACCGCTGGTTCAACCTGGCATGCCGCAGGTGGCATGCACACGCTCAACGGCGACCCCAACGTGGCTCGCTTGCAGCAATACACGGTCAATCTTTACAAAGAAATCGAAAAAGAATCTGGCCAGAACTGCGGCATTCACCTGCCAGGTGGCATTCAACTTGCAGACACACCCGAGCGACTCGACTGGCTAAAAATGGCTCATGCTCGTGGTCGCTATCTAGGCATGAAAATGGAGATCATCTCAATCAAAGAAGCAAAAGTTTTGAACCCGCTGCTTGAAGAGAAATATTTTGTCGGTGCGCTTTACGACGAGGACGAAGGCAGTGTCGACCCTTATGGTGTTACGCACGCTTACGCGATCTGCGCAAAAAATCGTGGCGCCGAGGTTTATACAAACACTTGGGTTACTGCTCTCAACCATCGCCCTGACGGCACCTGGGATGTCATCACCGACAAAGACCACACGATTCACGCCGAACATGTCGTCAACGCCGGCGGTCTGTGGGCTCGCGAAGTCGGCCGTATGTGCGGCATTGAACTTCCGGTACTCGCAATGGAGCACCACTATTTAATGACCGAACCGATGGAAGAAGTCATTGAGTTCAACCGAGTCAATGGCAAAGAGTTGCCGCACATGATCGACTTCGCTGGCGAAATTTACGCCCGCCAAGAAGGTCAAAGCATCTTGCTCGGCACATATGAGAAAAACAATCGTCCATGGTCACCAAAAGAAACGCCATGGGACTTCGTGTTTCAACTATTGCCGCATGACCTTGAGCGCATTGCCCCAGAACTTGAGCGCGGTTTTGCTCACTTCCCTGCTGTTGGACGTGCAGGCATCAAAAAATTTGTCAATGGCCCGTTCACGTTCTCACCCGACGGCAACCCGTTGGTCGGCCCGATCAAAGGTATGCCTGGCATGTGGTCTGCGTGTGCAGTTATGGCTGGTCTCTCACAAGGCGGTGGCGTGGGCTTGTCGCTGGCCAACTGGATGGTTCATGGCGACCCCGGCGCAGATATCTGGGGTATGGATGTCGCTCGCTATGGCGACTACGCAACGCTCGAATTCACCAACGCAAAAGTTCGTGAAAACTATTCACGTCGATTTCGCATCACGTTTCCGAACGAAGAACTTGCAGCAGCACGACCATTGCACACGACACCGATTTACGACCGTTTGATTGCCCATAACGCCGTCATGGGTGTTGGTTTCGGTCTCGAACATCCGCTGTGGTTTCAAGATAAAGGCAAAGAACCGATCGAAGATGTCACTTTCTACAGATCGAATGCGTTCAATAATGTCGGAGAAGAGTCGCGGGCAGTTCGCGAACGTGTCGGCTTTTCTGAAGCATCAAACTTTGCCAAATACAAAGTCAGTGGCGCTGGCTCAGCATCATGGCTGCAAGGTTTGTTTACGAATGCACTGCCAAAGATTGGTCGCACGGTTCTGACTGCAATGCTCAACCCCGAAGGCAAAATAGTTGGAGAGTTCTCAATCTCGCGCATCGGCGAAGAAGAGTTCTTTTTATTCGGATCTCAAGCCGCCGAAATTCACCATCCGCGTTGGTTCTTGGCGCACTTGCCGAAGAACTCGCCGATTCGCTTCGAAACTCTGGCGCTTTCAATGGTCGGTCTCACTGTTGCAGGTCCGCGATCGCGTGATGTCTTGCAAAAGCTCACCGGC
>SXGQ01464379.1_pt1 | contig 15405 bp, 17 predicted proteins | sample 3178371 | NCBI WGS metagenome assembly SXGQ01 (sample SAMN11356859, study PRJNA531348) | freshwater metagenome | isolation source: freshwater sample F1-20 | place: China: Fuxian Lake, Yuxi | collected 2017-12-25
AGGTTCTGCAACAGTTTATCCTAAAGATGTAGAGCAGCCAATTAGAGAAGATAGTATCTTTACAAACAAGCTAGATGCATCAAATGAAGCGTATGCTCTATCAAAAATCTTTGGAATGAAGATGGCAAAATACTATACTCAACAGTATGGTATGTCGACCATAAGTTTGATGGCACCAAATCTATATGGTCCAAATGACAAGTTTGATCCTGAAAAGTGTCATGTGATACCGGGACTAATAAACAAGTTTTATAGCGCAAAAATTGCGAATAAAGAAGTAGTAGAAGCTTGGGGTGATGGCTCACCCCAAAGAGAATTCTTATATGTTGATGATCTAACGGATGCCTGTATTTTTCTAATGCAAAATTATGACTCGCCAGATCACATAAATGTTGGTAGTGACATTGAGATATCTATTAGAGATCTATCTGAAATAATCAAAAACAAGATTGGTTATGAAGGTAGAATATTTTGGGACAATACAAAACCAAACGGAACACCTAGAAGAAAACTTGATAGCACAAGACTATTTGATATGGGATGGAAGCCAAAAATATCTTTTGATGAAGGCTTGACAAAAACCATCGAATGGTTTATAAACAATAAAGAGAGGTTTACATGAATTGGCCATTGATGGGTGAAACAATAAATTTCTTTGATCGTTTGAAGATGGCATATTTTGCACTCACAACAAAGAAATTTACTTCTGGAGCAAAAATAAAGAAGTTTGAAAGTGAATGGAGTAATTGGCTTGGAGCCAAGCATTCACTATTTGTTTCTAGCGGAAGTACTGCAAACATGCTATTGGTTGCAGCAATAAAGGAACTATACAATCTAAAAGATGGTGACAAAGTTTTGGTGCCCGCTTGTACATGGGTTACAAACGTCGCTCCAATTTTTCAATTAGGTCTAAAGCCTATATTTTGCGATATCAATCTACAAAACTATAGCTTCGATTTGGAAGAAGCTAGAAAGATTGCAGAAAAGCACGATGATATCAAAGTCATATTTGTTACTCATCTTCTTGGATTTCCTGCACAAAATGACATGCTTGCAAAGATATTTCCAAAAGCATTGATAATTGATGATATATGTGAGTCTCACGGTTGCTTGGATCGTAATGGGTTCAAGTATGGATCACAAAGTTTGGGTGCGACGTTTAGCTTTTATTTCGGTCATCACATGACAACCATAGAAGGCGGAATGATTAGCACAAACAACACCGAACTTTATGATTTGATGCGTATGAAAAGAAGTCATGGGATGTCTAGAGAATCTGAAAGTAAAGATAGATACGCACAAGAAAACAAGAATATAGATCCGCTATTTCTTTTTGTGACAGACGGATATAATTTTAGAAATCATGAAATCTGCGCTGTTCTTGGTCTTTCTCAACTAAAGAGATTGAACTCCATGATAAGAAAGCGTAGGGAGAACTATGTTGATTATGTGGATATAGTCAATAAATTTCCAAATTTGTTTATGGGCCATCAGTATGTTGAAGGTAATAGTAGCTTTTGTTTCCCCTTCATTTGCAAAAATGAAAAAATTGCAAATCACATAAAAGATGTGTTTAGGAAAAACTATATTGAATATAGACCTATTGTTAGCGGTAATTTATTGACTCAGCCGTTTCTTGTGAATAAAGGATATAAGATTGAGACAAATCGAAACATGTGCAATGTAGAGATACTTCACACTCATGGATTGTATGTTGGTAACAATCACATTATTGGTAAGAGACATATGAAGAAACTTTTGAAGTTATTGGAGGAAGTAAATGACAAGTTTTGCTGAAAAGTTGGAAGATGTAATTGCTAATACAACAAAGCAGATTCTTTCCCAGAGAACAACACCTGAAATCAAGGATTACACACATACAGATAATTTGGGTGAAGTCATCGAAAAACTTGTCATTCTTCACATAAGAATGTGGATGCTTGAAGATGCAGCTCAGAATGCTAGAACTGATAAAGAGTTAGCAGAGATCAAGAGAAAGATCGATATTTGTTTCAAGCAGAAAAGACCAAAGTTTGTACAAGCAATAAATGTAATGGTTGATGAGTCCATTATCAATGGAAAGTCTTTGGTAGAGGATTCGGTGAAACTGTATAAAGGAATAAATTGATGAAGATTGTTTTCTTCAATCATTATCATAGAGGTGATCTATTTACACATAAGGAATTTGTCAGGCATATAAAGAAGCTTTTGCCCGATAACATATATGAATATTGGCACTATAATCATCCGAAAGTCAATTTGGATCTTCAAATTCCTCTAACAAATACACCACACCAGATAGATCACAAGATCATTTTTTGTCACATAAATACGAATGAAACTTTTGGTATCAATACTTGGATTGGTGCTTGGTCAGACATTCTTTCTACCTATAAAGGTGTGAATCTGCAATCTCTATATGATAGCTGGAAAATAATTTTTGATAAGCTAGGTTTGAAACTGCATAATGATCCAGAAGAGTATTTGCCAAGTATAGACTATAGATTCTTCAATGTGAAGAATGTTGACGAGTATCTTTCTAAAAGCAATAGAAAAAAAGTTTTGATTTGCAATGGAAAACCAATGTCAAATCAATCTTTTGAAAGTGACATGCAGGAAATCATTTGTTCAATGGCAGCTAAATATGAGAACATTGATTTTATTTGCACGAAGAAGATTGAGCAAAGATATCAAAATATTCACTTCACGGATGATGTCATAAAGGATAATGATCAGTTTAGAGGTGTAAATCCTTTTTGGAATGATAGACCTCAAAACACATGTGATTTGAATGAGATATCGTATCTAAGCACAAAATGTGACGTTATCATAGGTAAGAATTCAGGACCTTTCGTATTCTGCGAGACTAAGGAAAACTTCAAAGATCCAAAAAAGATAATGGTATCATTTTCAAATGGTCCAGAAGAGTCTATGTCAAATAAAGTTGATGTCAAGTGCGATTATAGATTGATTACAAATCATGTCGAGAGCAATGTCTACAATACTATAAATTCCATTATGGCTAGATTATGAGAAGAAGGGTGTTATGAAAGATATTATAATTGGCGGCGCATCGAACTATACCTGGAATGAACTAAGATACTGGGTCAATTCAATCAAGAAATCTGGATTTGAAGGTGATATTGCTTTGTGCATGACAAATGTCACAAAGGAAACAATCGACATTCTTAGATCAAAAGATGTCAAACTCTTTTTATATGGCACACCAAAAAGTGATGGTAGCTATGTCCATGACAAGAAAGAAGTGTCACATGTTGAAAGATTTGCACATATCTTTCATTATTTGAGTTCAACCCGAGAAAAATATCGATATGTAATAACAACTGATACTAGAGATGTGATCTTTCAAAACAATCCATCAACTTGGCTTGAGAACAATTTGAATGAACATAAGATCGTATGTTCGTCCGAGGGATTGATTTATGAAAATGAACCTTGGGGTAACAAGAATCTTCTTGACGCATTTGGTGATTACTTTCATGATATGTTGAAAAGAGAAGTAATATATAACGTCGGAACAATTGCGGGCGAATTCAAGTACGTTAGAGATCTTCTACTAATGATTTTTCAAATGAGTATAAATCGTCCAATACCAATTGTTGATCAGGCTGTGTTCAATTTCTTGATAAATTTTGAGCCCTATAAAGAAATGACACGCAAGACAACTCACAAAGATGGATGGGCAGTTCAACTAGGAACTTCTCCCCAAGGTGTAAAATCGGGTAGCGGTGATATTGGTTATGTTGCAAGTCAGAATCCAACTGAATATATAAAGTATCAGATGAACTATTTGGACAAGACTCCAATCATAGAAAATGATATTGTGATGAATCAAGACAGAATTCCTTTTACAATTGTTCATCAATATGATAGAGTAAAAGAACTAAGTCCAGCTATCAAGTCAATTTACGAATAAACTTTTGGTTGTATTTTATCATGAAAAATGTATTCCTAGTATCATCAACAATAGAAACAACTCACGGAGTCTTTAGTCAAGATCAAAGACTAAATCAGACTTTTGATACAATCTTTTCAATTAGAAAGAATGTACCAGATTCATATATTATCTTGTATGATACAAGTGTGACGTTTTCTGAAAAAACTACAAACTCTCTTAGTAGCATGATTGATGAATTGGTACTATTACAAAATAACAAGATGATGATGGAACTAAGTGGTCGTCATCTAAAAAGTTCTGGGGAATGTTTTGCTACCTTTTTGGTTCTTTCTTACTTGAAAGAAAGACAACAGGAATTGTTGAATGACACAAATAGAATATTCAAGATTAGTGGTAGATATCAAGTTCAAGACTCTTTCAATATCGATGAATATCAAAACACAAAAGGAAAATATGTTTTTAGAAAACGTATAAAGTCATGGCTAAATGAAGAAATGCAAAAGAGTAGACAAGTAGATCATTTATTTGTCACTAGATTCTATTCTTTTTGTTCTACTTTGGTCGATGATTATTTGTCTATTCTTCCTAGAATTTTGGACGATACATTTACTGGTCTTGATCTGGAACATTGTACATACAAGAATATGAATAAGGACCTCGTGATTGAATTTGATAAGGTTCATTGTACAGGTCAAGTTGCTTTCAATGGATCAGTAGAAACTGACTAATGGATTTGTGAAATGATTGATGATAAGATTAGAGAACTAGCCAAGATTGCAAAACCAAAGTATCTTCCAAACTATGATAACTTTGAGCCAGGTAAAGATTATGTTCTTTACTCTGGTCAATTGTGGGATGAGAAGGAGATGGAACTTGCTTTGAAATCTTTTCTTACAGGTAAGTGGGTTACTGCAGGGGAAAACTGTGAGAGATTTCAAATCAGATTTTCAAAAAAGTTCAACGTCAAGCAATCGCATATGGTAAACTCGGGCAGTTCTGCTAATCTTGTGATGGCTTCTGCTCTAAAAAAGTTTCATGGATGGAAAGATGGCGATGAAGTCATAGTTTCTCCTGTAGGTTTTCCTACGACTATTGCACCATTCATGCAAAATAACATAAAGCCAGTATTCGTTGATATAGAATTTGATACACTAAATTTTGATGTAAATCTTATCGAAGAAAAGATTACTGATAGAACACGAGGAATCGTAGTCTCTCCTGTTATGGCTAATCCACCCGATATGGATAAATTGCTTGAGATTTGCAAGAAACACAATCTACTCCTGATAGGCGACAATTGTGATTCCTTGGGAACAAGATGGGGCGATAATCTAATTACCGATTTGTACTATTGCTGGACAACGTCTTTATATCCAGCTCATCATATTTCTACAGGTGAGGGTGGAATGGTATCATCAAATGATACTGGTTTCATTGATGTTGCAAGATCTATAAGTTGGTGGGGTCGTGACTGCTATTGCATTGGTTCAAACAACACTCTTCCCTGTGGAACTTGCGGAAATAGATTTGACAAGTGGTTACCTGACTACGATGGGATTATTGATCACAAGTATATCTTTACTCATGCTGGATATAATTTGAAGCCTCTTGATATGCAAGGTGCTATTGGTGTGGCTCAATTAGAAAAATTTGATCTTATTCATAGCAAGAGAAAAGAACACTTTGATAGACTATCAAAACTACTAACGAAATATCTAAACGTAAGAATTCCCAATGTACATGCAAAAGCGGATCCTTCTTGGTTTGGAGTTCCAGTCATCTGTGAAACTAGAGACGAAAAGGAAAAGTTGGTAGATTTCTTCGAGAAGAATAAAATTCAAACAAGAAACTATTTTGCAGGAAATATTCTATTACATCCAGGATTCAAGCATCTGGACGATCAATCGAAATATCCATTATCAAATAAAGCACTTTCACATGTTTTCATTCTAGGATGTCCGCCTTTTTGGAATGAAAAAGTTTTTGCATACATTGAAGACGTATTGAAGTCATGGAAGTAAATAGATCTAACTTGCAGGTCTTTGGTGGTAATGGGTTTGTAGGATCTGCTTTTGTCAGAAAAAATCCACTATGCATAGTAAAGCAAAGAAACGATCATGTTGTTGACAAAGATAAAGATATTCTATATCTTATATCTACAGTTACAAACTATAACGTAAAAACAAATCCATATATTGACATAGAAACCAATCTCATTTTATTGATGAAGATTCTAAGTCAGTATCAAAATTCAGATAAGATTTTCAATTTTATTAGTTCATGGTTTGTTTATGGTAATACGCAAATGCCGGCAACAGAGGAATCCATATGCGATCCAACAGGATTTTATTCCATTACAAAAAGATGTGCTGAACAATTGCTCATATCATATTGTCAAACATTCAATATAAAATATAGAATACTACGTTTGGCTAATATTGCTGGACATGGAGATAATAAAGCGTCAGCACAGAAAAATGCTTTGCAATACATGATAAACCAGCTCAAACAAAATCTAGATATAAATCTGTATGAAGGCGGCAACATGTATAGAGACTACATACATGTAAACGACGCAGTTGATGCGATTGATCTTATATTAGATAAGGGTGAAATCAATTCAATTTACAATGTAGGAAATGGCATTCCGTTATTGATGAAAGATTTGATTGAGTATGCAAAACAATTGATTGGTGGAACAGGAAGAATCAATTACATTGATGTTCCACAATTCCATAAGATAGTTCAGGTTCATAGTCAATGGATGAAAAACGACAAATTGAAGTCTCTGGGATATGAGCCGAAGTATGATATGAAGTCGATTATTGAAGACATGATAAGATGAATCTATATCCATATCAATCTTACTACTTGGAAGATCAAATAAAGTTTCTTGATTCAAGTTTTATACCATATAACAATCTTGAAAACTCTCAACCACAATTGAGAGAACTTCCAATGTGGAGAAAACTATACAATAAGCATATGAATACAGATGCATATTGGGGTCTTTTGTCGTGGAGATGGTCTCAAAAAACAACTGTGCCGCCAGTTCAATTCAAACAATGGATATTGTCAAATCCCGGATATGATGTATATCATCTTGATCCTTTTGCACATTTGTCAAATCAGTTTCCCAACTTATGGGTCCAGGGTGACATGTGGCATCCTGGTATGATGAATTTTGCACAAAAGCTTTTTGCCAAATTAGGAATCAATACGCCTATATCTGAATACAAGTATTATCCAGACGAGTTTGGCACATGTAATTATTTTGTCGGTAATGATAAGTTCTGGTCAAGCTATATGAAATTCATCAATACATGTCTTGATTATTGTGAATCTGATTCTTCGATGTCCAGTTATCTATATAATGAAGGCGGACAATACAACGGATTATTTGTTCCAAATTTTTCTTTCGTGATTGAAAGACTATTTTCAATGCACAATATTTTGAATAGACATGTAAAGGTCAAGAAGTACTCATGATAAATGAATTTGAATATGAAGGTCTTGCTAATAGTTATAGTCAAGGAAAACCTTTCAAGCATTGTATAGTTGATAATTTCTTCGAACAATCAATTGCGCTAAAATTATCTGAAGAATTTCCAAACTATCATGACGATAAAGTTTGGGCAATATATGATAATCCTATTGAAAATAAAAGACTAACGCCAAACTGGAATCTATTTCCGTCACTCACATATACAATTTTTTCAATATTGAATAGTCCTGAGTTTGTCAACAAGATGAGACGAATAACAGGAATACCAAATCTTGTCGCTGACTATGGAATGCATGGTGGTGGGTGGCATGTTTGTGCAAATGGAGGTAAACTGAACATACATAAAGATTATTCAATTCATCCAAAGTTGGGCATGGAAAGAAGAATAAATCTAATCATCTATATGACGCCCGATTGGAGTCAAGAATGGAATGGCGGTCTTGAATTATGGTCGCATGATGAAGAGAAGAATCTGCCTAAAGAGTGTGTAACTAGGGTTGAAAATATTTTCAATCGTGCTATAATATTTGATACGACTGACAACTCTTGGCATGGATTGCCTAAGCAAATTAGATGTCCAGAAAATGTCTATCGTAAATCGCTGAATATATATTATATTGCAGAAGCTAGAAGTAATATAGAAACACATGATCGTGCATACTTTGCACCTTATGAAGATCAAGTAAACGATCCAAAGATCCTAGAGTTGATAAAGAAAAGATCAAGTTCAAAAACGGTGACTGAAGTTTATAGAACATAAATTTATGGATGATTGAAATGAAAAAAATACTTGTTACTGGTGGTGCGGGATTCATCGGAATCAACTTCATAAAGCACATCAAGAATATTGATTCACCAGATATTGTCGTTGCTGATATGTTTACCTATGCAAGCAATCCTGAAGAACTTGTCACCAACATGAAAATCGACACTCATTGCATAGACTTGTCTGATAAGACATACGTTGAACGTCTATTCGAAAGGCATGAGATTAGTCATGTCGTACATTTTGCTGCTGAAAGTCATGTTGATAGATCAATCAAGGATTGTCAACCATTTATACAATCCAATATTATTGGCACAGTCAATCTATTGAATGAAGCAGTGAAAAACAAAGTTGAAAAGTTTGTTCATATATCTACTGATGAAGTTTTTGGTGAAGTACCAATTCCGGGCAAGTTCAACGAATACTCTAACATACGTCCAAGAAATCCATACTCAGCAAGCAAGGCTTCGGCGGAGCACTTTGTTGAAGCATACGGTAATACATATGGACTACCATATGTCATAATCAATTCATCAAACAATTATGGACCATGGCAGTATCCTGAGAAGTTTATTCCTTTGGCAGTCAATCGAATCTTGAATAATAAGAAAGTGCCTGTTTATGGAACAGGCAATCAGATTCGGGATTGGATCTTTGTCAAGGACGCCGTTGAAGCTATTCGTCGTGTTTTACATCATGGCAAGACACATGAAAGATATTGCATTGGTGGAGAAAATGAAATTTCAAATATAGAACTTCTTCGCATGATAATTCAAAAAATGAATGTTGATGAAACATGCATAGAACATGTTGCAGATCGTCCGGGACATGATACCAGATATGCAACATCAATAATGAAGATCAAAAAACACTTGAATTGGAATCCGATGTATAGTCTATCAGATGGACTAGACGAAACTATAGAATGGATAAAAAACAATGAAAATAGGATTTAATTGTAGTAGCTTTGATTTGCTTCATGCTGGTCATGTGACCATGTTGAAGATGGAAAAAGAACTGTGTGACTATCTAAAGGTCGCACTTCAAGTGGATCCAACAGTTGATAGACCTGGAATCAAAAACAAACCAATTCAAAGCGTTTATGAAAGATATGTACAGCTTCAAGCGTGTAAGTATGTTGACGAAATATTGGTATATGAAACCGAGTTTGATTTGCTCCAGTTGTTGATGACACAAACAATTCATATTCGGTTTCTATCTGACGAGTATTTGAATAGAGACTTTACAGGAAAGCAGTGGTGTATTGACAACAACATCGAATTGCATTATCATAAACGTCAGCACATATATGGTTCATCTGAATTGAGAAAGAGAACATATGATCTTGAAAAAAAGAGATTGGATGAGGTCATCAAGAAAGAAACACCACAACACGATACGGGGCTATTGAATACATGATTACGCTAATAGGACACGGTTATATCGGTCAAGCAATTTGGAAGAAACTCGGTTTTCAAAGCTATATGCCTGCATATTGGATCTCACATAAAGACAAGATTCCTAATGATACAAGAGTGATTATCAACGCCGCAGGATACACAGGATCTCCAAACGTTGATGCGTGTGAGCTATACAAAGAAGACACGATTGCAGGAAACGTACTATGGTCAATTGAACTTGAAAGAAGAAATTTGCATCTTCCAATCATTCATATCTCAAGTGGTTGCGTATATACAGGATATGAAAAAGATTTTACTGAGGAAGATGAACCAAATTTCAATTTTGATAATGGAAGCTTCTATAGTGGATCAAAGGCTCTTCAACAAAGACTTCTTGCACCGTATCTAAACAAATCATATTTGCTTAGAATTCGTATGCCATTTGGATCAGAAAAGTGTCCAAAAAATCTATTGACCAAGTTAGAAAAATATGCAAAGTTGGTAGACTTTCGTAATAGTCTAAGTCATGTTGATGATGTGGCTACTGTTGCATTGTTTTTTGCTACTAATAAACCAAAGCCGGGAATCTACAATGTCACGAATGGTGGTAGCAAGACAACAAAAGAAATTGTAGACATGATGGGCTTGAATAAAGATTGGTTTACCTATGATCAATTTCGTGCAGCTACTACGGCACCAAGATCAAACTGTGTTCTTGATAATACTAAATTGAAGAATATATTTCCGATTCGTGATGTTGATGACGCATTGAAAGATGCAATAGGTAATTACAAATGAACAAGCCATTATTGAAATTGGGTTTCATAGACTATTGCAATCCTATTGATGAATTCTTTATTGATACATTGTCTCGTCAATTCCATATAGAAAGAAATGATGAAAATCCAGATTACTTGATATTTTGTGACAAGAACTTTGGTCAACAAAATATGAAATTCAATGATAGAAAGGTCATCAAGATATTTTTTACTGGAGAAAATGCAAGACCTTTTGATTATCATGCTCATCATGCAATCTCATTTGATCATCTTGATGGAAAGCACTTCTATCGACTTCCCTTGTATGTTCTAGACAATTGGGTCAACTCAAAAAAACTAGGAATGCTTGATATCACAAAGATACCTAGAAATGCAGTGGCTTCAGAAAAAACTGGATTCTGTAGTTTTGTAGTTCGTAATGGTGGATGTAATGAACGCAACAACATGTTCTTCTTGCTATCCAAATATAAACAAGTTGATAGTGGCGGACCTCTATTCAATAACACAGGAGAAATTTTGAATAGGGAAGGTCTTGAAGGATTTCATGTTTCAAAAAAGAACTTCTTGCAGAAGAGAAAGTTCAATCTGTGCTATGAAAACTCATCATATCCGGGGTATGTTACAGAGAAGATCTTTCATGCGTTGACTTACAATACTGTTCCGATTTATTGGGGAAGTCCGACAGTTGGTCTAGATTTCAATACGAAAGCATTTGTATCAAGACATGAGTTCGGAAGTGATGAAGAAATGCTTGACTTTATTGTTCATTTAGACAATAATGAAAATGCTTACAATGAAATATTACAGCAACCAATATTGAGTTCTGAAAATAGATTTCTAGATTTGGATAGATTCAATCGTTGGTTCATGAGTTCTGTTTATCGCGGAGTAATAAATGGCTAATCCAAGAGTTGCGTTGTGCATTTCTGGACAAACAAGATGTGTGGAGCAAGGATTTCAGTTTCATAAAAGAAACATTCTTGATGGTAATGATGTTACGGTTTTTGTTCACACATGGACTTCTCCAAATACAATAAAGGTTTTGGAGCTATATCAACCAACGTCAATAATTGTTGAATCGCCGATCAATCCAAATCTATCAAAGTATACAAGAGTACCCCCACCGCAGCCAAATTGGAAGGTAAAGAATCCTGCACTCTCAACATATGCTCAGTTGTATGCAATCAAGAAGTGCAATGAACTAAAAAAAATCTATGAAGAAAACAATGGATTCCAGTTTGATTGGGTAATTCGTTCACGATTTGATTTTGCAATCAATGCTAGAATACCATTTGATAGATTTGAGAACAATAGACTATACATACCAAATTGTCGAATGACTCCAGCGCATGATTTTGGTAATGATCAGTTTGCGTTTTCTTCTTCCGAAAACATGAACATGTATGCGAGTGCGTTTGATTTCATTGACTATCATTATGATCGCGGGACACAAATGATGTGTGAAGACTTGATGAGTGAAAATTGGAAACACTTTGGTCTTGTTGGCAACAACTTGGCATATTGTGATATCAATCATCCTTTTCCGCCTGGTCCATACAATGGAACACCACATTCTCTACTGCGTGAGGACTTTGAACAATGGGCACGTTGATAATTTGCATGGCTGGATTGAATACCAGATTTCATGATGTGGGATTTGATATACCAAAATATCTTCTTCCATGGCAGAATAAAACAATCATTACTTCCATCATAAATGAATTCATGACGAACTATAAGTTTGATGATGTCATTCTCATCGCAAACAAGAGAGATATGTATTTTCGCAAAGACTTATTGCAATCTATTTCACAAATTGGTTTGAGCGAATCAAACATTCACTATATTGGCGACACAAACGGTCAAGCACACACGGCTTATATAGGAACGACTTTTGTAAAAAACAATGAACCTATCTTTATACACAACTCAGATACATATCTGACTTTTAGGGATTTCAATCATATTTCAGATCTATTGAAAACGAACGATGCTTTTGTAGATGTATTTGTCGCAAATAATCCAAAGTATTCCTATGTAAAGAAAGAAGGATATAAAGTAACCGAAATAGTTGAAAAGAATCCAATATCCCCTTTTGCAAGTTCAGGACTATATTGCTTTAGTTCTTCCAAACTATATCAGGATTACTTCAACAAACTACAAAGAGACTTCAACAAACCAGAAATGTATATTGCCGACATTTTGGATCTAATGCTAAAAGATGAAAAACTAATCGTAACGAATGAATTGAACAATAAACAGGAAACGATTGTTCTTGGTTCACCTCAAGAGTATGGATTGGAGATGGCAAAATGGTCGATACTAAACAGACAACACTAAAAGGCGGTTCACTCAGTCAAACAAGTTTGATTGAGCGTGGTAATAAAAAGTTCATTAGAAAATCCGTTTCTCTTGTTCAAAATAGAGAATATGGTTATGTTCGTTGGTATTCACAGCTAAAAAAACTACAAAGATATAATCAGATGTTTCCAAATTTGTTTCCAAAAGTTTTGGGTACATCATATATCGATGACAAAGCATATTTTGACATCGAATACATGAATGGTTATTCTGACTTGAATGCCATCATGTCTGGACCGAATCTTACAAATGAACAACTAAACAAGATAAATCATGCACTATGGAATGCATTTGATCAGTTGCATAGTGTGAAATATAAAGCAAATGTAGGATCACCTCTTCTTTATTACAAGGAAGAAGTTGATCAAAAAATCATTGACGCAAGAAAATATGATGAATTTGAAACCTTTTTCAATTATGGTACATATGAATTCAATGGTGAGAAGATTCGGGGTATACAAAACTATCATGAACAACTAAAACGCTTCTTTTCCAAGATTGACCTGAATACTGAAGAAACTATTCATGGAAATCCTACTCTTGAAAATACGATGTATTCATTTGATGAAGACCGAATAGTATTCATTGATCCATATGAAGAAAGTATTATTGATAGTAGATATTTGGATTATTCCATGGTTCTTCAAAGTTCAAATAGTTACTATGAGTGTATAAACAATAGACATGTAACAATAAAAGATTCTATTGTTTCTTGTGGTGATTTTGTGCCATCGAGCAATTTGATAAAGTTCAATGAGTTGTTTGTAAAAGGTCTTCCTAAATCTCTAGAAATAATAATTGTAGATATACTGGAAGCTACACAGTTTATTCGAATGTTGCCTTTCAAATGTGCGGCAGGTAATTTTGATCATGCTAAATATTTTTATCTTCATGCTTGTAAACTATTGAGTAAATTATTATCATGGACCTATTGATCGATTTCAATAATCTAAAGAGAACTTGGCAAGTAAAATCGTCTTTGCCTATTTCTTTTACAGTTCATTATTCAAACAATGTATTTGATCCAACCAATCACGACTTGTTATCGTATGGTTCAGGTGATCGGAGAATTGTCGTTGTTGATAAAACTGTATACGAAATATACAAAGACAAGATAAAGAACTATTTTGACACACTCAAGATAGATTGTCGCTTGCATATCATAGATGCGACTGAAGCCAACAAAGATTGGAAGCATACAAATGACATTCTTCAGTTCTTTGAGAATGAAGGTGTGCTTCGTAGAGAAACAATCATCGTGATTGGTGGTGGTGTTCTACTGGATCTTGTTGGTTTTTGTTGTAGCATTTATCGTAGAGGAATTCCATATGTCAAGGTTCCGACTACACTCTTGGCTATAGTTGATGCATCAGTTGGCGTAAAGGTTGCAGCAAATCATTTTGAACGTCGTAATCGTATTGGTGCATACTATCCACCAATTGCAACTCTTATCGACAAGAAGTTCATCAAGACGCAGGATGAGCGTGAGATAGTCAATGGTATTGCTGAAATATTCAAATTGGCTGTGATCAAGTCAGAAGAACTTTTTGTTCTTCTAGAAGAAAACTACGATCAGTTGATTCAAGAAAAATTTCAATTTGGTGCTGTTCCTGTTCGCGTGATCAATCTTGCTATTTCTGGAATGATTGATGAACTGGCTCCAAATCTATGGGAAAAAAAGCTTGATCGTTGTGTAGATTACGGTCATACTTTTGGACCCATGATTGAAATGGCAAATATACCAGATCTTCTACATGGAGAATCTGTCGTTCTTGATTGTCTTTTCTGCGCTTGCATCTCATACAATCGAGGACACATAAGTAAAGATGTTCTGAATAGAATATTCAATACAGCAAAAAATCTAAGATTACCAACGTATCACAAAGACTTTACAGATATTATCTTGCTAAAAAAAGGATTATCTGATACTATGAAACATAGAAACGGTGATCAATTCATTCCAATTCCTGTGTGCATAGGCAATTACAAGTTTGTAAATGACTTGACCGATCAAGAAATAGAAAAAGCAATCAATACATTTTCAAATATATGAAATCTGCATTCATAACAGGTACATCAAAAGGATTGGGCAAATCAATTGCTCTTCATCTTTTGAGTAAAAACTGGCAAGTTATTGGTATATCTAGAAAAGATCATGATATTAGTCATGAGAGATACACGCATATTAGATGCGATGTATCATCTTATGATGAAGTGCAAGCATGTTTTGAGTCGATCAAAACTACAAAGATCGATTTGTTGATAAACAATTCTGCCGTATTTGAATATAACTCCTTTGAAGATACAAATATGGCAAAGATTGATTCCATGATTGACATCAATCTCAAGGGACCAATGTATGTAACAAAATGTGCATTACCCGCGATGAAAGAAAATGGAAGAATTGTTTTCATAAACTCTGTTGCTGGTTTGGAAGAACTTGAAAACCAGTCCATATATTGTGCTACAAAACATGGGCTAACAGGATTTGCTGGTGTGCTCAGCAAAGAACTACAAAAAAGAAAAATCAAGGTGACAAGCATTCATCCGGGGGGCATCAATACACCTCTATGGGATAATCTAAAATTTCATGATGATACGACAAAGCTACTTGATCCAAATGAAATCGCAAAACTTGTAGAGTTCATTTGTAATAGTCAAGAGAATGTTGAATA
>SXGQ01566346.1_pt1 | contig 15404 bp, 15 predicted proteins | sample 3178371 | NCBI WGS metagenome assembly SXGQ01 (sample SAMN11356859, study PRJNA531348) | freshwater metagenome | isolation source: freshwater sample F1-20 | place: China: Fuxian Lake, Yuxi | collected 2017-12-25
CGGCGCGGAAGCCGGCGGCGCGGAATTCGGCATCACCCCAAGCGTCGAACTTCAGCGGCACCTTGTCGTAGAAGCCGGCGTGACCGAAGCCGGGCATCACCACATTGTCGTGCAGGCGGAAAGACAGCAAAACGGCCTTTTTCAGCCACTGGTGGGTGGTGCCGTCCGGCTCCGCCACGCGCAGTTCACCGGCGTCGAGCGCCGACAGCGCCGCGTTGACGGCGGTGCGCAATTCACCGTGGGTGGCGCTGGTAACGGTCGTGCGGTCTTCCCAGCCGGCGTTGATGATGGCTTCGATGTTCATGCGGTTTCCACCTGTTCCAGCACCTGCCCCAGGAAGGCGGCGAGGTCGTTGATGATGAAGTCGATGTGATCGCGGTCGCTGCCCGGCCCTTGTTCGCTGCCGTTGTCGATCCACACGGTTGTCATGCCGATCGCCTTGGCAGGCGTCAGGTTGCGCGCCATGTCTTCCACGAACATCGCGCGTTTCGGGTTGATGCCGTGGGCGGCGCACATGTGGGTGTAGGCCGGCGGCTGCGGTTTCGGCACATAATCCAGCGCGTGGATGTCGTGCATGCCGTCGAACGCGTGGGTGAGGCCAAGGCGTTCCAGCACGCGTTCCGCATAAGGCGCATCGGCGTTGGTGAAGATATATTTGCGCCCCGGCAGGCGGGAAATGAGATCGCCGAGTTCCGGGTGCGGGCGCAGCACGTCGATATCGACATCGTGGACATTGGCCAGGAAATCGTGGGGATCGACATTGTGCAGCGCCATCAGGCCGGGCAGCGTCATGCCGTGGCTGTGATACAGTTCTTTCTGGATGCGGTGGGCTTCGATCGGATCAACGTTCAGCAGGCGCTGAATATAGAGGCCCATGCGCTGATCGATCTGCGGAAACAGCGCCGAGTGCGCCGGGTACAGCGTGTTGTCGAGATCGAAGATCCAGTGATCGATATGGGACAGCGCGGCCATAGCGGCTGGCCATAAGCGCAAAGGGCGGCGCTGTCATCGTTGCAATTTGGGGGGAAGCCGTGCCGCGAGCGGGCGGGCGGCAGGGGGCGTGGGTGCCGAGCAAGCGGGTCGGATCGCTGGAACGGCACCCATGCCAACCTGAACGGAGGAACAGGCGTGCGCCGCTATGGACCCCCAGTGTTCATTGTGCACTGCGGCAAGACCGCCGCGCTTCAGTGTGTCGCGGGAGTCAGGCGCGGCGGCTGGCGCGCGGGTCGCTGCCGGACGGGCGCATGCGCAGCACATTCAAGGGCCGCAGGGCACCGGCCAGCGGATCGGGGACCGGCACGGCCAGCGCCCCGATGCCGGCCAGCCCGTGCGCCACGGCCCGATAATGCGCATTGCCAACAAGGCCGCTGTTGTCGGGCCACAGCGGGTTGAACCGGCCAGCAAGCAGATCCTGTGCGGCCAGCAGGCCTTCGACCCGGATGCGGCGGTGATTGTCCCACGTGAGGGTGAAGCGTGGATCGGCGGGATCGTCCAGCGGATCGACGGGCTTATCGCGGCGGAAGCGGCACGCCAGAACGCTGCCGGCAAATGTGCCCTTGTCGCTCAGTGCAGTGATGTTCTGGGCTGGCATGCTGAGGTTGAAGCCGCCTTCGTTGCCGGCCAGGCGGACATGGATGATGCGATCACGCATGCCGACCTGGTTGTAGAGGCTGACATCCCCCCAGGTGCGGGCGGTTTCAACGACGCGCAAGCCCAGCCCGGCCAGTTGCGCCAACGGGGTGCCCGCGGTCGGTTCCTTGTAGAAGGCAACGCGATCACCATCGGCAAAGGGCATGATCAGGTCGGTCAACTGCAGGCTGCCGGTATCGGCACGGGTGCCGCCCAGCGTGCGGACATTGCCGGGCACCGCCTTGCCGCGCATCGCTGCGCTGTCGAGTACGCCATATTCCTCGATGGAAAGATCGTCATCGGGATAGAGAAGATTGATGGCAAAGGTGGGCCGGCTGGGGACCACGGCATCGAACAGGTGAATGGGGAAGTTTGAGGTGATGCCGCCATCGGAGAGATAGACCCGTGACAGGAACGGCGTGCGTTCTTCCGGCACTTCCGGTTGGCCGACCCAGCGCAGCACCCACATCGGCAGCGGTGTGAACAGGCCGGGAAAGGCCATGGAAGCGCGGGCGCCGACCAGGATCGGGATGTGCCGGCCCTTGGGCAGCAGCCGCAGCCGCTGGCCCAGATCGCCAAGGCGGGCCACGGCCGTTTCCACCTCGTCGCGGCCATAGCCCAGATCATCGGGGATTTCGGTGTTGCTGGCCACGGCCCAGGCATTGGCGTCCAGCGCCTGCAGCACCGATTCGGGAAACAGCCGTGCCCATTCGGCGGGATCGTAGAACAGCCGCTGGTTGTCGAACAGGAAGGGGAAGCTGGTGGATTGCACGCGGTTGAGATCGCTGCACACCAGCACCAGATCGATGGCACGCGGTTCAAGGGCGCTGGGTTCCTGCAACAGGCCCAACGACCACAGCTTGCCGAAGGTCAGCACTTCGCTTGTGCTGTCTTCATCAAGGCCGGCCAGTTGCTGAATGGTCTGGTGCAGCCACTGGGTGAGCGAAGGCAGTTGGCGCTGGTTGATGGTGTGAGACGGCAGGGCGAAGCCGGTGGCAAGGCCCAGGCCGTTGGCCACGATCGGCTGCAGCAGCCGGTTGAGACTGTCGAGCGAGAGTGGCACCGCCTGCACCAGGCTGGCCTTGAGGTTCCACCAGCCGGCGAAGGCAAGGCTGGCGACGGCGGCCAATGCGGTGGCGAAGCCCTGCACGCCAGGGCTGCAGCCAGCGGTGAGCAGCCAGCCGAGGCCGGCACCGGCGAGCATTTCAAGGGCCGTGGCCCCGGCGGCGAGCCACAGCGCGCGGCGGGCGTTGCCCGGCAATGTGGGGAGTGCGGCCTTGATCAGGCCCAGGATCGCGGCGGGCTGGCTGTTGAGCGCGCCCTTCAGCGCATCGAGCAGAGGCGCGGTGCCCGGATCGCCGCAGAACATGGCATCAAGCCGGGAGGCGCCCTGATCGGTGCGCTCGGCCAGTTCTTGGTGCAGCCAGGCCATGCGTTCCCGGGCCTTGGGGTTCCTGCCCGTCCGCAGGCCATATTCCATCGCTGCAGCCGCCACCGCGCCGATGGCGCCGGCCGATGTGCCGCCGATATTGCGTAGGCGGAACGTTTCAGAAAGGGTGGCGATGGCGCCGGGATAGACGAGGCCGCTCGTCACCCCGCCCTTCATGATCAGATCGCATTCCTGGGGCCGGCCGGCGGCGTCGATCGACTGGATGGTGTGCGGATCGGTCATGACGGCGCCTCCCCCTGGAAACAGCGGTTCGCGACCCTATCAATCAGTGTGCCATCACGGCATCGCAAAGGCCAAGCACGAACTTGGCCAAACCGGGGTTCAGGCGAAACGCTGTTTCAGCGCCACCATGGCCAACGCGGCGGCCGCCGCTTCGCCGCCCTTGTTCTTCTGGGTCTTGTCGGCCCGGGCGATGGCTTGGGCTTCGTTTTCCACGGTCAGGATGCCGTTGCCGATGGCGAGACCGTCGAGCGTGAGCGCCATGATGGCCCGCGCGCTTTCACCGGCGACGACTTCGAAATGATAAGTTTCGCCGCGGATCACGCAGCCCAGCGCGACATAGCCATCATATTCGCCGCTGGCATCGGCAAAGGCGATGGCCGCCGGCACTTCCAGCGCGCCGGGCACGGTGATCACCTCGTAGGTTGCGCCGGCAGCCTTCAGGGCTTCGGTCACGCCGTCGCGCTGCATGTCGGCGATGTGGGTGTAGAACGGGGCTTCGACGATCAGGATGTGCATGGTTAGCTCCGGGGGGGAATGGCGCGTTCGCCAACAACATGCAGGCCATAGCCTTCGATGCCGACGATGTTGCGGTGCTGGTTGGTGAGCAGGATCATGTCGGTGACGCCAAGATCGACCAGGATTTGCGCGCCGATGCCGTAATCGCGCAGCACGATGGATTCGCCCTGGCCCTTGGCGCGCATCTGTTCGGAAATGGCGGTGGGGCTGCCGTCGCGAATGATCACGATGACGCCGGCGCCTTCCTCGCCGATGGCGTCCATGGCGCGGCCGAGTTGCCCGGCGCGCTCACCCTTTTCGGCGAACATGTCGGTGAACATGGATTGGGTGTGGACGCGCACCAGCGTGGGCTTGCCGGGTTCGATGCGGCCTTTTTGCAGCACCATATGCTCACCATATTCGGCGGTGTTGGCATAGGTTTTCGCCAGCCATTCGCCGCCGTGCCAGCTTTCCAGCTTGGTTTCGGCGACGCACTTCACCAGCCGGTCATGGGCGTGGCGATAGGCGATCAGATCGCGGATGGTCCCGATCTTCAGGCCGTGGCGGCGGGCAAACGGGATCAGATCGGGCAGCCGCGCCATGGTGCCATCGTCGTTCATGATCTCGCAGATCACACCGCTGGGGCTGAGGCCGGCGAGGCGCGAGAGGTCCACGCTGGCTTCGGTCTGGCCAGCGCGCACCAGCACGCCGCCATCGCGGGCGACGAGCGGGAAGACATGGCCGGGCGAAACGATATGTTCCGGGCCCTTGGCGGCATCGATGGCCACCGCGATGGTGCGGGCGCGATCGGCCGCCGAAATGCCGGTGGTCACACCTTCCTTGGCCTCGATCGACACGGTGAAGGCGGTGCTGTGCCTTGTGCCATTGTGCTGCGCCATCAGCGGCAGGCCGAGTGCCTTCACGCGCTCTGAAGCCAAGGCAAGGCAGATCAGGCCGCGGCCAAACTTGGCCATGAAGTTGATGGCATCGGGCGTCGCCATCTGGCCGGGGATGATCAGATCGCCTTCGTTTTCGCGGTCTTCATCGTCGACCAGAATATACATCCGGCCGTTGCGGGCTTCGTTGATGATATCCTCGATGGGGGACAGCGCCGGGCCGCTGCTGCGATCGGCCAGCCAGTTTTCGAGCTTGCGCAGCGTATCGGTGGTTGGGTTCCACTCGGCTTCGTCGAGCGCGCGCAAGCTGTTGGCATGCAGCCCGGCAGCGCGGGCCATGCCGGCTTTCGATTCCTCACCGGTGGCGACCAGGTCACGCAGTCGGGCAATCAGGGATTCGCTCATCCGGGCCTCACATCCAAATGTGAGGACCGGATGCACTCATCACATTGCGCTGTCAAGACTTGAGCTGGTTCATCCGGAACAGGTAGCGGGCGAGCACATCGATCTCGATATTCACCTCGTCGCCGGCATTGGCGGTGCCGAAGGTGGTCCATTCGGCGGTGTGCGGGATGATGTTGACCGTGAACCAGTGGCCAAGATCATCATCGCTGACCTCGTTCACCGTCAGCGATGCGCCGTTCAAACAGATGCTGCCCTTGGGCGCCACATAGGGCGCGACGCTGGCCGGCATCTGGAAGGTGAAGCGCTTGGAATCGCCTTCCGCCGTGATGGCGGCGATCTGGCCGACGGCATCGACGTGGCCAGTGACGATATGGCCGCCGAGTTCATCGCCCACCTTGAGTGCGCGCTCAAGATTGAGCCGTGCGCCTTGGCTCCACATGCCGCTGGCGGTGCAGCGCAGGGTTTCGGCGGACACGTCGAAGCTGATGCTGTTCGCGGTCTTGCTCACCACCGTCAGGCACACGCCGCTGTTGGCAACGGACGCGCCAATAGCGATGCCGGCCGTGTCGTAGCCCGTCTGCACGGTCACGCGCAGATCGCCGCGCTCCTCGATGGCGCTGATGGTGCCGATGTCGGTGATGATGCCGGTGAACATGGGGCTGCCCTAACGTGTCCGTGCGTAACGTTCAATGCGGTCGGGGCCGAGCATCATCGCTGGCCCGGCGGCCCAGCGGCCGTGGGCGTGCGGCAGATCAGCCAGGCCAATGTCGCCCAGCGTGCGGCCCGCTCCGATCAGGATCGGCGCGCGCATCAGCATCAGCGTATCGACCAGATCGGCGGCAGCCAAGCTGGCGGCTAGGCCCATGCCGCCTTCAACCAGCACACACAGCGCCGGATCGGCGGTGAGCGCAGCGAGATCGGGGAAATGCGTGACATGGTCCGGCAGGCCGTCACCGCGCCCGATAACGCCGATGCGCGGCGTGCGGGTTTCGAGGCCCGGCAGGCGCACATCCAGCCGGGGCTGATCCGCATCCCAGGTGCCGCGACCAACCACGATCAGATCGGCGCGGGCGCGTTCCAGATGGGCGGCAGCGCGGGCGCGCTCCCCGGTGATCCATTGGCTGCGGCCGTCCCCCATGGCGATGGCGCCGTCGAGCGACACCGCCAGTTTCAGCGTGATGTGCGACCGGCCCAGTTTGAGGCGCGTCAGGAAGCCGGCCAATTGTGCTTCGGCTTCGGCGTCGCGCACGCCTGTGGTCACCGCGATACCGGCCGCGCGCAGTCGCGCCACGCCATCGCCATCGGTGCGGGGATCGGGATCATGCGCGGCGATCACCACCCGCGCCACGCCGGCGGCAATCAGGCTTTCGGCACAGCTGGGCCCGCGAGGGCTAACATGGGCGCAGGGTTCCAGCGTCACATAGGCTGTGGCACCCTTCGCTGCGTTGCCAGCATGCGCCAGCGCGACTGCTTCGGCATGCGGACGGCCGCCGGGCTGTGTCCAGCCGCGCCCAGCCACGCGGCCATCTTTCGCGATCACACAGCCGACTGATGGGTTGGGGAAGGTCGTACCAATGCCGCGGCTGGCCAGCGCCAGCGCCGCGCCCATGAACCGCCAATCGTCGCTGCTCGCGCTCACTCGATCGGCGGCTCGGCCGGGGCCGGCACGCGCACGATGGCCTGCACGGATGGCTCTGCGGCGACATAGGGCAGATCCCGCTTGAAGCCGCCGCCCTTCACATAGTCATCATATTGTTTCTGCGCGTCGATCTTCGCCTGGCCAGACAGCCCGGCAATGGCAGCGCGGGCTTCAGCCAGCCGGGTTTCGCGCGCGGCCTTTGTCGCCTTCACATCGGCGATGGCATCATCCCGGCTGCGGTCTGCCTTCCAGCTTTGCGCATAGATGATCACCGAATCGGGCTTCATGTAGCCCCAGCGCGATTCGAGCAGGAACATCGTCATCAGGATGGTCGTGGCCAGCACGGAGCCGGCGGCGATCCAGTAACGCTTGCGGCGCTGGGTGGCATCAGGGGGATCAAGAAAGGCCATAACGGCCAAGATAGGGGCGCGGCGCGCGCTTGGCCAGAGGGGCGTCAATTCGACTGGGGGGCCGTCAGCAGGGCGATGATGCGGGCGGCGGCGTCGGCGGGTGCGGTGCTGGCGGTATCGATGATCAGCGCCGATGCCGGCATGGCGGCTTCGCAGGCGGCGAAATCGGCGTGGAGTTGTTTGAGCAGGGCGGTATCGCGCAGCTTGCCGAAACGGGCACGATCGTCATTGGCAATGCGGGATATCTGCCCGGCCAGATCGAGGCACAATTGCACGAAGATGGTCTCGCCGCCGCCAGCCGCCACGATGCCCGCCACCTGTTCGGGAAAGCCCGGAGAGACGCTGGATTCGGGCTGGAAGGTGAAGATCAACGAGCGGTCTTCGGCGACCGCGGCGCGGATCACGTCGATCCAGAAGCGTTCGCGCAACGCCACGAAGCCCGGCGATCCGAACGGGAAGACGGCGTGCACCGCATCGACGATCAGGTGATTGTGAAACAATGGCAGCCCGGTCGCATCCGACACGGCCCTGGCGATGGTGTATTTGCCGGCAGCAGGCGGCCCGTGGAGGAACAGCAGTTTCACGGGGCCAAGCGGCGCAACGCTTCGTCGCGGCCGATCAGCGGCAGCAGGGCCGCCATTTCCGGCCCGTGCGGCTGGCCCGTAAGCGCGAGGCGCAGCGGCAGGAACAGCGCTTTGCCCTTGCGGTCGGTGGTGGCCTTAAGTGCGTCGATCAGGCGGTTCCAGATATCATCGCCCCAGTCCAGGCCGGCCAGCGTGGCGGCGGCAGTGGCCAGATAGTCGGGTTCATCAGTGGCCGCAGTGATTGGTCCTGCGATGATCTGGTGCCAGGCTTCGGCTTCATCAAGACGGGCAAGATTGGGTCGGATCGCCAGCCATTCGCGTTCGCCAATGCTGGCGGGCAGGCGGACGGCGACGTCGCCGTGTTCCATGTGGTGGATGCAGCGAGCCGACAGGCTGGCGAGATCGGCCGGATCGAAGCGGGCCGGCGCGCGGCCGAAGTGGCTGAGCGAAAAGCCGGGCAGCAGATCAGCAAGGCGTGCCATCGGCTCCACCGGCTGCGAGGTGCCCAGCCGGGCGAGCAGCGCGGCAACCGCTACCGGCTCGATACCCTGTTCTGCCCAAGCATCGACCCCTTCGGAACCCAGCCGCTTCGACAGCGCCGCATCCTTGCCGGTGAACAGCGCCATGTGGGCGAGGCGTGGCGGCGCGGCGCCGAGTGCGGCAAACATCTGCAGCTGTACGGCGCTGTTGGTGACATGGTCTTCCCCGCGCGCAATGTCGGTGATGCCCAGATCGATATCGTCCACCACCGACGGCAGCATGTAGAGCCATGAACCATCGGCGCGTCGCACCACCGGATCGGCCAGCGCGGCGGCGGGGAAATGGCAATGGCCGCGAACGCCATCCTGCCATTCCACATCGGCGGTTTCGTCCATGCGGAAGCGCCAATGCGGCTTGCGACCTTCGGCTTCCAGGCGGGCCTTGTCGGCCTCCGTCAGCGCCAGCGCGGCGCGGTCATAGATCGGCGGTAGCCCGCGCGACAGGGCAACGCGGCGCTTCAGCTCCAGCTCTTCCGAGGTCTCATAACAGGGATAGGCCCGGCCCTGCGTGGCGAGGCGGGCCAGTGCGTCTTCATACCGGTCGAAGCGGTCAGACTGCTTGACCTCCATGTCAGGCGTCAGGCCCAGCCAGGCGAGATCGTCCCTGATGGACTGGGCCGATTCCGCGGTGGAGCGCGCCAGGTCGGTATCATCCAGCCGCAACACAAAACGGCCACCAGCGGAACGGGCGAGCAGCCAGTTGACCAGCGCAGTGCGGATATTGCCGGCGTGGAGCCGGCCAGTGGGCGAGGGAGCGAAGCGGGTGACGATCATGGCGGCGGCATAGCGGGTTGAGGCGCGGAAATCACCGTCCGATTGTCGCCAGCACAGTTGGGAGCCTGTGTGGCAAGGTTGCGCCATGATCACGCTCCTCATCGCACTTGCAGCCGCAACGGCACCGCCTGGTGCTGTCGTCATCACGCCCGCCACGATTCCGTGGGGGCCGACTGCGGCGGATGGCAGCCGCTTTGCCCTTCTCGATGGCCAACGCGAAGTGGCGGGGCAGAATTTTTCCTATGCCTTCGCTCTGCCTGCCGGCGCGTGGGACAAGCCCCATCGCCACAGCACGACCGCGCGCATCTTCGTGTTGAAAGGTGTGCTGAAACTGGGATGGGGTGGCACGATGGACAAGGCCCGCGCGCAGGCCTTCCCGGCCGGCAGCTTCGTGGTGGTGCCGGCGGGTGCCGTACATTTCGACGGTGCCGATGAGGAGACGATCATCCTCGGTGTTGCCAGCGGGGTGTGGGCAACGCGTTATGAGGATGGCAGCGCAGGGTCGGCGGGGACGCCTACTTCGCCCTGATATGCCGCGCGACCGTGCGTTCTTTCACCTGGGCGCCGTAGATCACGCCGGCCTTGTCCACCCACAGGCCTTCGGCGCCGCTGGTGGCGCCGCCATCGGGGTTGGGATCGGGATCGGGGATGAAGGCGGTCACCTTGCCATCCTTCACCGATCCGATGCGGATGCCGCGCTGCCAGCTAGGGTTGTAGCCATAACCGACCGGGCGACGGCTTTCCGAATCGCCGCTGTACATGATGTCGTTGGCGTCGATGAACAGGCCGGACGGGCGGCCGAACTGGGTCCAGCTGTTCAGCAACTTGCCCTTCTGGGTGTAGACCTGCACGCGGTTGTTCCAGCGGTCGCCCACGTACAGCAGGCCCTTGCTATCCATGGCCAGCGCGTGCGGCACTTCCAGATCGCCCTGGCCCTTGCCGGGTTGGCCCCATTGCATGAGGAACTTGCCGGTCTTGTCGTACTTCAGGATGCGGGCAACGCCGCGATCGGCCTCGTGGCCATCGGCAACAAAGATGTCGCCGTTCTTCGCCACGATCACGGCGTTGGGCTCGGTAAACACGTCGGTGCCCTTGCCCTGCACGCCGGGTTTGCCGAGCGTCAGCAGCAATTTTCCGTCAGGGCTGAACTTCATCACTGTCGCGCCCTTGCCCGCCGCCACGCGCGCATCGGTAAGCCAGACATTGTCTTCGCGGTCGATATAGAAACCGTGCGGGAACACCGTCAGTCCGCCGCCAAAGGCCTTGATGAAATTGCCCTGAGCATCGAACTCCATGATCGGATCGATGGTGCTGTTGCCGCAATTGTTGGCGCCGCAGCGTTCGGCCACCCAAATATGGCCCTTGCTGTCCACACCCACTGCGCTGGTGGAGCCCATCACGCGCCCTGCGGGCAGCTTCAGGAAGCCCAGTTCGCTCCGATAGGGGTTGGGCTGTTTGTTGGTTTCGGCGGTCAGCGGCGCTGGCTTGGGCAATGTCTCCACCGTCCACACCGGGCGGGGTGGGCTGGTCGCCTGCTGTGCGTTCACGGCGCTGCCGGCCAGCAGCAGCGCCAGCATCATCATCCGCGTCATGGCCAATTCCCCCAAGTGGTTCAGCGGCCGCTATTGGCCGGTTTTTCTGCCGTGATGCCGATGGTCGCCAGCACTTCCGAACGCTTGTCGAGCGGCTGGGCGCCGGCCGGGAAACCGTTGTTCTTCAACAGGAAGGCCAGCACATCAGCATATTCTTCGCGCGTCATCGATTGCGGATCATTCTGCGGCATGGTGGTGCGCACGCGGTCATACAGATCGCCCACTGTCATCGTGTCCCAGTGGGAAACGAACTCACCGCCGATCAGCGGCGGTGCTTCGCCGGTGCCATTCAGTGCCGCGCCGTGGCAGGCGCCGCAGCGCTGGGCATAGACGCCCCCACCACGGTCGGCCTGTTCCGGCGTGTAGATGCCCTGCCACACCGATTTGCCGGCATCCTGGGCCACAGCGGCACCAGCAAGGCCGAACGCAATCAAAAGGGGCAGGGCAATCTTCACGTCACGGGTTCCTTATCGCTTGCTGGGCAGTGCATAGGCGAGGAATTCGCCGGATGCGTTCCCGCCGCTGGTCGGCACGATGATATACTGCTTGCCGTTCACCATATAGGTCATTGGCGAGCCTGATTGGGTGGAGGGCATGAACACAGCGCCCACTTCCTTGCCGGTCTGCTTGTCGTAGGCGCGCAGCATGGCGCCGCGCGGCCTATCTTCGGTGCGGGTGAACTGGTTTTCACCGGCGACCACCAAGCCCTTCGTCACCAAGGTGCCAATCTGATAGGTGGACTGGCCAGTGCGCGGGATGCCGCCCATCGCCTTGATCACCGGGTGATTGCGCACGAAATCCGGCGTTTCACCATGCGCGACCTGCCACTTGATCGTGCCATTGTTCACATCGATGGCGCTGATCGTGCCATAGGGCGGCTTCACCAGCGGCAGGCCATCAACGGCCAGGCGCGGCGGGCCGGCATTGCCGCTGCCGGGTGCAGCGGCCGGGGCTGGGCTGTCGGCACCGGCGCCTTCGCCCGGGCCCTTGATCATCACCACCGGTTGGCCGGCAACGCCAACCACCAGCGGAATGTCAGACAGGCCGGCCGGCGGCGGCAACAGTCCGGTCGACGAAATGCAGGCGCCGCAGGCATAGACATAGGCGATGCCGCTTTCCGGATCGAACGAACCGCCCGGCCAGTTGGTGCCGCCTTGCGCCCAGTTGTTGATCACCCCGAACTTCTCCGGCGTGGAGACGATCGGCGGGGTGTAAACCGGGCCGAGCACATATTTCGAGGTCAGTGCCAGCGCCTTCTTCTTCATGTCAGGCGTGAAATCGATCAGGTCCTTTTCCTCGACGCCGTTGCGGGCATAGACCGGCGGCTTCGACGGGATCGGCTGGGTGGGCGAATACCATTCGCCGGGCACATTGCCCTTGGCCACCTTGGTTTCCTTGATCGGCCACACCGGCTGGCCGGTGGCGCGATCGAAGACGTAGAAGAAACCCTGCTTCGACGGCAGGCCGACAACCTTGCGCGGCTTGCCATCCACGGTCACGTCCATCAGCAGCGGGGCGCTGCTGTTGTCGAGATCCCAGATCTCGGGGTGGATCAGCTGGAAGTGCCAGCGGCGCTCCCCGGTCTTCAGGTCAACGGCGACAAGGCTGTTGCCGAACAGATTGGGTCCGGGGCGCTTGCCGCCGAAAAAGTCCGACGTTGGCGATTCCACCGCGAGATAGGCGAGGCCAAGGTCTTCATCGACGGACACCTGCGTCCACACACCGGTGTTGCCGTTCACATCGGCCGAATTGTTCAGCCAGGTCTCATAGCCGAACTCGCCCTTTTTCGGCACGGTGTGGAAGGTCCACATGCGTTTGCCGGTGCGCACGTCGAAGGCGCGCACATAGCCCTTGGTGTTGTTGTGGGTCTTGGGCGTGAAGCCTTCGCGGAAGGCGGCGCCGATGATGATGGTGTTGCCCGAAACCGCTGGAGCGGAGTGGACGCCGACTTCGCCGGTATCGAGATCGCCCAGATCTTGATCATAATCGGTCTTCAGATCGACAACGCCGTTGGTGCCGAACTCCGGATCAGGCCGGCCGGTATCGGCGTCGAGGCTGACAAGGCGATAGCCGATGGTGACATAGAGGATGCGGCGCCTGGTGCCGTCGGTCCAATAGGAGAGGCCGCGGCCGGAGAGGGCGCGCGGGCTTTCGGCCGAGCGCTTGCCTTCGTGCACGGCATATTGCCAGAGCAGCTCCCCGGTGGCGCCGTTCAGCGCCACCACGGCGCGGCGGGTGCCGCCAGTGGTGTAGATCACGCCATCTACTGCCAGCGGGGTCGATTCCAGCTTGTATTCCGGGCGGCTGCCCAGAATGTCGGTCTTGAATCGCCAGGCGATTTCCAGATCCTTGAAATTGCCCGGGTTGATCTGATCGAGCGGCGAATAGCGGCTGCCCTTCAGATCGGCATTGTAGGTGGTCCAGTTGGCGACACCGTTGGTGGTGCGCGCCGCAGCGACGCCTTCCTTGCCCGGCGTCTGAGCGCCAGCGGCGGTGGTGAGCAGCAGCGCTGCAGCGATTGGCAGAATGATCTTCATGGTTTTGCCCCTTGTTTCGTCGTTCACGCCGGCATCGCCATGACTTGTTCGAGACCCGCCTTCAGGCTGGCCTTCTGCGCGTCGGTCAGTTGCGGATAGGGCGTGCGCGCATACATCATCGGGCCGCCCCCGCCCTCTTTGGCCATGCGCAGCGACAGGACGTACTTCATCGCCGCATAAGTGTTCGCGCCCATGTTGTGATCGCGCATGATGCCGCCGGCAGCGCGCAGATGGTTCAGCTTGGCCTTCCAGTCGCCCTTGGCGCGGTAGGTCTTGAAGATGTCGGCGCTCTTGTCGCTGAACATGTTACCGTCGGCCAGGATCGCGCCCATGCCGGCTTCCACGGCCGGAATCAGGTTGTTCGACGTGCCGCAGCGCATGTTGAGTTCCGGGAAGCCCTTGAGGAACTCCGCAAAGCCTTCAGCGTTGCCCGATGAATCCTTGATGCCCGCGAGGTGCGGATACTTCATCATGGCCTTGAGCAGCTCGATGGTGATCGCCACCTCAGACGTGCCGGGGATGTGGTAGAGGTTGATCGGGATCGACACCGCTTCGAACAGCTGGGTGTAGTAGTGAACCAGGCCTTCGGTGGGCGGCTGGTTGAAGTAGAAAGGCGGGATCACCAGCAGGCCATCGGCGCCCACGCTTTGGGCGTGCTTGGCCAGATCGATGGTCTCCACGATGTTGGGCGTACCTGGGCCCACCATGATGTTCATGTTGCCCTTGTGTTTCATGGCGGTTTCGGTGACGAGCTTGCGTTCCGCGACCGAGAAGCTGGGGAATTCACCCGAGGTGCCGAGCACGACGACACCATCGGCGCCGCATTTCTGGTGCCATTCCATCACCGCCTTCATGGCGCCGGGATCGAACTGGCCGCGGGCATCGCATGGGGTGACGGTGGCGACCCAGTAGGCCACCTTCTCCTTGGAGCCGAGGCGGCGCGCGCCGCCCATCTGCGCGGCGGCCGGTGCAGCAGCGCCCAAAGCGCCCCCGGCTGCCACCACGCCTGCGGCCAACGCCAGCGATTCCCGACGGGTGATATCCATGATGTTCCTCCCCAAAGCGGCCACGCTGGCCTGTTATTGTTGCTTCATCATCGCGCCAAGGCCTCGATGCGGCAAGATATTTGCATGAGGAACTGCCCTCATCATTGAAGGGGGTCAACAGATCAGTTCGAACCGGCCGCGTTCCGGATCGTTGGCGTTTCGCTGCCAGCTGATGCTGGCGCAGCGGCCCAGCGCATCGCGGCCCAGTTTCAGAATCGGCCAGCCGCGCTGGCGGCCGCGCTTGCCGGTGACCAACGCCGCCTCGTCACCTTCGGCATCGGGCGGCAGTTCCGCCTTGCCGGCCCAATCGAACAGCCGTACGTCCACCGTGGTCACGGTTACGCCGGCAATCGCCAATGGCCGGTCAAGTACGAGGCTGCGCACCGGGCGGGCGACGCCAAAGCCGATCAGTACCCGACGCGGTGGGCCAAACAGCTTGCCATTGCCCACTTCGGCCAGGCGGCTGGCGGCAGCGACGCTGGCCACGCTGACTGGTCGTAGAGGGTGGAGTTCCACCTCGATCGCTATGCCCTTGGGCAGCGGCCAATCGAACTTCGTGCTGCTGCTGCGCGCGCCGGGCTCCGCGGCCACCGTCACCACCCGGTCAGATGGCTGGCGCGGCCGGAAGTTGAGGCGCACCCCATCGTGGGGCAGCAGACGCAGACCGATGACGCCATCGCTGCCGGCCACGGCTTCGGTCGGTGCGGTGGCCGGGGCCAGCACGCGTACGCTGGCGCTGCGTCCGGCGATGCTCACCTGTTCCTCGCTGTAGGGCACGGCAACGCTCACCTGTCCCACGGCGACGCGGAAGCGGCCGCGGTCCACGGTGTTGCCATCGGCGCGGGTGTCGGCGGCCAGGTTCAGCCGCGCAACGGCGGCTGGGCCAAGCATGATGAGGGGGTCGCTACCGAAATCGACTGTCAGCCGCACCGGTTGGCCAGCGATTTGCGCCTCGATCACCGGCGCGGCGCCGGGCAGCACCAACGGCGGCAGCGGCGGCGGTGGAACCGGCTTCCCGGCGGCCAGCGCCGGGGCCGCCAGCGCAAGCAGCAGGCTAAGCCGTGCGAAACGCATTGCTGATCGGATAGCGGCGATCACGGCCGAAATTGCGGCGGCCGATCTTCACACCAGGCGGGGCCTGCCGCCGTTTGTATTCGGCGATGTAGAGCAGCCGTTCGATGCGGGC